>WNGF01002380.1_pt1 | contig 32279 bp, 29 predicted proteins | sample 5400641 | NCBI WGS metagenome assembly WNGF01 (sample SAMN13153371, study PRJNA577476) | soil metagenome | isolation source: 80 cm soil or saprolite under grassland replicate 2 | place: USA:California | collected 2016-06-15 | reverse complement strand
AGGCAATCGGGGGTATCGCGTCGCCAACCTCGAGGCCGGGATCATCGGTGGCCGGCTCTATCTGGCTGCCTATGCACAGCGCTTCGGCGCCACCGGCCTCACCTTCTACGACGGCGAGGTCGCGACCTTCTTCTCGCCCCACGCCCAGGGCAAGGACGCGATGTTCGTGACGGCCCTCGGTCGCTCGATCACGCGGCCGCCGCGAAGACCTCGTTGCCAGGCATGACCGGTGTCTGCTAACGTAGGGACGCCAAGTGCTCACCAAGGAGCCCTGAATGAAGAAGTACTACCTGATGGCGCCGGGGCCGACGCCCGTGCCGTCCAACGTGCTGCTGGCCATGGCTCAGCCGATGATCCACCACCGCACGCGCGAGTACGAGGCGCTCTTCATCGAGGTGCGGGCGGGGCTCAAGCGACTCTTCCGGACCGACCAGGACGTGATCCCGTTCACCTCGTCCGGCACGGGGGCGATGGAGGCGGCGGTGGCGAACACGCTCTCGTCGGGCGACACGGTGCTGGTGCTCCGGGCAGGGAAGTTTGGCGAGCGCTGGGAAGAAATCTGTCGTGCGTACGGGGTCAGGGCCATCCCGGTCAGCGCGCCCTTCGGGGAGACGGTACCCGCCGAGCGGTTCGCGAAGGCGCTCGGCGAGCATCCCGAGGCCAGGGCGGTGCTGATGCAGCACAGCGAGTCCTCCACCGGCGTGCTCCACGACGTCACGGGCATTGCCGCGGCGACCGGTGCCACCGGCGCCATCCTGATCGTGGACGCGGTCTCGAGCCTCGGCATCGCGGACCTCCAGATGGACGCCTGGGGCGTGGACCTGGTCGTGGCGGGCTCGCAGAAAGGGCTGATGTTGCCGCCGGGCCTCTCCTTCTGCGCGCTGTCGGAGAAGGCGTGGGGCCATGTCAAGGTCTCGCGGCTGCCGAAGTATTACTTCGACCTCACCGCGGAGTGGAAGGCGGTCAGCAAGAACGAAGCGCACTTCACGCCGGCCGTGTCCATCGTGCTGGGCCTGCGCGAGGTGCTGCGCATGATCGAGGCCGAAGGGCTCCAGAACGTCCTCAAACGGCACGAACGGCTGGCGCGGGCCACGCGCTCGGGCGTGGAGGCCCTGGGTCTGGATCTATTCGCCAAGGCCACACCGAGTCCGGCCCTCACCGCGGTCGCGGCGCCCCGTGGCCTGGACAGCGAGCAGGTGCTGGCCGCCTACTCGGCCTCGCACAACATCACCATCGCGGGCGGGCAGGGGGAGATGAAGGGGAAGGTCTTCCGCCTGGGCCACATGGGCTATGTGGGCGACTTCGACGTCCTGACGGCGCTCGCGGCGCTGGAGCAGGTGCTGCACGAGCTCGGGCAACCGGTGGACTTCGGCGCGGCGGTCCGTGCCGCTCAGAAGGTCTTCGCAGAGCGTTCGTAGCGCGGGCTCCATCACGCGGGGCGCCTGACCGGGGCCCGTCTCGAGCAATTCCGGGCACTGGAAGGGCGTCCGCGCTAGAATCCGGCCATGTCGCTGAGGCTCGTGTTGGTTCGCCATGCGGAGACGGACTGGGACCGGGAGCGCCGATACCAGGGACGGCGGGATACGCCACTCTCCGAGGCCGGACGCGCCCAGGCTGAGGCCGCGGCCCGCCTGCTCGCCGACGAGCGGCTGGGGGCGGTGTGGACGAGCCCGCTCCGGCGGGCGCGAGAAACGGCCGCCGCCATCGCGACGCCCCAGCGGCTGCCGGTTCGGTTCGAGGAAGCGTTCACGGAGATGCGCTTCGGCCAGTGGGAAGGGCTCACCGCGGACGAGGTGAGCATCCGGTTCCCCGCCCTGTCCCGGGCCTGGCTGGAGACGCCACATCTGGTGTCCCTGCCCGGCGCCGAGACGCTCGCCGAGGTAAGGGAACGGGCACTGAGAGGGCTCGAAGACCTCCGCGAGGCTCACGACGGCCAGACGGTCTGCCTCGTGACTCACGGCATCTCCAGCCGCATCCTGATCCTGGAGGCGCTGGGGCTCGGGCTCGACCGGATCTGGTCGCTTCAGGTCTCGTCCACGGGGATCTCGGAGCTGGAGTTCCGCGACGACTGGGCTGCGGTTCATCGCATGAACGTCCGCGTTCACCTCGAGCGGCTCCCAGCGGCCCGGTAGAGGCACCTTAATGGAGAGGCGACCTTTGTACTTGGACCGGCGTGCCCAGCAGACCCAGCTCCCCAAGGGCGCCAAGCTCTACCTCCCCGAGGAGGCAGCGCAGAAGCGCGTGGTCGAAGAGCGCCTGTTGGGCGTCTTCCGCCGCTGGGGCTACCGCGAGGTCGTGACGCCCGCCTACGAGTACTTCGACGTGATCGCCCAGGGCACGGACCACGAGGTGCAAGAGCGGATGTTCAAGATGGTGGACCGCGAGAGCGGCCGTCTCCTCGCCCTCCGCGCCGACATCACGCCTCAGATCGCCCGCATCGTGGCGACGCGGATGCGCGACGAGCCCAAGCCGCTCAGGCTCGCCTACGTCGGCAACGTCTTCCGCTACGATGAGCCCCACGTGGGCCGCTACCGGGAGTTCTACCAGGCCGGGGTGGAGCTGGTCGGCCTCCCGAACCCCGAGGGCGACGCGGAGATGATCGCGATGACCGTGGAGGGCCTGCAGGCTCTCCGCCTCGAGCGGTTCCAGATCGACGTGGGCCAGGCGGAGTTCTTCCGCGGCATCCTCGAGGATCTGGCCGCCGACGAGTCGACCGCGCGCGAGCTGCGATCGGCGCTCGGGCACAAGGACCAGTCGTCGCTCGAGCGGCTGGTCGCGGAGCTGCGGGCGCCAGCCGCGGTGACGGAGCTGCTGTTGGCGCTGCCGACGCTCTACGGACGTGGCGATGTCCTGGACCGGGCCGAGCGGCTCACGAAGAATGCGCGCTCCGAGGCGGCGCTCAGAAATCTCGCCGAGGTCTATCGGTTGCTTTGGGCTTACGGGCTCGCCGACTCGGTGCTCCTCGATCTGGGCGAAGTGCGCGGCTTCGACTACTACTCGGGGGTGCACTTCGAGGCCTATGTCTCGGGGCTGGGCGCGCCGCTGGTGGGTGGGGGGAGGTACGATCAGATGCTGCGGCGCTTCGGCTACGAGTGCCCCGCCACCGGCTTCGCCTTCGAGGTGGGGCGGGCGCTGCTGGCCATGGAGTCGCAGGACAAGGCCGTGTTTCTGCCCGGGCCGGACTTCTTCATCATCGACTTCACCGCCGAGAAGACGCGGGCGCTGGCGCTCTCGCGGCGCTTCCGGGACCTCGGCTGGGCCGTAGCGCGTGACATCATCAGCCGGCCCCTCCCGGAGTCCCTCGTCTACGCGCGCCAGCAGCGCGCGCACTGGACGCTCGTCATCGGCGGCCCGGGGACGGCGGAAGGCGAGGCGGACCGGGTACGCGTGCTGGACCTCGAGGCGGGCGGCGAGCGTACTGTCGAGGTCGCCCTACTGCTCGCGGATCCCCCGCGCCACTTTCCGGGCCTGGCGCGATGCTGACGAACTCGCAGGCTGCAGCCTGCTGGGAACGTGGCCATGTCTAATGTCGTCGTGGTTGGCGCCCAGTGGGGCGACGAGGGCAAGGGCAAAGTGGTGGACGTGCTGGCGGCCTGTGTGGACGTGACGGTCCGCTACCAGGGCGGGAACAACGCGGGGCACACCGTGGTGGTGGGCAAGGAGAAGTTCGTGCTCCAGTCCATCCCCTCGGGCATCCTCCACCCGGGCTGCCGGTGCGTAGTCGGCTGTGGCGTGGTCATCGACCCGGCCGCGCTCTTCGAGGAGATGGAGTCGCTGGTCCGTCGCGGCGTCTCTCTGGACGGCAACCTCTACATCTCCAAGAACGCGCACCTCATCATGCCCTACCACCCGGCGCTTGACCGGGCAAGCGAGTCGAAGGCCGGCAAGCGGCGCATCGGAACCACCGGCAAGGGCGTGGGTCCGGCCTATGCGGACAAGGCGGCGCGCATCGGCATCCGTATGGCGGACCTGCTGGACGAGCAGCTCTTCCGCGAGAAGCTCGAGTTCAATGTCTTCCAGAAGAACCGGCTCCTGCGCGAGATCTATGACGCCGAGACCTTCACCGTGGAGGCGATCCTCCACCCGTACCGTCGCTTCGCGGGCTGGCTGGCGCCCTACATCACGGACACCGCGCTCCTCCTGTCGCGCTGGATCGACGCCGGCGCCTCCGTGCTCTTCGAGGGCGCCCAGGGTACCATGCTGGACCTTGATCACGGCACCTATCCCTTCATCACTTCCTCGAACACGACGGCCGGTGGCGCGTCGACGGGCACCGGCGTCCCGCCCACGAAGATCCACGGGGTACTCGGCATCTCCAAGGCCTACAGCACGCGGGTGGGGGGCGGGCCATTCCCGACCGAGCTTGACGGGCCCGCCGGCGATCTGCTCCGCATGCGCGGGAACGAGTTCGGCTCCGTGACGGGTCGTCCACGCCGCTGTGGCTGGGTGGATGCCGTGGTGCTGCGTTATGCGGCGCGCATCAACGGCTTCGACAGCATCGCGCTGACCAAGCTCGACGTGCTGGATGCCTGCGAGACCGTGAAGATCTGTGTTGGCTACCGGTACGGCGGTGAGATCCTGACCGATTTTCCTGAGGAGGAGCGGATCTGGCACGAGGCGGAGCCCGTGTACGAGGAGCTGTCGGGGTGGCAGAGTCCCACGCGTGGGCTTCGGGACTACGCCGAGCTGCCCACGAAGGCGCGCGAGTATCTGGACCGCCTGTCCGAGCTCTGCGGCGTGCCTTTCTGCCTGGTTTCCACCGGCGCCATGCGCGATGAGATCATCCTGACGCCCGACTCCGTGCTCACGCGCTGGTACCCGACCCTGCGGGGCGGCTTGCCGGCGCGCTGATCCTCGGGTCAGAGTCGCCGTCTCCGTCACTCACGAGGCGAAGATGAGTGTCAAGGTCCTGGTGGTCGACGACGAGCAGGTCTCTCGCGGGGGGCTCTCCACGCTCCTGTCCGGCTGGGGGTATGGGGTCGAGGAAGCGGCCGACGGGGAAGAGGCGCTGGCGAAGGCGCGGGCGGCCCTACCCTTGGTCGTGATCACGGACCTCGTGATGCCGAAGCTGGACGGTCTCGCCCTGCTCCGAGCCCTCCAGGAGGAACTGCCCTTCGCGACGGTCATCCTGCTCAGCGGTCAGGCAAGCGTCGACTCGGCGGTGGCCGCCATGAAGGAGGGCGCCTACGACTTCCTGACCAAGCCGGTGGATGTCGCTCGGCTCAAGATGCTGGTCCCGAAGGCGGCCGAGAGGGCGGAGGCAGTCCGCGAGGTCGCGCTGCTGCGGCGGCGGGTCAAGCAGGTCTGGGGGGTCGGCAAGCTGGTCGGGACCAGCCCGCCCATGCAGGAGGTGTATCGCCTGATCGAGCTGGCCGCCCCCACCCCCGCCCCCGTGCTCATCACCGGCGAAAGCGGGACCGGCAAGGAACTGGTCGCTCGCACACTGCACGAACTGTCCCCGCGGGGGCACGGATCCTTCGTCGCCGTGAACTGCGCGGCCATCCCGGAGACGCTGCTCGAGAGCGAGATCTTCGGCCACGAGAAGGGGGCCTTCACGGGCGCACTCGAGCGCCGGCCGGGTTGCTTCGAGCTGGCCCACGAAGGCACGATCTTCCTCGACGAGATCGCGGAGATGAGCCCGGGCACCCAAGTGAAGTTCCTCCGCATCCTCGAGGACGGCGTCGTCCGTCGGCTCGGCGCCAAGACCGAGATCAAGGTGGACGTCCGGGTGATCGCGGCGACCAACCAGGATCCCGTCGAGGCCATGCGGGAGGAGCGCTTCCGCGAGGATCTCTACTATCGGTTGAACGTCGTGACGATCGCCATGCCTCCGCTGCGAGAGCGGCGGGAGGACATTCCGCTCCTCATCCAGGCCTTCGTTGAGGAATTCAGCGCGAAGTACGAGGCGAGCTGATCACGCCGGGGCACCTCCCGCCGGCGCCGGCGGCGCGGGCCAGTGGACGCGACGGCGAGAGCCCGGACTCCATCGCCTTCGCGGTCGGCACGAGCCTCGACGAGGCCGAGAAGGGTCTGATCCTGAAGACGCTGGCGTCCAATGGCAACAACAAGACGCAGGCGGCCCAGGTACTCGGCATCAGTCTCAAGACTCTTCACAACAAGCTGCGCCGGTACGGTCTGTAGCAGCATGCGGCTGGGAATCCGGACCAAGGAAGCCATCGCCCTGACCCTCTTGACCTCCATGGTCGTCGCCGCCACGACGCTCATCTACCTCTCCCAGCTCTCGCGGGTCGTGGTCCAGGAGGCCTCGCGTCAGGCCGAGCTGATCTCGAGGCAGATCTACGCGCAGACGAGCCGGGCGCTGTCCCGTGCCCCGGGGAGTCGCCCCCAGGAGGCGTTGAGACGCGACCGCGAGCTTCGCGGCCTCCTCGACGCGAGCGTGGGGTATTCGCCCGATCTGGTCTACGCGCTCATCGCCGATCGAGCGGGCCGGACTATCCTCCACACGGAGCACGCGAAGGAAGGCACGGCCGCCCCCACCCACCCGAGCCTGAGGGAGCTGATGGATCTGGATGTGGTGAGCCGGTTCGCCGTCCTGTACCGGAACGGGCGCGTCTACGAGACCATGCTGCCGCTTCTGCTGAACGGCGAGCCCTTCGCGAGCATCCGGCTGGGCGTCTCGACGACGCTCGTGAGGCAGGAGCTGACCGCCGGAGTCAAGCGGAGCCTGATCGTCGCGGGCATCGCTCTGCCGCTGGCGTGGCTCGCGGCCCTGGGGCTGGCGCATCTGATCCTGAGGCCCATCCGCACCCTCGCCGGCGAGGTGGATCGCATGCGCCGTGGCGAGTTCGAGCTGGGCGCAAGCCCCGCCGGCGACGACGAGTTCCAGGAGCTGGCGTCACAGCTCCAGCGGCTCGGGCAGGAGCTCCAGTCCGACCGGATCGCGACGTTCAGCGAGCAAGCGCATCTCCAGCACGTCGTGAATCAGCTCGAGGACGTGATCATCTTCCTCAACCCGGAGGGTCGGGTGCTCTTCTTCAACAAGGCGGCCGAGGGCGTGATCGGCCGGCCCCTGGAGGAAGCGGTGAGGGTCCCCCTCGGCGAGCTGCTTCCGTCCTCGCATCCGCTCAGCCCGCTGGTCGCCGAGGTCACCGCCGGAGGCACCGGGCCTCGCGACACGACGCTTGCGTTCACCCAGGAAGAGCGGGCCAAGGAGTTCCTGGTCTCCCTCTTCCCGGTGCACGATGCTTCGCGGGTCATGGGGACGGTCGTCCTGTTGAAGGACCTGGAATCCGTCAAGACCGTCCAGTCCCTGGTGAGCTACTCGGCCAAGCTTGCTGCCCTCGGGCGACTCACCTCCGGGGTGGCCCACGAGGTCAAGAACCCGCTCAACGCCATGATGATCCACGTCGAGCTGCTTCGTGACAGGCTCGCCGGCCCTCCCCCCGACGTGCAGCAGAGCCTCGACATCATCGGGAGCGAGATCCAGCGGCTCGATCATGTTGTCCAGGGCTTCTTGCGGTTCATGCGGCCTCAGGAGCTGTCACTCAAGGCGCTCGATCTCAACGCGCTTCTCGGCAGCCTGGCGGCTCTCTTGGAAGCCGAATGGCAGGCCCGCGGTGTCCGCTTCCGCTGGGAGCCGGATCCCGGCTTGCCTCCCATCAGGGCAGACGAGGAGCTGCTCCGCCAGGCGTTCCTCAACATCCTCCAGAACGCCTGTCAGGCCATGCCTGGCGGGGGGACGGTCAGCGTTAGCACGACCCGCGAGGGTCGCGAGCTGATCCGCGTCTCGATCGCCGACCAAGGGGTGGGAATCCCTCCGGAGAATATCGAGAAGATCTTCAAGCTCTATTACACCACCAAGCCCGATGGCACTGGCATCGGGCTCTCCCTCGTGTACCGCATCATCCAGATGCACGATGGCGCCATCGAGGCCCGGTCCGAGGTCGGGCGGGGCACCACCATGGTCGTCAGGCTCCCGGTGAGGCGGGGCGCGTGAAGGTCACCAGCAGCGTCGTACTGCTCACCATGACACTCACGGGCTGCGCCACGCTCACGGAGATGGCATCCCCCGCGCCCGCGCCGCCTCCAACGCGATCGAGTGCCGTCCCGCCCTCGGCCCCGCCGCCCGCGCCGCCCCCAGCGCGATCGACCGCCGTCCCGCCCTCGCCCCCGGCGCCCGCGCCGTCTCCTCCATCACCGCCGGCGCTGCCTCCCCCATCACCGCCTGCGCCGTCCCCGCGGGTGCTCTCCCCCGGGGTGGAGGATGAGCAGCGGATGCGGCGGGACGCCCAGAGCCGCATCGAGGGGACGGAGCGGCTCGTCCATAAGATCGATCAGAAGAAGCTGGTCGGAGAGCAGCAGCAGAACTTGCTCACCATCCAGAGTTTTCTGACCAAGGCAAAGGAGGCGCTCTCCGCGCGAGATCTGCAGCGGGCCTTCACGCTGGCCGACAAGGCCTATCTGCTGGCCGACGAGCTGTCCCGAACCCTCTCTCGTTGATCGTGAGGCGACGTCGCTTCGATTCGGCCGCTCGCCCTTGCGACTCACTCGAGTGCCCTTCCGGGCACGGAACATCGCAAGGTGATCGGGCCGGTTCGCGCCCTCTGCGCTCGTCGGGGCAATCGAGGCGGAAGACTGTCGTGTAAGGCTTACACTCGGCCCGGCAACTCTTACACTTTCCCTCGGGAATGAGAGCCCGGCCCGCGACTGGCCCTACGACGGGGCCATCACGTAACCTTCGGAATCTCGATGCCGGTGGTGTCGAGCCTTGGGCCTTCCTCGTATGGCATGGACGTTGCGTATTCCACCGAAGCAATCCCGCCCGAGGGGCGGCATATTCTCCAGAGCAAGGAGGTTCATCCATGCGACGGGCCATCCTTCCAGGATCGATCAGTGCTCTGGCCGTGCTCCTCTTCACCGCGTGCGTCGTGCCGCCGCCGACGGGCGTTCCCATGCCGCAGGCCGCCGGGGTGCTCCCGGCCGATGCCCGCGCGCTCCGCTTCGGCGCCACGGCGCCCGCCGTGCTCGACAGTCCCGAGCTGCGCGACAAGGTCCGGGCGCTCTTCGGCGCCGACTGGAACGCCGGCGGGAGGATCGCGCTCGGCGCTCCCGCGTTCTTTCCCGCTTCGTCCTCGATCCGAATGCTGCGGATCGGCGATCAGGAGTACATCGCGGTCGCCGGCTGCGTGACGAGCGCCTGCCCGAGCCATCGGGGGCTCCTCCTGATCCGGCAGGACGGCGAGCATCTCCTGGCGCGGCTCGACGAGGGTGGCTTCTCGCACTACTACGACTACGGCCCCGGGGCGAGCGCGGCCGCTCTGCCACGCTCGTCCCTCGATGGTGCCTGGCTCGCCATCGAGCGCATCGAGCGCGGGTGATCCGGCCCGGCCCGGCCCGACGAGGGCATCCCGCCACGGTTGACGCGCCTGGAGCGAGCGGGTATGCTTGTTCAAGTTTTTCTTACTGTGCGCGCTGACTGGAGGTGTTCCGCTCGACGTGGACGGACCGCCTGCCTCCGTGTCGCTCAGTCCGCCTTCGACGGCGAGAGGAGTCGTCTGCCCCGGGAGCCTGCTGATGGATGATGATGTAACACGGATCGCGGGCTGGGTTGCGGAGTGGCTGGGGGGCGGCGGAGGGTTCCTGCTGCTGACCGACTATGACGGCACCCTCACGCCCATTGTCCCGACTCCGGACGAAGCGCATCTCTCCGAGGCGGTGCGCGGTGATCTCCAGGCACTTGCCCGATCGCCGAGGGTCCATCTGGGTCTCGTCTCCGGCCGCGACCTCACCGATCTTCGCGTGCAGGTCGGCGTGCCCGAAGCAATCTACGCGGGCTGCTACGGGCTCGAGATCGAAGGGCCGGGTATTCATTTCCGGCACCCCGACGCCGAGGCGCAGCAGGAAACGCTCCGCGCGATCGGCCAGCAGCTGAGCCGACGTGCGCCCACGGTGCCTGGGATGCACGTGGAGCCCAAGCGGTTCGGGCTGGCGGTGCACTACCGCCACGTCTCCCCGGACCAGATCCGGCGCGTCGAGATGGAGATGGCGCGGGCCATCCAGCAGGACGGGAGCCGGCTGAAGATCTTCCACGTGGCGAAGGTCATCGAGATCCAGCCGCAGGTGGGCTGGAACAAGGGTGACAGCGTGCTCTGGATCCGCGACGCCGTCCGGCGCGCGTCCGGGAAGCGGTTGATGGTGCTCTACATGGGCGACGACTGGACGGACGAACATGCCTTCGAGGCGCTCATCGGGCAGGCCATCACGATCAAGGTGGGGAGCGAAGCGCCGGCCTCGAGGGCAGCCTTCCGGCTCCCAGACGTGGCCGGCGTCCAACAGCTCCTGGCGGCGCTCGCCGCTCGGGCCTGCATGACGGGAGAGGGAGCATGAGGTTCACGGTGCGGCTGGTGGCGGCGATCTGGCTCTCGGCGCTCATCGTCATCGGCGGCTTCGCCTATCTGCAGGTGGTCGAGGAGCGGGATCGGCTGACTCACGATCTCGAGCGCCGCGCCGCGCTCCTTGGCGAGGGGCTCAGGGAGGCGGTGGAGCCCGCGCTGGCGCGCGGCTCGCGCCCGGGCATCGAGCGGCTGCTGAAGAAGTTCGGGCGTCGCGACCAGGGCATCGCCATCTACGACAAGGTCGCAGCGCTCATCGCGGCCACGCCGGACATCGCGCCGCTGCTCCCAGCGTCCTTGCCTGAGGTCACGGAGGCGTTGAGCACGGGCGTCGTCCAGAAGGGTCCCAGCACGCTCGCGGGGAAGGCCGTCTACCTCTACGCGAGCCCGCTGATCCTGCGCGACGACAAGCCCGCCGGCGCCGTCGCCGTCTTCCTCGACGCCTCGTACATCGCGGCCGCCGAGTGGGAGCGCTGGCGCTACAACGCCACTCGCTTCGTGGTCCTGGCCCTCGTCCTCTCGTTGATCGCCTGGCTCTTCGTGAGTTTCAGCATCACGCGTCCGATGGCGAAGATGGCTCAGTGGACCAGGACGCTCCGGGGCGGCCACTCCAGCGTGCCCCCCGAGCTGGATGATTCGGGGCTCTTCGGTCCCGTGGCGCGGGAGGTGACCGTGCTGGCCAGGAGCCTGCAGCGAGCACGGGCGGCGGCGGAAGAGGAAGCCACGCTGCGGCTCGTGGGCGAGACGCTCTGGACGGAGGAGCGCCTCAAGCAGTTCGTCAGGCTGCGGCTGGGTGACTCGCCGCTGCTCGTCGTGTCCAACCGGGAGCCGATCCGGCATGTCTGGAAGGAGGGACGGATCGAGGCAGAGATCCCGGCCAGCGGGCTCGTGACGGCCATGGACCCGGTCATGCGAGCCTGCGGCGGCGTGTGGGTGGCCCAGGGCAGCGGTGACGCGGACGCCGAGATGGCGGACTCCCAGGGCCGGCTCCGGGTCCCCCGCGACGACCCGCGGTACACGCTACGGCGGGTGTCGCTCACGAAGGAGGAAGAGACGGGCTACTACTATGGCTTCTCCAACGAAGGGCTCTGGCCGCTCTGCCACATCGTACACACGCGGCCGCAGTTCCGGCCCGAGGACTGGGGGCACTACGGGGCAGTGAACGAGAAGTTCGCCGCCGCGGTGCTGGAGGAGATTGCGGGGGTGGAGTCGCCGATGGTCCTCATCCAGGACTACCACTTCGCGCTCCTCCCGGGGCTCATCAAGCGGGAGCGTCCCGACGCCCGGACGGCGATCTTCTGGCATATCCCGTGGCCGAACTTCGAGAGCTTCAGCATCTGCCCCTGGCAGGACGAGGTTCTCCTGGGCATGCTGGGCGCCGACCTCATCGGCTTTCACACCCAGTACTACTGCAACAACTTCCTGGAGACCGTCGAGCGGGCCATCGAGGCCCGCATCGACTGGGAGCATTTCTCGGTGACCCGGGGCCAGCACACCACCTACGTCAAGCCCTTCCCCATCAGCGTTGCCCCCGAGTTCGTGGAGGACCCGCCGGAGGTCTCGCGGCAGGCGCTGCTGGAGCGGCTCGGCATCGAGGCCCGGTTCCTCGGGGTTGGGGTTGAGCGCCTCGACTACACCAAGGGGCTCCCAGAGCGGTTCCGTGCCCTCGGCCGGTTCTTCGAGCGCTACCCCGACTATCGGGAACAAGTGGTGTTCGTCCAGCTCGCGGCGCCGAGCCGGAGCACCATCCAGCGGTACCAGCAGCTGGAGGCCGAGGTGGACGAGGTGATCCGCGAGGTCAACGAGGCGTTCGGAACGAGGCGGTGGCGGCCCATCGTGTACTTCAAGCGCCACCACGACCACCACGACATCTGGCCGTTCTATCGGTACGCGGACTTCTGCATGGTCACCTCCTTGCACGACGGGATGAACCTGGTCGCGAAGGAGTTCGTATCGGTGCGCGACGACGAGGACGGAGTGCTGATCCTGAGCCAGTTCGCGGGGGCGTCCTGGGAGATGCGGGACGCGCTCCTGGTGAACCCCTACGATCTCGACGGGATGGCCGAGGCCGTCCGCGTCGCGGTGGAGATGTCCCATGATGAGCGGCGGGCGCGCATGACGCGGATGCGCGAGGGGGTGCGGGAGCACAACATCTACCGCTGGGCGGGCCTGCTCCTGAGCGAGCTGCAGCGCATCCCTGAGGAGACGCCCGGCGTCCACAGCAACGTCCTGAGCTCCCGGGGGGAGGGCGAGCGATGAAGAAGCTTCGCGACATCATGCGGTCGGGGTTTCTCTTCATGGTTCCGCAGGACGCCATGGTTACCGAAGCCGTGCGGATGATGGCGGCACATAACGTCGGCATCGTCATCGCGCTGGACGGCGCCCAGCCGGCCGGGGTCTTTTCCGAGCGCGACGTGGTGCGGCGAGTGGTCGACCGGGGGCTCGCCCCGGCGCTGACTCCCGTGCGCGACGTGATGACCCGCGACATCATCACGGCCGACGCCGACGAGGATTACCAGGTGGCGATGCGCAGGATGGACCAGGGTAATATCCGCCACCTGCTCGTGGTGAGCGAGGGCCGTCTGCTGTCCATGATTTCGATCCGGGACCTGATCCGCGTCGACATGGATGACAAGCACGAGGAGCTTCGCTACCTGCGGGAGTACCTCTACCAGACACCGCCCGAGGTCGCCGCTCCGCGCGCTCGTTCCTGATCCATCGTCATTGGGCGTAGCCCTCGACGGAGCTCACCCTGCCGAAGCCCACCCGGGGCAGCGGGTTGGAGGGCTGAGATGTGCTGGTCGATGACGGAGATGAATCCATCGCACAGCTCTTCGAGGCTGGTGAACCGGACGCCGCGGTTTACGAGGCGCGCTCCTTGAGCTTCTTCACCAACTCCCCGTACGAAGAGGTCTTGATGATCCCCTCGAACTGCGTGCGGTAGTTGCCGACGAGGCTGATGCTCTCGATCAGCACGTCGTAGACGAGCCAGCGGTCCTCCTGCCGGATCATCCGGTAGTCGATGGGCACCTCCTGGTTCTGCTTGGTGGTGATCTTGGTGCGCACGGTGGCCTGATCGCCGTCCAGCGACTCGCCCACGAACGCGACCGGCTCGCCGGTGTAGCGCTCGATCTTGGAGACGTACGCCCGCTCGAGCAGGTCGCGGAAGAGCCCGACGAACTCCTGCCGCTCGGCCGGCGTGCGCCCGGCCCAGTGCCGGCCCAGCGACCGCTTCGCCATCTCGGTCCAGTCGAACACCCCGTCTGTGATGCTCCGAATGACTTGGCGCCGCTCCCCGACCTTGCTCTCGCCCTTCAGCGCCGGGTCCTCCAGCGTGGCAATCACCCGACTGATCTCGGGCTTGAGCCGGTCCGTCGCCGGTCCCGCCTGGGCGCCGGGCGCGATGCCGAGCACGAGGAGGGCGACGGCGACGCGCCGTACGAAGGGCCGTACGAAGGGATGATGCTCCATGTTGCATTCTCCTTTTTCGACAGCAACTGTGGGCTCGGCCCGTTTTCTCCGGCTGCCCGCGAAGCGCCAGCATCCGCGAAGCCCCAGTATACGTGGCACTCGCTCCGCGTGCGACTCGGTCTGAAACTGTGCAATCCCCGTGCAATGGGGCGTGCCCTCAACAGCATCCGCCTCGGAACAACCGAGCGGCGCCCGCTGAAATCACGTGGCGGGCTTCGCTAGACGCTTGGTGGTCATGCGCGGGATCGCCACGAAAGAACGTCGATGGGGGAAGAACTTACACCGTTCCCGTGTAAGCCTTACACGCGCTCGGAGCTGGGGCGGCCTGCCGGCTCGCCCACTTCAGAGGATCCGGTGCGGGAAACCGAGGCAAATCTCGCCGCTTCGCACCACCCCTGGGCGACATTGAGGCTGGCATCGCCCTTGCGTCAACAGCCCCATGGGGGCAGTAGACCGTGGAGGTTGGAAATTCAGAAGCATGCTGAGCGAGGTGGTGCCGGCAACCGAACCAACGAAGATCTTGATCGTGGACGCATACGGCCACAGCCGAGAGGGATTGAGCGCCTCGCTCCGCGGCGGAGGGTACGGCGTCGAGACGGCGGCCGGGAGCTGGGAGGCCATCCAGAAGGCGAAGGAGGGTCACTTCGGCCTCGCCATCATCGATGTCGATCTGCCGCCCGCCCACGGTGTCGTCATGGACGGGTGGGATCTGGCGCGCATCTTCCGGGCCTTCCATCCTGGCGCCGCCCTCATCCTGGTCACCGCCGAGTGGCGGCCTGAACTCAGAACGCAGGCAGACGGGCTCCACCGGGCGCGTCTGGTGGAGAAGCCGATCCATCCGGGGGAACTGAGGGCCCTGGTCAAGGCGTTGCAGTCCGAGGGCGCGCCGGCCGCACAGGCCGCCGATCGAGTGAAGCGGGATGTGCGGACATGAGGTGTCGCGGATCGTCGCCGTCGATTGTGGGCCGACGCGGCGGGTGTGGCGCGAGTACCCGGGGCGACTCGGGGAGGTTGGTCGGCAACAGCGGTGACCCTTCGTAGTGCTATGGGCTCAACGCGACGTTAAGTCCTACGACGCGCGGTACGTGGGCGCGTACCGCGCCTGCATGCGAGGGCGGGGCTACCTAAATACCGGTTGGTCAGCAGCGTCACCGGGCTGATCGGGCGGAGTGCGGTAGCTACCGCGCTCATAGCGCGCTCCGCTTGACAGCCCATCCCGCCGAACCTACACTGCGCACAAGTTGACAGCGTCGACGTTCGGGCCTTGCCGGGAGCCCAACATGTCCTGAGCCATGGCTCTGGACCTCTTTTACCGGCCTCGAGGGCTGGTCCCGGCGGCCTCCGGGGATGGTCCCGTTAGCCGCCGCCCCATGTTGTCGTTCTTGACGCTTCGCAACCCATGCTCGGAGGTGTGCCTATGCCAACCAAGGTGAGGATCAATCTGGCCAACCCTCTGGAGCTGCTCGAGCTGCCCGGTCTCGAGCCGCAGCAAGCCGAGGCCATCCTCAGGTTCCGCGCCGAGCACGGTCCTATCAAGGACGCGCAGCAGCTCGCCGCGATCCTGAGCGCGTGGCCGGTGGCCGACGCCGTGTGGGACGAGGCGGACTTCTCACCGGCGGATGCCACGGCTCCCGAGGCGCCGGGCGCCTAGCGGCGCGATCGCGCGATGCCTTGAGCGCGCGAGCGCCCGCGGGAGGTGGGCGATGATCTCGCCCGCTCCTGGTCGGACGCGGTCCGGTTCTGCCGTGAATGTGGCTCGCAGTTGGCCCTCGCCTGTCCCTCCTGCGGGTTCTCACCGTCGGGCAGTGACACTGTAGAAGAAGGTGCGGGCTCCAAAGTGACTTGCCGGTGGCTGTCCCAGCTCGACAGCGACAGCTGCGCATGACGCGTCGCGTTCTTCTCCGCGTCGCGTCGTGAAATTCTTACAGCCCGCGCTAGGGAATTCTTACTAAGGCATTCCCCCTCATTCCCCCTCCATTCCTATTCGGGATCGAGCGGGGTCCCGTGTCAGGCGTCAACGGGCGAGTTTCATCCCGGTTTGGGGGTGACCCCAGGAGAAGTCGAACGCTGGTTGTATGGCACATGCGATGCAGCCGCCTCGAGCAGGAGGTGGCTGTTATGAGGTCAACTCGGCTCGTCGTTTTCGTCTGCCGTCTGCTCGCGCTGCTCGCTACCCCGACCGTTGGCTTAGCGCAAACCCCTGCCGACCCATCGACCTCGACGATGCCGGCGCCTGGTACATCGGGGGCACAGGCCGGAGTCGCGGCCGTCGTCGTGCTGATGGCGATGCTGGTGATTATCGTTATTCCGGTGAAGCTCTATGACCTCAGGCGCAAACGCGAGGAGGAAGCGCTCTCCCTAGAGGCCCGAATCTCCAGCGCCCTGCTCGCAGACCCATGCCTCATGGGATTCCCTGTCATCGCCTCCGTTCACATGCCCCTGGGGCGGCGATCGACACCAGTCGTGAAGATCACCGGCACGGTCCCGACGCCGGAGCTTCGAGAGGCCGCAATACAGCTTGTCAAGCGGGAGCTGTCCGGTCCCGGGTCTAGTGCGCGGACCGAAGATCGGATTGTCGTCGAGCCGCTAATGGTGAAGCGTGTGGCTTGAGCCGAGCCAGTCAGCCGCCTCCGGGGGCGGAATCGCTCCCGGTCGCAGTCTTCGCACTGGATTTGCTGCCCCGCGAACGCCTGAGTGGAAGGGCGGGCGAGCGCGATGAGGTCACGTCGTTGGCTCGCCCTGATCGTCGGCGTCTCGCTGGTCGCGATCGCCGGAACGCTCTACGCGTTGCCCGAGGTGGTGCGCCGCGTGGCGATTGCGCGCATCGGCGCGATCACGCACCGCCAGGTCCACATCGATGGCGTCGATCTCGACGTCCTGAAAGGCCGGCTCACGGTTCGCGGGTTCCGCCTCGCCGAACGGGGCGGCGGCGAGCCGTTCGCCGACTTCGAGCGCCTCGACGTCCGGCTGCGCCTCTCCGCGCTCCTGCGCCGCCATCTCTGGCTCCGGGAGGTGGTTCTCCACAACTCGACCGTTCGCGTGGTGCGGTTCCCCGATGGCTTCAACTTCTCCGATCTCCTCCAGGGCTCGGGGACGACCGGGGGAGCCCTCGACGTCACGGTCGATCGGTTCCTGCTCACGGGCGGCACCGTCACGCTCGAGGACCGGGCGTTGCCCGAGCGGCGAACCTGGACCTCGCGGCAGATCCGGATCGAGGCGCGCAACGTCTCCACGCAGCGGGACGACGGCCGCGCCGTGGGGACCTCGGTGACGGCGGGCGCGCCGTCGTCGATCCAGGTCGAGCATCTCCGCCTCTACCCGATCCATCTCGAGGCCACCGTGACGGTGGAGGGGCTCGATCTCGCGCTCGCCCGGCTCTATCTCCCGCCCGGCGCTCCCGTCGTCCTCGACCGGGGGCGGGTGAGCTCCACGCTCAAGGTGGCGCTGGACGCGCGCGCGGGCCTCCGCGCCGACATGACGGGACAGTTCGAGGATATCGCGCTGGTGAGCCCGGACGGGCGCCAGCCAATCGCCCTCGTGCCGAAGCTGACGGCACAGCTCACTGATTTCGCCTTCGAGAACGGAGAGGTCCGGCTGGGGCGATTCGAGGTCAGGGGGTCGGCGAGCGTCCGCGAGCCGAGCGCCGCCGGCCCGGCGCGCTTCGAGCTCTCGACGGTGCGAGCGAGCATCGCCGACGTCACATGGCCCGTCACGAGGCCCGGCCAGCTCGACGTGCTCACGAGCATCCCGGGTGGCGGCACGCTGGCCGTCACGGGCTCGCTGCGACCGCCGCCGGCGCCGAGCCAGCTCCGGCTGCGGCTCGCCAATCTCGATCTCGCGCCCTGGACGCGGTTCCTGCCCGTGGCCGCGCGGGTCAGCGGCATCGGAGAGGCGGACCTTCGCATCAACGAGCCGCTCGCCGCAGGGGTGCCGACGCGGATCAACGGGGCGATCGTCGTGAATCGCCTCGGAGTCCTGGATGGCCAGCAGGAGCTCCTGGGGGCCCGGAGGGTCGAGGCGACGGGGCTGCAGGTGCACTGGCCCAGGCGACTGGTGGTCAAGCGTTTCCTGGTCAGCGAGCCCCGGGCAACGGTCGAGCGGGACAGGGTAGGAGGCTTCCCTGCGCAAAACCTCTTGAGCCGTCAGGCCTCGGTGGCAGCGCCGACCGGAATTCCCGCCGCCGGAAGCGCCGCCTCGAGCGCGCCGGCGCTCAGCGTCGAGATAGGGGAGATCCTCGTGCGGGACGGGGCGATCGCCTGGCGCGACGCGGCGGTCACACCGGCGGCCGGACTCGATTTCTCTCGCATCGAGGCGCGGGTGACCGGAGTCGGCTGGCCCTTGCGCGGCCCCCTTGGCGTGCGGGTCGCCGTGCGCCCGCCGAGGGGCGGCCAGGTGCAGGCCGCGGGGCGCGTCGGCCTTGATCCCTTCACGGCCGACCTCAGGATCTCGGCGAAGGACGCCGACCTCGCCCCGTACCAGACCTATGTCCCGACCGGAGCCGGGATCAGCGGATGGGCGGATCTCGATCTGGCCGTGGTCCTTGCTCCGGCGTCGGAGGGGCGCGCGACCGCGCGCGGCGACGCGGCCCTGTCACGGGTGGATGTCCGTGAGGGGCAACGGACGGTGATGAGGATCGAGCGGGCTGCCGCCACCGGTCTTGACGTCGACTGGCCTCGACGCGTGACGGTCCGTGAGCTGGCGCTCCGGCGGCCGTGGATCCTGTTCGAGCGCGACGAGGCCGGGGTCCTGCAGCTTCGCTCCTTGCTGCCCGCCCCCGCGCCGCCCACTCCCGCCTCGAGCGCCGCCCTACCGACCGCAAGCCCAGACCAGGGCGGCGCGGGCGTCGCGGTCGCGCTCCGGCAGCTCGTCGTCGACGACGGTGGAGTGCGCGTCGTCGATCGGAGCCTCTCGCCGCCGTTCGCCGTGGATCTCCAGCGGCTCGCGCTGCGGGCCGAAGGCCTCTCGACCGCGCCTGCGAAACCGGCGCGCGTCGAGCTGACCGGGCGAGCCGGCCCCGGCTCTCAGCTCGCGTTGCGGGGCACCGTCGGGCCCGTCGGCGGGCCCCTCCGGCTCGACGTGAGCGGCGATCTCCGCGGCTTCTGGATCCCACGCACGAATCCGTACGTGCTGCGTTACGTGGCGTGGGAGGCGCGCGAGGGATGGCTGACAACGAGCCTCCGCTGCCGCATCGACCGCGATGCGCTGGACGCCAAGGTCGATACCCGCCTGAGCCGGCTGCAGATGGCCCGCACCGGGAGCGGCGACGAGGCGAAGGCCCGGATCGGCCTCCCGCTCGGGCTGATCGTCGCGCTCTTGAAGGACTCCCACGGGGACATCCAGGTATCGCTTCCCGTGGCGGGACGGCTCAGCGACCCGCACTTCGATTTCACCGAGGCGATCTGGAGCGCCGTCCGCACCGTGGCGATCAAGGCGATCACGCTGCCGATCAGCTGGATCGGCCGGGTTCACGTCGGCGCCGATTCGCGGATCGAGCAGATCGAGATCGATCCGATTCGCTTCGAGCCGGGGCTCGCCACCCTCACGCCGGAAGGGCAGGAGCAGGTGTCTCGGTTGGCGGGGTTCCTCGGGCAGACGCCGGAGGTGCGAATGGCCCTCACGCCGCTGGTCTCGTCCAAGGACCTCGACGCGCTCCGACAAGGTGCCCTCGATGCCGCCATCGGCCGCCTCGCCCACGAGGCCGGGAGCCAGAAGGACGCCGCGGCGGCGCGTCTCTTCAGGGAGCGCTTTCCTGATCGGCCGCTGCCCGATACGCCCGATGCCGTTCTTGCGGCGCTGAGAGAGAGCGAGCCGATACCCGCCGCGGCAGGCCAGAGGCTTGCCGAGCAGCGCGTGGAGTCGGTACGAGCGACGTTCAAGAGCGCCGGGATCGACCCGGCCCGGTTGCCCCAGACGTCGCGCGCCCGAGCCCAGGACGCGGTCGAGGGGCGAGTGGAGCTCGATCTCGGGGAGCCGGGGAATCCAGGCCGCGCGGGGGCTCAGGTCCCTGACTTCCCCGGAGCGGCGCCGGGTACGACGCCGGCCGGGACGGCGGCCGCGCGCCAATGAGCCGTGGCGGCCCGCATGCGCGTGCCAGGCGCAGCCGGGGGTGACCCGACGACCGAGCCGGGCAAGAGGCGCGGCCCATGGCGCTGTCGCAGCGTCTTCTTGGCCATCCTCCTCTTCGCGATCGGCCTCTTCGCGATCGGCGGCTGCGCCTCCGTGGATCCGTGGCAGGACGCGCGCATCGAAGCCGAGGTCAAGTCGCGCCTCGTCGCAGAACGGGACGCGAACCTGACCCAAGTGGGAGTCGTGAGCAGGAACGCGACGGTCTACCTCAGCGGCGCCGTCGAGTCCGCGGATCAAAAGGCGTTGGCGGAGACGGTGGCCAAGGGCGTGAGGGGGGTCAGACGCGTCATCGACAGCCTCGAGGTTCGCTCGGCGCCCAAGTAGGCTCTCTAAGGAAGCGCCAATAGAAGCTGTCCCGTGGCGCATGAGGAAGACAAGGTCAATGACGAAGACACTGATGAAGACCACAGTCGCGGGGAGCCTCAGCGCAGGAATCGTGCCCGCCGTCCTCATCGGGGCGGCGAACACGGCGGGCATGTTGCTCACCGCGCAGATCCTGTTCATTGTCTTTCTCGGCTTCTCACCGTTGGTGGTGACCACCGCGGCCGTCGTGGAAGAGAAGAAGCGGGGCATCCTTCGGACCCGCCTGACCCCGGTCACGGATACTCAAGCCCCGGGGGCCGAGCTGCGGCGGGCGCCCGGCAGCAAGCTCCACGAGCGGCTGAACTCACAAGTGACGAGGTAGTCCATGCACACTCTCGGACGGCTCGTCTCGATCTCGCTCCTGCTGGTGCTCGCGATGTCATCGTCCGGGTGGTTTTGGAGAGGGGCACACGTCGCCGTGCAGGGGAAGGAGGACGCCTGTGCGGAAACTCTTCGTGCGTGAACTTCGACACCCGGTGGTCATGCCGCTCGACGTGGCTGCCTATTGCGCAGACTGCGAGGCCGTGTTCGACAGCCGATATCACCGCGTCTGCCCCGCCTGCGCCAGCTCGGTGAGCGTTCCGGTGTCTTCGCTCATCAACAAGTCGAGCTGGCTCGCCCAGCATGGCAAGTGAGGCGATCAGGCGGCGGCCCCCTCCGGCAGCCGACATGGGTGTCGGTCGAGCGAGGTCTCGCGTGAGCCATCTTCAAGCCCCTTTCTAGAGAGCACCTGCCTCTCCAGGCTGGCAGCAAGACGTCGCCGAGGTAGCTAGGCGCGTTTTGGTTTGCCAGGTCAGGCGGCCCACGCCTTGACGCCGGCAGTTCCGCGGCCCATAATAAACCATACGTTTAGTTGATAAACTCGATCGGTCAGTACCGGCGCGGAGGCGGCGGCACGATGAGGACGAGACAGGGGAGGAAGGGGTCCCGGCGCCGGGACGCCACGGGGACCCGCGAGGCGCTGATCGCCGCCGGGTCCGAGCTCTTTGCGGAGCGCGGGTACGAGGGTGTCCCGGTGTCGGCGATCGCCACGCAGGCCGGCGTGAACAAGGCGATGATCAACTATCACTTCGGCGGCAAGCGGAAGCTCTACCTCGCCATACTCACCGCCACCTTCTCCGAGATCGTGTCCCGGGTGGAAAGCCTCGCCGCATCGTCCCGGCCCGCGCCGGAGCTGCTCCGGGAGCTCATCGCCGTCGTCGGTGAGACGGCGACGCACCGGCACCCGCACTTCTGCACCATGATGCTGCGCGAGGTCCTGGTGGGAGGAAAGCGCCTCGAGCCCGAGGTGGTCGACAAGCCGGTGCGGGTCCTGGCCGCCGTCCAGCGAATCGTGGAACGAGGGGTCCGGGAGGGAGAGCTGCGCCCCGTGGATCCCCTGCTGACGCACTTGAGCCTCGTGGGCAGCCTGGTCTTCTTCTTCGCCACCGCGCGTTTCCGGGAGCGCGTCTTGGTGCAGGGGCGCCTGTCGATCAAGCCGCCGGCTACCGCCGCGTACGTGAAGCACATCCAGGATCTCGTCCGCCACGGGCTCGCCGCTCCGGGAACAGCGCGGGGAGCACGCGAGGATGCGAGTCCACGGCGACGGCGCCGCCTGCCCCCCCGGAGTCGCCGCGCATGACCTCTCCGGCCCCCCCTCGTCCGGAACCCACGCCCGAGCCGGCTCGCCGCCGGCACCGCGCTCTCCTGGTGGCCGGGCTGCTCCTCGTCGTCGGCCTCGCGGGGTTCGCGGTCTGGCGGCTCTTCCTGGCGCCGGCGGCTCTCCCGCCGGGCGTGATCGCGGTGAGCGGACGCATCGAGGGAGATGACGCCGCCGTCGCCGCCAAGGCCAGCGGGCGGATCCGCGAGGTCACGGTGCGGGAAGGCGATCGGCTCGAGACGGGGCAGGTCATCGCCGTGCTCGACGACGAGCAGATCCGCGCCCGTGAACAGCAGGCGGAAGCGGCGGTTCGCCAGGCCGAGGCGCGGGCACGCGTCGCCCAGCACCAGATCGCCGTGCTGAACGAGCAGGTCCGGCAGAATGAGCTCGGCGTCGATCAGGCCCGCGCCGACGCCCAGGGCCGCGTCAATGAAGCGGAGGCGCGGCTCGCCGCCGCCGAGGCCCAGCTCGCCCAGGCCGAAGCGGCATACGCCCAGGCGAAATGGGATCGCGATGCCCTCACCCGCCTCTTCGAGAAGGGGCTGGTCGCCGAACAGGAAGCGAAGCGGGCCCAGAACACCGAGCAAGCGCAGGTGGCGGTAGTCGCTGCCGGGCGGCGCCAGGTCGAGGCCGCGCGCGGCGCGGTCACGACGGCGCGGTCCAGTCTCGTCAATCCCGCGATCCGCTCGTCCCAGGTCGCCGCGGTTCAAGGGCAGATCCTCCAAGCGCAGGCGGACATCGCCGCGGCCCAGGCCGACGCCGAGCGGGCCCGCGCCCAGCTCACGGAGGCTCAAGCCAACCGCAAGGATCTGCAGGTCATCGCGCCGTTCACCGGCACGGTGGCCACGCGGACGGCCGAACCGGGTGAGGTGGTCATGGCGGGCACGCCCATCATCACGCTGGTCAACCTGGCCCAGGTGTACCTCCGGGGGTTCGTCCCCGAGGGCCAGATCGGCCGCGTCCGCGTGGGCCAGCCCGCGCGCGTGTTCCTCGACTCGGCGCCGACGAAGCCCGTCGACGCCTTCGTGTCGCGCGTCGATCCCGAGGCGTCGTTCACGCCCGAGAACACGTACTTCCGTGAGGACCGGGTGAAGCAGGTCGTGGGCGTGAAGCTCCAGCTCCGGGGTGCGGTGGGCTTCGCGAAGCCGGGCATGCCGGCCGACGGCGAGATCCTCGTCGAGGGCAGCGAGTGGCCGGGCCGTCAGGGGCGCCGATGAGCGGACATCCCATGAGCGTCTCTGCCGCCGGGCCGGCCACGGCCATCCGCGTCCGGGAGCTCACGAAGCGCTACGGCGCCGTGGAGGCGGTGCGCGGCATCGATCTCGACGTGCGGGCTGGTGAGATCTTCGGGCTCATCGGGCCGGATGGCGCCGGGAAGACCTCGACCTTCCAGATCCTGGGCGGGGTGATGCCGCAGACCTCCGGCACCGCCGAACTGCTCGGCCGGCCGGCGCGAGACGCGCGCGCCTCTGTCGGCTACCTGACCCAGGCGTTCAGTCTCTACCCGGACCTGAGCGTGGCCGAGAACCTCCGCTACGTGGGAAAGCTCCGGCGGTTGCCCGGTCACGAGATCGACGAGCGCGGGCGGCACTATCTCACGATGTTCGGCATGGAGCGCTTCACCGCTCGGCTGGCCGGCCGGCTCAGCGGCGGGATGAAGCAGAAGCTGGCGCTTGCCTGTGCGCTCGTGGCCGAGCCGCGCGTCCTCCTCCTGGATGAGCCCACGACCGGCGTCGACCCCGTCTCGCGGCGCGAGTTCTGGGATGCCCTCGCCGAGCTCTCGGGCCAGGGGATCACCATCCTCCTGGCGACCCCGTACCTGGACGAGGCCGAGCGGTGTCATCGCGTCGCGCTGATGCACGAGGGACGCGTCCACCGGACCGGCACCCCCGTCGAGCTCCGCGACAGCCTCGGCCTCGGGCGCATCGAAGTGCGCGCGGCCGACCTCCGCCGGGCCGAGTCGGCGCTCCGGGGCTACGCGGGGATCGCCGACGTCCAGCGCTTCGGCGACCGTCTCGACGTGATGGCGCGCGACGTCCACGAAGGGGAGCGGGCGGTCCGCGAGGCGCTGGCCGGCGCCCGCCTCGACATCCACGGCCTCCGGGCCGCGACGCCCACGCTCGAGAACACGTTCGTCGCGATCCTGCGAGGTCTCGAGGGCGAGACGCGCCTCGCGCCGTTCTCCGGCCACCGCGGCGAGGGTCGAGCCGACCGCGCCGTCGCCATCGGCGCGCGCGGCCTCCGCAAGGTCTTCGGCGGCTTCGCGGCCGTCACGGGCGTCGATCTCGCGGTGCGCTACGGGGAGGTCTATGGTCTCCTCGGCGCCAACGGCGCCGGCAAGACCACGACCATCAAGATGCTCTGCGGCCTCCTCGAGCCGACCGCCGGGGACGTCGAGCTGGCCGGCGAACGCGGCCAGCTTCGCTCGGAGAGCGTGCGGCAGCAGGTCGGCTACATGTCCCAGAAGTTCTCCCTGTACGACGACCTCACCGTCGTCGAGAACCTGGACTTCTTCGCCGGCGTCTACGGCGTGGCGGCCGAGCGCCGCGAAGAGCGGAAGCGATGGGTCCTCGCCTTCGCCGGCCTCGAGGACCGCGGCGGCCAGATCACCGGCAGCCTGCCGGGCGGCTGGAAGCAGCGCGTGGCCTTCGGGGCGGCGATGATGCACGAGCCGCGTGTTCTCTTCCTCGACGAGCCGACCTCGGGCGTCGATCCCATCGCCCGCCGGGCTTTCTGGGCCATGATCAACGAGCTCGCGGACCGGGGCACGGCCATCCTGGTCACCACGCACTACCTCGAGGAAGCGGAGCAGTGCAACCGCCTGGGCTTCATGGTCGCCGGGGAACTCGTGGCGGAGGGCACGCCGAGCGGCGTGAAGGCCGCCCAGGGCGGCCGCGTCCTCGAGATCCGTGCGGGGGAGCCGCCGCGCGCCGCCCGCATCCTCAAGGCCGAGATGGAGCCCTGGCGCGTGGCGCTCTTCGGCGACCGCCTCCACGTCATCGTCGAGGGCGATGCCGCGGCCGCGGCACGCGAGCTCACCGCTCGTCTCGAGCGCGAGGCGATCCGCGTCCTCGAGGTCGCCGAGCAGGACTACTCGCTGGAGGACGTCTTCCTCGCCATCGTTGAGAAGAACCAGCGGGCAGAGGGGCGGCCGGCCGCCGCTTGACCCCCGCGCTCCCACCATGCGACGAATCATCGCCCAGGCCACGAAGGACCTCACGCAGCTCGTCCGCGATCGGCTCGCGCTGGCCCTTGCCTTGCTGCTGCCCGTCGGGCTCCTCGCCCTTCTCGGGACGTCGATCTCGCTGACCGTGACGGACATACCCATCGTGGTCCAGGACCTCGATCAGACACCGCTCTCCCGCGCGTACGTGGACGCCTTCCGCAGCTCGCTCACCTTCGACGTCCTCCCCCTGCCCCTGGCGACCTCGCCGGAGACGGCGCTCGCCGCCGGGCGCGCGCGGGCCGCCCTGATCATCCCCGAGCGCTTCGCCCGCGAGATCCACCGCGGTCGGCTCACCGAGGCCCAGCTCCTCGTGGACGCCACCGACACCAATACCGCGCTCCTCACCCGGGGCGGCGCCACCCAGGTCACCCGCGCCTTCGCCCGCGACGTCGCGGCGGGCGCACCGCCGGCCGCGATCCGGACCGCCACCCGGCTCTGGTTCAATCCCGGCCGCGTGCCCGGGAAGTTCTACGGGCCCGGAGTGTTCGTCCTCGGGCTCTCGATCTTCCCTCCCCTGCTCGCCGCCCTCGCCATGTCACGCGAAGGCGAGCAGCAGACCATCCTCCAGGTCTACGTCTCGAGCATCTCCGCCCACGAGTTCCTCCTCGGGAAGATCCTGGCCGGCATGGTGATCGGCCTCGCGGAGTGGCTCCTGGCGCTGGGGCTCCTGTTCACGCTGTTCGGCCTGCGGCTCGCCGGCGATCCCACCCCGCTGCTCGTGGCCAGTCTCCTCTTCCTGTTCTGCGTCGTGAGCTTCGGCTCCCTCGTCGGCGCGGCCATTCCCAACCAGGCCGCGGCCATCCAGGCCGTGTCCATGGGCGGCTTCCTCCTCGCCTTCCTGCTCTCCGGCCTCATCTTCCCGGTCGAGAACATTCCCGCCGCGCTCCGATGGGTCTCGAACCTGGTCCAGGCGCGCTATTTCATCGTCGTCGTGCGCGACGCCTTTCTCCAGGGAGGCGGCTGGCCGGCGGTCTGGTGGGCGGTGCTGCCGATCGGGGTCATCGGACTCGTGTTCTACGGGCTCGCGTGGTGGACGATGCGTCACATGCAGGTGAAGGCATGAGTCGCGGGCTGGCACGCCTCTTCCGGGGACGCTTCTGGGCGCTCGCGCTCAAGGAGCTGCGGCAGATCCGGCGTGACCGACGGCTGACGATCTCGCTCATCGTGCCGCCGGTACTCCAGCTCCTGCTCTTCGGCTTCGCGCTGGATGCCGATGTCCGGGACCTCCGGCTCGGGGTCGTGGACGAAAGCCGCACCGCCGAGAGCCGGGAGCTGATCTCGGCGATCACCGAGAACCGCACGTTCCGGCTCGCCGGCTCCTACCCGACCACGGCGGCGCTCGAGGAGGCGCTGAGCTCGGGCCGCCTCGATGTCGGCGTGGTGGTGCCATGGGACTTCGCCCGGCTCCGCGCCCGCGGGCGACCCGCCACGGTGCAGGTGCTCCTGAACGCGGTCAACGCCAACACCGCGCAGATCGCTCAGGGGTACGTGGAAGGCGCCATCGCCTCGCTCAATCGCCAATCGGAGACGGCCCGCGCCCCGGTGGATCCGGCGGGCGCGTCAATGCCGCTGGTCGCCGATGGAGCGCCTCCGGCGCCCGCCGTATCGCGGGCGAGGCCGGCCCGGATCGAGCTCCGGACCGCGTTTCTCTACAATCCGGGGCTCGTGAGTCCCTGGTTCACCGTGAGCGGCATCTTCGGGACGCTGATCATCCTGAACGGCTCGCTCGTGTCGGCCGGGACCATGATCAGGGAGAAGGAACGGGGAACGGTCGAGCAGCTCCTCATGACACCGGCCAGCGCGCTCGAGGTCGTCGCGGCCAAGATCGTGCCGCTGTTCATCCTGCTCATGGGCATGACCGGGTTCGCGCTGACGGTCGCCTGGGTCGTCTTCCGCATGCCGTTCCGGGGCAGCCTCCTGCTCCTGGTGACGGCCTGCGCCTGCTGCGTGCTGGCTGGGATCGGGATCGGCACGTTCATCTCGACCCTCGCCCGCTCCGCCAACCAGACCCTGCTCATCAGCTTCTTCGTCAACCCGCCACTCGCCACCCTGTCCGGAGCCTTCACGCCGATCGAGGCCATGCCCCGATGGATCCAGCCCGTGACGCTCTTCAACCCGATCGCTCACTTCGCCAGCATCGCGCGCAGCGTGCTCGTGAAGGGCGCCGGGCTCGACGTGGTCGCCCCGCATCTCCTCGCACTGGCCGCGTTCGCGGCGCTGTTGCTCGGCGTGAGTACCTGGCGCTTCCGCCGCCAGCTCAGCTAGCAGGCTGCTGGAGGAGACGGGCTTCCGGCAGTTCTACGGGCTTGCGCCCGATCGCCTGCGCGAATCCGAGCTCGTGAAGATCCCGAGGTCCCATGTACCGGGCACGATTGGCTCAACGCGAAGCTTCCGAGCGTGTCGCGGTTGAACGTGGCCCACGCGACGAGATCGACTTTCTTGTTGTCGTGGGCGATCAGGACGAGCGTGGGGCATCACGGGGGTCGTCGTTCGAGCTCGCGCGACATCTCCGTGGAGGCGGTGTCACCGCCGCGGGCGAACCATCGGAGCCTGGCCTGCAACCCGACGACGTCGCCGATCACCGCGACGAGCGGCGCGGCGAGCGCCAGCGCATCGGGCTCGGCGGCGATGTCGCCGAGGAAGCCGCTGACGACCTCCTGAGCCTCGGTCGTCGCCCACCGGATCAGGGCCACCGGAGTCTCCGGCGAGCGCCCGTGAGCGAGAAGCTGTTCGACGATCCGCGGCCAGCTCTTCGCCGCCATCATGACGACGATCGTGTCGACGGCCGTCGCGAGCTCATCCCAGCGAACGGCGGTCGCCCCTTTGCCGGAGTCCTCGTGACCGGTGACGATCGCGACCGACGACGCGAGCGCACGATGCGTGAGCGGAATGCCGGCGTACGCCGGGGCCGCGACGGCCGCGCTCACTCCCGGAACGATCTCGAACGGAATCCCGGCCTCGGCGAGCGCTTCGGCCTCCTCGCCGCCACGACCGAAGACGAACGGATCACCCCCTTTCAGCCGTACGACCCGACGTCCGCGGAGCGCGTGAGCGACGAGCAGATCGTTGATCCAGGCCTGGGAGCAGGCGTGCGCGCCGGCCGCCTTTCCCACGAAGAGCCTGAGCGCGTCGGGTCGCGTCGCTTCGAGAAGCGCGGGATTGACGAGACGGTCGTACACGATCACGTCGGCGGTCCGGACCAGTTCCCGACCACGGATCGTGAAGAGTCCGGGATCACCAGGCCCGGCCCCGACGAGAAAGACCCGGCCTACGCGCATCGCGTGATCTCGAGCGTGCGCCGGAGGAGCGCCTTCGCCTCGTCGCGACGGTTGTCGGCGATCAGGCGGCGCACCTCGGCGCCGAGAGCGCTGCGCCAGGTCTCGGGATCGACGCGGACCCCTCCCGCCCGCAGCTCCCGCCTCACCTCGCCAGCGATCTCGGCGAGCACGCCGTACTCGGCGCGAATGTGAGTTTCAAGCTCCTGGCGCACCGATCGAGCCAGCGCGGGGCTCGTGCCTCCGGTCGCGACCGCGATGACGAGGGCACCGCGGCGGAGGACCGACGGCAGAACGAAGTCGCAGTGCTCGGGAGCGTCAGCGGCGTTGACCCACCTGCCTCGCGCGCATCCCTCCGCCGCGACCGCTTCGTTCAGCGAGGTGTCGCCGGTGGCGACGAACGCGAGCGCAAAGTCGGCGAGATCGCCGGCGCGATACGCACGCGCGACGTGACGGATCGTTCCATCGGCGGCCCACGCGACGAGACGCGTCGTGAGCGTAGGACTGACGACGGTCACGCTCGCCTGCGCGTCGACGAGGCCGCCGACTTTCCGCTCGGCCACGGCGCCGCCGCCGATGACGAGACACGGCCGGGCTCGCAGATCGAGCATGATCGGGTAGAACCGTGCGCTCATGGCCCGGGCACCATCTCCCCGAGGCCGGCAGTTGCGGCCCGGGGCGCCGGCTTGACCGCCACCCGGCGATGCGTGAGATAGAGCGCCAGTCCGGTGAAGACCGTTCCGCCCACCACGTTTCCGAGCGTCACGGGAATCTGGTTCCAGAGCCACCAGTCGCCGACCGAGACGCGCGCGCCGAGGAGCATCCCGGCCGGGATCACGAACATGTTCACGACCGAGTGCTCGAATCCCTGCGCGAAGAACGTCAGGATCGGGAGCCACATCGCGACGATCTTCCCGATCGTGGCCTGCGACGTGAGCGCCATCGCGACCCCGAGCGTGACCATCCAGTTGCAGAGGATCGCCTTGCTCACCACGATCGTCAGCCCATGGCCGCCGAGCTTCGCGTATCCGAGCGTCTTCGCCTCGGTCACGGCGACGAGCTGGCGCGCCATGTCGGAGTCGGCCGGCACCGTGGCCGTGAAGAGCAACGCATAGAACATGCTGCCGGCGAGATTGCCGAGGAACACCCAGCCCCAGTTGCCGGCGAGCGCGCCGAGGGTGGTCTTCCCCTCGCGAACCGCGAGCGGGACGAGCGCGAAGTTTCCGGTCACCAGCTCGAGACCGAGCAGGACGATCATCACGAAGCCGACCGGGAACACGAGCGCGCCGACGAGCCCGACCTTCGTCTGGATCACTGCCGTGAAGGCGAGCGTCGTGGCGAACCCGAGGAACGCCCCGGACAGGAATCCGCGGATCAGCAGATCCAGGATCCCGAGCCGGCTTTTCGTCGTACCGGCCTGGACCATCTGTTCCACCACCGCATCGGGGTTCACGTAGGGCATGGGCTCTCTCTCCCTTCTCCTGGATCAGAGTTCCTGGATCAAACCTCGACCGTGAAGCCGCCGGGGCGCGGCGTGAGCGCGAACGTCCGAGCGCGGAGCGCCGGGTCCGTCGCGCAGGCTCCGGTCTTGACGTTGAAGCGGTAACCGTGGAGCGGACAGACGACCTCGTCGCCGTCGAGCACGCCCTCGGCGAGCGGACCGCCCTCGTGGGGACACCGGTTCTGGATCGCGTAGAGCCGGCCCTGACAGCGGAACACCGCGACCTCGGCGCCGCCAACCGTGATCAGCGTCGCGCGGCCCTCGGACGGCTCGTCGGCCCTGAGGGTGGGCGAGGGCAGGCTCGCATTCGGCGTCGGCGCGGCCCCGCGGCGTTTCGCGGCCGGCGTCGGCGCGAGCGTGCGGAGCTGCTTTCTGACCTTGCCGGGATCGAGATAGCGGATCAGGCCCTCGAGCACTTGAGGCAGGCCGTCGCAGGGCACGTTCTCGAGCAGCTTGATCCCTTGAGTCGCCTCGGGTCCCGACGACCCGCCGACGAACACATCGACCGCGTCCACGGCTTTGCCGTCGGCCTTCGCCTTCGTCCCGAGCAGTCCGATGTCGGCGACGGTGTGATTGCCGCAGCCGGCAGGGCACCCCGACCAGTGGATCCTCATCGGCTTGTCATGACGGACCTTCGCCTCGAGCGCGCGCGCGACCTGGAGCGCCCGGCTCTTCGTCTCGATCACGGCGAGGTTGCAGAACTCGATACCGGTGCAGCTCACGAGCCCCTTCATGATCTCCGGCGGGTCGTAGCGCAGTACCTTGAGCAGCGGTTCCGTCGTCAGCGATCCGAGCTTCGCGTCGGGAACGTGGGGGACGATGACGTTCTGATCGGTCGTGAGCCGCGCTTCGCCCGTCCCGTAGCGTTCCACGAGGCGCGCCACCTCGACGAGCTGATCGCCCGTGACGCGGCCGACCGGAATCGAGAGACCGACGTAGTTCAGCGGTGCCTGCCGCTGACGGAAGACGCCGACGTGATCGGTGGAGGTCTGAAGACGCTCGTCCGTTCCCGCTGGCTCGAGTCGCCGGTCCAGCCTGGCCTCCAGCGTCGCGCGGAACGTCGCCTCGCCCCAGTCGTCGAGGAGGAACGAGAGCCGGATCTTGTTGCGCGCATCCCGCGAGCCGTGATCGCGGAAGATCAGCACGATGGCGCTCGCGAGCTCCGGCGCTCCCTCGGGCCGGACGAAGACGTCGAGCGGCGTGGCGATCCGGTAGCCGCCCGATCCGTTCTTGCCGCCCACGAGGACGTTGAAGCCTTCCACAGGCGCGCCGTCGATGGATGTCGTCGCTGGCACGAGGGCGATGTCTTGGGTCTCGGCGTGCGTGCAGTTCTCGCGGCAACCGGTGATGGTGACGTTGAACTTGCGCGGCAGGTTCGTGTACGCCTCGTTGCCCACGAAGAGGTCGGTGAACGCGCGGGCCGCCGGCGACGCGTCGAAGAGCTCGTTGGGCGTGAGCCCGGCGACCGGACACCCGACGACGTTGCGGATGTTGTCCATGCCGGTCTGGAGCGTCACGAGGCCGACGTCGCGCAGGGTGTCGAGGATCGCCGGCACGTCTCCGATCGTGATCCAGCGGAGCTGGATCTGCTGGCGCGTCGTGATGTCGGCGACGCCGCGGCCATTCTGATTCGTGATCCGGCCGATGGCCCGGAGCTGCGCGGCGCTCGTGATCCCGTTCGGGATGCGGATCCGCATCATGAAGTGGCCGGGGGTGTGCTTGCGAAAGAACACGCCCCACCACTTGAGTCGCTCGAGGTCGCCCTCCTCGATCGCCTCGAAGCCGAGCCTGGCGTACCGGGGAAGGTCGCTCCCGACCGCGAGCCCCCCCTTCGCCGCCTTGATCTCTTCGATCTTGTTCACGCTGGTCTCCTCGTTAGCGAAACAAAAAACGGCGCCGTCCTCATCGGGGACAGGCGCCCTTGCCTACTGGAGTCCGGCATTGGACTCTTACGTCACGGCGGTTCTCGTAACAAAGGGCGTGCCAACGGGCGCGCGAGCGGTCCTTCGCGCGACGTCATCTGAAAAATCAACGATCTGTCCGCCCGCGCCCGGACTCGACGTCGCCGGTCGGGCATGATGAATCCCTGAGCAGCGACGAGTTCACTGCCCATTCCGCAGTCAACATCACCGTCCAGCGCCCGAACCCGTATGCTAGGCTGCGGGGGCTATGCAGAGCGCCCAGCTCGTTCTGGCTCTGCTCATCGCGGTCGCCGCGCTCGTCACGATCGCGCGGCGGCTCGGCATCGCCTACCCGATCTTCCTGGTCATCGGCGGGCTCCTGCTGGGACTCGTGCCGGGCACGCCGCGCGTCGAGATCGACCCGG
>WNGF01001978.1_pt1 | contig 32289 bp, 37 predicted proteins | sample 5400641 | NCBI WGS metagenome assembly WNGF01 (sample SAMN13153371, study PRJNA577476) | soil metagenome | isolation source: 80 cm soil or saprolite under grassland replicate 2 | place: USA:California | collected 2016-06-15 | reverse complement strand
AGGCGCGTGAGGAGCACGGCGTGGAGGTCCGGCTGACACCGGACATCCCGCGTGGGTACTCGCTGGAGGAGGCGTTCGCGACGGTGAACTGGGCGTCGCGCTACCGCGAACGTGGAGTCGTCGGCGTCGGGCTCGGCGGCCTCGAGGCGGACTATCCGCCTGAGCCCTACGAGCCGGCGTTCACGCTGGCGAAATCCCAGGGCCTCGGCTCGGTGCCACACGCGGGCGAGGTCGCCGGGCCGCCGTCAGTGGTCGGCGCGCTGGAGGCGCTCGGGGCAGACCGGCTTAGGCACGGGATCCGCGCGGCCGAGGATCCGGGCCTCGTCCGCGAGCTCGCCGGCCGCGGCACCGTGCTCGACGTCTGCCCGCTCTCGAACCTGCGGACGGGAGCCGTCGCGAGCCTCGCCGAGCACCCGCTGCCCCACCTCGTTGCGGCCGGCGTGCGCTGCTCGATCTCCACCGACGACCCGGTCATGTTCGACACCGACCTCACGCGCGACTACGAGGCCGCAACGTCGTTCGGCATCTCGCCGCGAACGTTCTACGAGGCCGGTGTCGCCGGCGCGCTCTGCGACCACGAGACGCGCTCGAGGCTCCGCGAGCTCGGCGAGTCGTTCGACTGGCCCGAACCGTAACCCGGTTCCCAGCGAATCAGGGCGGAGTCAACGACAAAGGAGCCTCGATGCGCTTCATCCCGACTCGGTTTCACGCGCCGCTCGACTACATCGTCGGCGCCGCCCTGATCGCCGCTCCGTGGATCTTCCAGTTCTCGGAGCACACCGCAGCCACGGTCGTGCCGATCGTCCTCGGCATCGGCCTGATCGTCTACAGCCTGTTCACGAACTACGAGCTCGGCCTCTGGAAGGTCGCGCCGATGGCCGTGCACAACCTGATCGACATCGCCGCCGGTTCGCTGCTCGCCGCCTCGCCGTGGATCTTCGGCTTCGCGGACGAGACGACGAACGTGTGGGCTCCCCACGTGGTCGTCGGGCTCGCGGCCGTCTTCCTCGGCCTGACGACGAAGCAGTCCGGCGGGTACAGCCACCGCCGCGCCGAGACGCCGGCCATCGGTTAGCTCCTCAAAGCTTCCGGGGTGCGAGCGTCGAGCCCGCACCCCGGACACCGGCCTGAGACAGCCGCTACGGCTGCATCACGAACAGGTTGTCGCCTGTCACGTGGATGTGGAAGTTGACTCCACGTGCATTGGCCTTGACACCTTCGCTCGTTCCCGGCGGGGCCTGGCCGCCCGGGTCGTGGATCTGGCAATTGACCTCGTAGAGGCCGTCTCGCTCCACTCCCTCGGACGAGGTCGAGTGGAACGTGAGTACCACCCTTCCGCCGCAGAAGTCGGGCGGGAGCTCGACGCGACCGTCCGGCGTCGTCACCTCGCCGCACCCGTAGAACTGAAATGCGACCATGCCGGTGAGCGTGAACGTGCCGTGCTCGAGCTCGGTCGCTCCGTCCATCACCTCGTAGTTGCCCTGACCCGTGGCCGTCCTGGCCCCGGCGTCGAACGAGCCTACGAGCTCGGAGTTGAGCGTCAGGCCGTTGCTGGCGGCCGAGGTCGTCTCCTCCACGAAGACCTGGAACGTCGACCTGGACGTCCGCGATCCGGCGCTGCCGGCAGTGAGAGCCGCAACGGCGAGGACCAACGCGAACGCCACCGCAAAGCGTCTCATCGTCTCTCCCCTTTCTTCGACGAAGCCGGACTAGTCTACGCCGAGCGTGAGCCCAACGGTGGCGGAGACCGACGTCGCAAGGATCGAGGAGGACGCGCTACGCCTGCTCGAGCTGCTCTGCCGGGAGCCGAGCGTCTCCGCCGAGGGCCGCGCGCTCGAGAGCACTGCCACCCTCGTCGAAGAGCTCCTCGCCGGCAGCGGCTTCGAGACGAGGCAGTTGCGCGCGGACGGCGGCCCTCCGGCCGTCTACGGCGAGCAGCGGGGCCAGAGCGACTACACGCTGCTGCTCTACAACCACTACGACGTCCAGCCGGCCGACCCGCTCGAGCTCTGGGACTCGCCGCCCTTCGAGCCGACGATTCGCGACGGCAAGCTCTTCGCGCGCGGCGCGGCGGACAACAAGGCGGAGCTCGCGGTGCGCCTGGCCGTGATCCGGTCGCTGCTCGAGGAGGCGGAGGAGCTCCCGCTCACGATCCGTTGGATCGTCGAAGGCGAGGAGGAGGTCATGAGCCCGCACTTCGACGAGATCGTGGAGAAGAACGTAGACGCGCTGCGCGCTGACGTCTGCCTCTGGGAAGGTGGGTCCGCGCGCCTGAACGACGGCCGGCCCGCGATCGGGCTCGGCTTCAAGGGCGTGCTCTCGGTCCGCTTCGACGTCAAGCTGCTCAAGACGGATGCGCACTCGGGGACCGCCGCCACGGTCCCGAGCGCCGCATGGCGCCTGGTCGAGGCTCTGGCGAGCCTGCGCGATCGCGACGGCACCGTCCGGATCCCCGGCTTCTACGACGCCGTGCTGCCGCCGACGGAGGCCGAGCGCCGCGCGATCGAAGACCAGAGCGAGGCGAGCGAGGAAGACCTGCGCAACGTGCTAGGGATCGAGGAGTTCCTGGGCGGCCTCAGCGGCGCGGCGCTGCGGGAGCAGGCTGCGTTCGGCCCGACCGCGAACATCGCGGGGATCAGGACCGGGTATGGCGGACCTGGCGTGAAGACCGTCCTACCGGCTGAGGCGGGGGCGCTGCTCGACTTCAGGCTCGTTCCCGAGCAGCGGGGCGACGAGATCGCGGACCTGCTCCGAGCGCACCTCGCGCGCGAGGGCTTCGAGGACGTCGAAGTGACGGTGCTCGGGACGGCGGAGGCGGCCGGGACGCCGGTCGAGCACCCGTTCGTCAAGCGCGTGGCGGAGATCGCGGAGAGGACCGCCGGCGAGCGGCCCTCGATCACTCCGCGGGTCGGCGGCACGCTGCCGATCGTCGCGTCGCTGCACCGTCACCTCGGCGTGCCCGGCCTCGCACCGCCGGACAACCCGTGGTACGTCGGCTCCAACGCACACGCGCCGAACGAGAACATCAGACTCGAGGACGTCGGCCACGCCGTCCGCTTCACGAAGGCGCTGCTCGAGAACCTGGCCTAGCGCCTCTGGCCGGCAAGGTCGTCTGCCCTGCGCACGAAGCGGAAGGGGCGTCACTCGACGTCGTCGCCGCGGCGGGACCGCGGGCCTCCTCGAAGTCGCAGCTATCGCTCCGTCGGCAGGTCGGCGACAATCTGCGCATGGCCGCCTGCACGCAGTGCGGGACCGCGCTGCCGAGCGACGCCCGCTTCTGCCCCAGCTGCGCCGCTCCTGTCCAGCAGGCACCGGCTCCCGCCGACGAGCGGAAGGTGGCAACCGTGCTGTTCGCGGACCTGGTCGGTTCGACCGCGATGGCCGCCTCCCAGGATCCCGAGCGCACGCGCGCCATGCTCGACCGGTTCTACGACGCCATGGCTGCGGAGATCGAACGTGCCGGCGGCACGGTCGAGAAGTTCGTCGGCGACGCCGTGATGGCCGCGTTCGGCGCTCCCGTGGCGCTTTGAGGACCATGCCGAGCGTGCGCTGCACGTGGCACTCGCGATGCAGCACCGCCTCGGCGAGCTCTTCGGTGAGCAGCTCGCGCTCCGGGTCGGGGTCAACACCGGTGAAGTCGTCGTCGGTCGGCCACGCGAGGGCAGCTCGTTTGTGACCGGGGATGCGGTGAACGTCGGCGCCCGGCTCGAGCAGGCTGCTGCGCCGGGTGAGATCCTCGCGGGCGAGCGGACGGTGACCGCCGTTCGCGGCGCGTTCGAGTTCGCGGAGCGCAGGACGGTCGACGCAAAGGGCAAGGCCGGCGGCGTCGTCTGCCGGCGACTTGTGCGCGCGCTTTCGCTGATGCGGCCACGCGGAATCGGCACGTTGCGCCAGGCGTTCGTGGGCAGAGAGCGCGAAGTCGAGCAGCTGCGGGCGACCTACGAGCAGGTCGTCCTCGACCACGAGCCGCGCCTGGTGACGATCATCGGCGATGCCGGTGTGGGCAAGACCAGACTCGTAAGGGAGCTATGGGCGTGGTTGGCCGACCAGGAACCGCCGCCGCTTCAGCGCACGGGCCGGTGCCTGTCGTACGGGAGAGGGATTGCATATTGGCCGCTGGCGGAGGTGCTCCGCGAGCACTTCGGCATTCTCGAGAGCGACCCGGCCGACGTGGCAGCCGCGCGCCTAGGCAGCCGGCCCTTCCTCGGACTCACGCTCGGCCTGCCGGTCGGCGAGGATCTGCACCCACTGGTCGGCCGTGAACGGCTGCACGACGCGTGGGTAGAGCTTCTCGGCGACCTTGTGCGGGAGCGGCCGAGCGTGCTGCTGATCGAGGACCTGCACTGGGCCGAGGACGATCTTTGCGACCTGATCGAGACGCTCGTCCGCGGCGTCGATGGACCTCTGCTCGTCCTCACGACCGCTCGCCCGGAGCTGCTCGAGCGACGGCCCGGATGGGGCGGAGCTCGGTACGACGCGTCGCTCCTCACGCTCGAAGCGCTGCCGCCTGACGAGGTGGCGCACCTCCTCGACGAGTTGCTCGGTGCGGAGCTGCCCCCGGCCCTGCGGAGCATCGTCGTCGAGCGCGCCGAGGGCAACCCCTTCTTCGTCGAGGAGCTGATCGCCACGCTGATCGACCGCGGCGTGCTCGAGCGCCTCAACGGCGGCTGGTCGTACGCGCGGCTGCCCGAGGGCTTTCACGTGCCGGACACGGTCCAGGCGGTGCTCGCCGCGCGCATCGACCTGTTGCCGCCCGCCGAGAAGGGAGCGCTGCAGGCTGCCTCCGTGATCGGCCGTGTCTTCTGGACCGGGCCCGTCTACGACCTCGTCGAGGGGACGGCGCCCGACTTCACCGTGCTCGAGGAGCGCGACTTCGTCCGGCGGCGGCACGGCTCGTCGATGACCGGCGAACGCGAGTACGCGATCAAGCACGCGCTGACCCGCGAGGTCGCCTACGAGAGTCTTCCTAAGGCGCGCCGCGCCCGGCTCCACGCCGGCTTCGCCGAGTGGCTCGAGCGGAGCGGCCGCGCCGAGGACGAGCACGCCCCGCTGCTGGCCCACCACTACGCGCAGGCCGTGCGTCCCGAGGACATCGACCTCGCCTGGCCCCGTGCGGACGAGCAGATTGCGACGCTGCGCCGGAAGGCGCTCCATTGGTCGCGTCGCGCGGCGGAGCTTGCGATCGGGCGCTACGAGATCGACGAGGGACTCTCTCTCCTTCATCAGGCGGTCGCGCTCCAGCCGGAACAGCAGGAGCAGGCGAAGCTGTGGGAGGAGATCGGCCATGCCAACGCGCTCAAGTTCGACGGCGAGAGTTTCCGCGAGGCCATCGAACAGGCGATCGAGCTAGGAGGGGCGTCCGCCGAGCGCTACACCGAGCTCGCCCTGCAGACGGCGCGGCGGTCGGGGATGTGGAAGCGGATGCCCGACCGCACGCTCGCCGAGTCGTGGCTCGACCGCGCGTTCGAGCTGGCGCAGCCGGGGACTCCGACCTACTCCCGTGCACTCGCGGCCGCCGCGCTCTGGCGGAAGGACGAAACCGCCGCTCTCGAGCTTCATGCGATCACGGAAGACGCGGGAGACCCGGATCTGCGCTCGAGCGCTCTCGCCGCGCTCGCCGACGTCGCCTGGAGCGAAGGGGACGTCGACCGCGTGCGTCGCTTTGTGGAGGAGCGCCTGAGTCTCCTTCCCGACCTCTCGGATCCCGACGACCGGCATTTCGCGCTCATGAGCGGGGTCAACATCAATCTCGAGACCGGCCGTCTCTCTCAGGCGCGGGAGCTCAGTCTGCGGCTTCAGGAGATGGTGGCGGGGCTGACACCCCACCATCGGCTACACGGCGTCGCGGTCCGGATCGACGTCGAAGCCTGGGCCGGGTACTGGGAGACGGTCCGCGAGCTGACGCCGTCGGTCGAGCAAGTGGTCGAGGCCAACAAGGCGACGCCGTGTCCCGCGAACGCCACTTCCTGCTCTACTGCGCGGCGGCGCACGTCGGCGTCTCGCGCGATGAGGTGCAGCGTCTCGAGGCTCAGGCCGACGCCCACCGGCTCGAAGGCTTCGAGTCGCATCACCAGATGGGCGACCTCCGGCTCGCGCTGGCCCGTAACGACAGCGGCGCGCTTCGCCGTTTGGTCGATTCTCTGGACACGAGAGTGTTCGCGTCGATCCGCCGCGACCCGGCGGCGTACCTGGACGCCCTGCTCGTGCTTGGCGAGGACGAGCGGATCGAAGCGGAGGCGCCCGAGCTCGCACGGCCTGGGACGTACGTCGAGCCGTTCGCGTTGAGGGCGCTCGGCCTCGTGCGCCGTGATTCCGACGCGATACGGCGGGCGGTCGCGCGCTTCGAGGCGATGGGGCTCGATCGGCATGCCGCCGAGACATCCGAGCTCGCTCGAGGCCGCGGCCGCGAAGGCGAACGAAAGGAGCCGTGATGATCGACCATCGTGCTGTCTACGTCACGGATCTCGACCGCGAACCGGCCTGATCCCGGCTGCGCCGGCGTGGCTCGAACACGTTCAGCGGCACCGGCTACAAGCTCTACTCTTCTCCGGTGACCGACGGCGGGCAGAAGCACCTGGTGCTGATCCTCGCGCGGGAGTTCGCGTCCAACCTCGCGACGCCGATGCTGATCATCGACGCCGAGGGTCGGCTCGTCTTCTTCAACGAGGCGGCCGAACGCGTCGTCGGCGGCCCGTTCGCCGAGGTGGGGGAGATGCCGCTCGAGGACTTCGCAGCCAGCGTCACCCCCCGCACGGAGGGCGCCGACCCGTTTCCGCCGGAGAAGCGGCCGACGCGGGTTGCCCTGGACGAGCGCCGCGCCTCCCACGAGGAGATGTGGATCACGGGCCGCGACGGCGTCGACCGCCACGTCGCAGTAACGGCCTTTCCGCTCTTCGCGCACGCGGACGAGTTCATCGGAGTCGTCGCCATCTTCTGGCTGGAGTAGGCCGCCGTGCGCGTGAGGATCTGGGGCTGCCGCGGCTCGATCCCGACGCCGGGGCCCGAGACGGTCGGCGCCGGCGGGAACACGTCCTGCATCGAGGTCTCGCTCGACGACGGCTCGGTCCTCGTGCTCGACGCCGGAACGGGGATCCGCGAGCTCGGCGCCGACCTGGTCGAGCGCGGCACGCGGCGGATCCACCTGCTCCTTACGCACCTCCACCTCGACCATCTGGAGGGCCTGCGCTTCTTCGCTCCGCTCTTCGACGCGCAGACGACGATCGACCTCTGGGGCCCGCGGTCGCCCGTGGCCGGGCTGCGGGAGCGCATCCGGCGGTCGTTCTCGCCGCCGCTCTTCCCGATCGACCTGCAAGACACGCCCGCCCGGGTGACGTTCCACGACGTTCCGCAAAAAGAGTGGCGCATCGACGGCGCCGTGTTACGGGCGAGCTTGGTCGTGCATCCGGGCCCGACGCTCGGCTTTCGCATCGAGGCCGACGGCGCGAGCCTCGCGTACCTGCCGGATCACGAGCCGGCGCTCACGGGCGATTTCGCCCAGCGGCCGCGCGACTGGATCTCCGGCGGCTCGATCGCCGAGGACGTCGACTTGCTGCTCCACGACGCGCAATTCTTCGAGGAAGAGTACGACGAGCGGGTCGGCTGGGGGCACTCGAGCGTGGCGAGCGCCATGGCGTTCGCGGGCGCGGTCGGTGCACGCCGCCTCCTCCTCTTCCACCACGACCCGGCGCACTCGGACGCGACGCTTCAGCAACTCGAGGCGCGGGCCCGCTCGCTCAGCCCTCCGGGCGCGGACCCGCCGCTGATCGCACGCGAGGGAATGGTGCTCGAGCTCTGACTCAGGCCGACGCCGCGAGCTGGGCCTCCGCCTCCCGGATGTAGCGGGTCGCGCCGACCGAGCGATAGAACTCCAGCGCCCGGCGGATCTCCGTCTCGATCCCGGAGCGCAGCCGCGCGTCGGCCTCGTCGGGCAGCGAGCCGATCTCCGCGTAGAGGTCGGCTGCGCCGACGCAGTCGCCGGCCGCGAACGCCTTCGCCGCATCGAACCAGATAGACGGTCGCGCCACGATCGGAGAGAACTCGGCGCCGCGGCCGAGGTCCACCAGAGCGACGGCAAGATCCGGAGCGAAGTATGGCTCCAAGCTCTCACGGAGCTCGACGATTTCGCTTAGGAGCCGGTCTGCCTCGTCATTCCTCCCGGCGGCCAGGAGGACGCGCGTCTGTCCAACGAGGGCGCCCGTGAGGTAGCCCCAGACAGGCATCTGACGAGCTCGCTCGAAGAGGCACGTCACGACCTTTCGCTCCTTGCGGGTTTCCCGCCCGCTCATGGCGTGAGTCTACGGCGCTCCAGACCAGGCGTCTCTTGCCGAATGGCCTAAGAGGCCATAGGCTCCGGGGCGGTGGCCAGGGGTTTGATCGTCGGTGGGCTTGCAGCTCTTGCCCTTGCAGTGGCGCCAGGCCTGGCGTCCGCGCAGACGAGCCCGGCCTCCGGCGCCCCACGGGCCATCGTCCAGCCGATCAGGCCGTTCCTCGTCTACGGGGTGAGCACGCGCGAGCAGCGCTCCGGCCTGGTTGCCCAGGGCTTCGACATAGGCGAGGCGGCCTGGGCCGACCACGTCGAGCTGTTCGGAAACTACGGGCAGGCGCTCGCGCTCTCCATCCACGGCTACAGGGTCATTCCGGAGACGCCGGACGACTTCCCGCCCCCGGACTCCAACTACCACAACTACGCCGAGACGGTCGCGGATCTCCAGGCGATGGCGGCCGCGCACCCGAACCTGGTGCACCTGTTCTCGCTGGGGACCTCCTTCGAGGGCCGCGACCTGATCGGTGCTCGGGTCTCGAACGACGCGACCGACAACCTCTCCGAGCCGGGCGTGTTCTACGTCGGCCAGCACCACGCGCGCGAGCACATGACCGTCGAGGTCGTGCTGTCGCTCCTGCACATGTTCGTCGAGCGGCCGCAGCTCACGGACATCGTCAACACGCGCCAGATCTACCTCGTCCCGACGTTGAATCCGGACGGCTCGGAGTACGACATCCAAGGCGGCTCGTACCACTACTGGCGCAAGAACCGGCAGCCGCCGGACGGCACCGACCAGAACCGCAACTACAGCTACCGGTGGGGCTGCTGCGGCGGGTCGAGCAGCGATCCGTACAGCGAGATCTACCGGGGCCCGAACCCGTTCTCGACGCCCGAGGACCAGCGGATGGCCGACTTCATGCTCGCGCACCCGAACGTGAAGACTGGGATCAGCTACCACTCCTATGCCGACCTCATCCTCTACCCGTACGGGTACACCTACGAGGACTTCCCGCCGGACATGGATCCCGTCGACCACGCGACGTTCGTGGCGATGGGAGCGAGGATGCAGGCCACCACCGGCTACACCGCGCAGCAGTCCTCGGACCTTTACATCACCGACGGCGACTGGAACGACTGGATGTACGGCGAGCTTCACCGCTACCCGATCACGATCGAGTTGGACGGCTACGGCTACGGCTTCTACCCGCCCGACGAGTACATCCCGCAGGAGACGCGGCGGAACTGGCTCGCTGCAATCTTCGTGGCGCAGATCGCGGCCTGCCCGAGGAGGATCGTCGGCGCGACCTGCAGCAGCAGCGCGCGCTGATCAGCGCCGAAATCTGAGCGGATCCACTGCGCGGCCGCGGAGCCGGATCTCGAAGTGGAGGTGCGTCCCCGTGCACCAGCCCGTGCAGCCAGCGGTGCCGATCCGCTCTCCCGCCAAGACATAGTCGCCGACGCGGACGCGCCAGCCCGCGAGGTGCGCGTAGAGCGTGCTGAAGCCGCGGCCGTCGGCGACGTCGACCACGTTGCCGTAGCCCTCGTAGCCTGGGGCCTGGCCGACCGTCACCACCGTCCCGGACTGCGCCGCGCGGATCTCGAGCGAGCGGAGCATCCCGATGTCGATGCCCGGATGCGCCGCTCCGAAGGGCGTCGTGATCGTTCCCTGTGCAGGCCACGACGACCAGACCGGCACAGGCGGAGTGGCGGGAAGGCGCGCCTGCGTAAGTGCAAGCGCGAGCAGGAGGGCCAGCACGGCCGCGGAGCCTACCAGCGCCCCGCGGCCGTCCTGGGTTACGACGCGGGCTGCGGCTTGATGATCCCGAAGGTCGCGCCCTGCGGGTCGCGGAGGACCGCGATTCGCCCGACCTCGGGCACGTCCATCGGCTCCGCCAGCGTGGAGCCGCTGAGCTCGGCTGCCTTCGCGGCCGTGGCGTCGACATCGTCGACCGCGACGTACGGCTGCCAGTGCGGCGGGATCGAGGCGTCCGGAAGCGCCATCAGCCCCGCGATCCCGGTCTCGCCGCGGTTGAAGATCCGGTAGCCGCCGTACTCCTCACCCATGTCGGCCGTCGTCCAGGCGAACACTTCCTCGTAGAAACGCTGCGCGCCGTCGGCGTCGCTGGTGCCGAGCTCGTCCCAGACGAAGACGCCCTCTGGGCTCGGGGCCTCACCCTCGGGCTGGTAGATGCTGATGTACGCGCCCTGGGGGTCGGCGAGGATCGCCATCCGGCCGACCTCGCCCATCTCGAACGGGCCGGCGGCGAGCTTGCCGCCTACGCCCTTCGCCTTCTCGATCGTGTCCTCGAGCTTCTCGACGAGCACGTGGCTGAGCCAGTGCGGTGGCGGGGCTCCCTCCTGCGCCTTGCCGAAGCCGCCGTGGGCCTCCCCACCGGACGAGATCATCGTGTAGTCGATCTCGCCGGGCTTGAACACCTCCGTGTCCCAGCCGAACAGCTGCGTGTAGAAGTCCTGCGCCTGCCTCGGGTCGGACGAGACCTGCTCGTGCCAGACGAACTTGCCGACTGTCGATGCGACTGTGCTCACTGCTGTGACCTCCTTCGACGGTTTCAGAGGTGAGACTCCGGCCGGCGCCGGAACTCATCGCTCGGAATCATCGTGCCGCTTGTCTCGTTGACAGGAGTGGGAGGAGGTGAACCGCATGGGATTCTTCCTCGTGCTGGCGTTCCTAGTTCTGATCGGCCCGCTGGCGTACTTCTTCGGCGCCGACTCGCGCAAGACGAGCGACCGGGGCTGGATCGCCTCTCGGCGGTAGGCGCAGAACCTCGAGAAGCTGCTCTGGGCTTGCGTTCCCCCCGCTCGCGATCAGGGCGATGCGTCTCGAAGCCAGCTGCTCGCGTAGCTGAAGCGCGGCAGCGAGCGGTGCAGCGCCCGCCGCCTCGACGAGGTTGAGGGTCGTCTCGATCATCGCTGCTTGCGCCGCGCGGATCTCGTCGTCGCTGACGAGAACGAAGTGGTCGAGGCACTCCCAGAGGATCCGCTGTGGGAGCTCGAAGGCCGTGCGTGTGGCGAGGCCCTCGGCGAACGTCTCCATCCGGTCCTCGACGAGGCGGCGCTCTCGCCAGGAGCGAAAGGCAGCCGGTGCCGCTTCTGACTGGACGCCGATCACCCTAACGGCGGGGTTGACGGCCTTGGCGACGATGCAGGCGCCCGCCGCTCCGCTCCCGCCGCCTACGGGGACGATGATCGCGTCGATCTGGGGCTGCTCCTCGAGGATCTCGAGCGTGTGAGTTCCGACCCCGGCGATCAGCAGCGGCTCGTTGCCCGAGTGCACGTAGCGGTAGCCATGCTCCTGCGCCAGCCGTTCGCAGTGCTCGCGCGCCTCGTCGAAGTCCCGGCCGTGGAAGACCAGCTCGGCGCCGAGACCGCGCATCGACGCGACCTTGACCGGGTTCGCGTTCTCGGGAACGCAGATCGTCGCGCGCACGCCGAAGAGGCGTGCGGCATAGGCGATCGATTGCCCGTGGTTTCCCGTCGAGGCGGTGATGACGCCGCGCTCGCGCTCCTCCGCGCTCAGCTGCGAGACGAGGTTGATGCCGCCGCGAACCTTGAACGCGCCCACCGGCAGGTGGTTCTCGTGCTTGACGAAGACGTCGGCGCCGAGCAGCTCGTCGAGGCTCGTGTACCGGTAGAGCGGCGTGGGGAGCAGGTGCGCGGAGATGCGCCGCCGCGCGTCGAGCACGTCCGCGAGCGTAGGCACCTGTCTTTCCATTACGCGCTCGACCGTAGCGGAAAGCTCAGGTGCGGACTCCCGCTGCGGCGAGCGCAGCCTGGACCCGTTCGCCGAGCAGTACCAGCCGCTCGACAGGCTCGTTGCTGAAGACGAAGCGAACGTGACGGTCGGCGACCTCGCCGCCCCAGCCGCGCATCGGCGTTGCGGCGACCTTCTGCTCGAGTAGACGATTCGAAACCTCCATGCAGTCGAGGCCGAGCGCGGCCACGTCGAGAAGAAGCGACCAGGCGCCTGCGGGGCGGATGGCGGGCAGGCCGTCGAGCTGGCGGAGCGTCTCGTCGCGTCGTCGTTCACATTCCGCGTTCGCAGCCCGCAGGTGGTCGTCGGAAAGGCCGACCGCGACCCTGGCTCCGATCTGCGCGAACCCGCTCGCCACGAGACCGTTGTAGATGTGCACGCGCGAGACGTCGTTCACGAGCCCGCCGGGCGCGACGACCCGGCCGATGCGCCAGGCGATCATGCGTTGCTCCAAGGTCGTAGCACCCACGGTGACCGTTCGATCGCGCATGCCGGGAAGCGCCGCGGGATGCCGGATCGGCCGGCCGTCGAACAGGACGCCCTCGAACCCACCCCAGTAGAGCAGCCACAGGTCCCGCTCCTGGCAGACCGAGGCGACGGCATCCCACTCCTCGTCGCTCGCAACCCAGCCGGACGGGAAGGAGGCGTTGTTGAGAAAGATCACGCGCGTGCGTTCCGTCAGCGCGGCCGGCAGCGCATCGAGATCCAGCCGCCACTCGCGGTCGCCGACCTTGAGCGGGACGAGCCGCGGCACCGCGCCCACGAGCCGCACCCGGTTGAGCATGCCGGCATAGGTGGGATCGGTCAGAACGACCTCGTCGCCGGGATCTGTCAGGCAGAAGAGGGCGTCGAGCATCGCGTCGCCCTCGCCGCACGTGATCACGATCTCACGGCGCCCGTCGTAACGCGGGCCGCCGCGACGCTCGATGTACGCGGCCACGGCCTCCTTGAGGTCGTCGCGGCCGGTGAACGGTAGCCAGCTGTTTGCCTCGTCCTCGCCGATCGCGGCTCGGGTGGCTTCCATTGCCTCCGCGGGCGGCGGGATGTCGGTGTCGAGGTTCTCCAACCGCAGGACGTCGGGATCGTCGCCGGCCGCGGCGGCAACGCGATCGATGTTGAAACCCGGGATGTGGTCGAGGCGCGCAACGCTCATCGGTTCCTCCTGATCTCACTCCGAGCGAGCCGGGGTCGCACTGTCCGACGGCCGTCCGGCGCGGTGGCTGCAAAAGAGTTCAAGCACGGTACAACTGGGACGTGTCTGTGGTCCCGCGCAGCTCGCTTCGGCTGTGGCCTCGCCACCGCAGCCGCCGGAGGCCGCTGAGTGGCTCGGCTTGCTCTCGACGGCGAAGCAGACGTTGCTGCGTCATTCCTCCCGACCATTGCTCGAAGCAACGTCCCGGGCTTACTCGAGCGGTTCGACCTGGTAGCCGTCGTCGTCCGCGAGGACGCGGACTCCGGCGCCCTTAGCAAGCGGCGCGACGATCTCGCCGGTGAGGCCCAGGACGGCGGCCTCGTTCGTGGGGCTGTGGCCGACGACGAGGGCGCGGGCGTTGTCGGGCATGCTCTCGAGGACGCGGCGGAGCGCAGCCCCGAGCCGCTCCGAGTCTTCCGCGACGAGCTCCGGATCGGCCTCGCGTAGCGCCTCGAGCTCGCCGCTTCCGGCCTTCTGGTACGCCGCGCGCCAGCGGTCCTCGACCTGTGAACGCAGACCGGGCTCGACGACGACCCCGCCCGAGACCTGCCGGCCGAGCGCGGCGAGGAAGCAGGCGAGTGTCTGCGTCGCGCGCTGGGCGCCGGTCGAGACCGCGATGTGGTAACTGCCCCGGAGGCGTGCACCGATCTTCAGCGCTGCCGTCACTCCCTCGGCGGTGAGGAAGTCCTCGTCGGCATCGGTGTGCCGCCGGAGCTCGATCTCTCTGCTCACCTGGGCGACGGTAACAACGAGCGGTTCGGCTCGCTACGATCGGGGCGATGCCCGAGATCGAGGCCTACGGCTTCGGGCGCGTGACGATCAACGGACGTGAGGAGACGCGTGACGTCATCGTGCTCCCGGGGCGGGTAGTTCACGGCTGGTGGCGGAAGGAAGGGCACGGGCTCGTGCTCGAGGATCTCGACGAGGTGCTCGACGAGCTCCCCGAACGGCTGCTCGTCGGCACCGGCGCGTACGGGCAACTGCGGCCCGATCCGGGCGCGATCGAGACGCTGCGCGCCCGCGGGCTCGACGTCGAGGTACTCCCGACCGCGGAGGCAGTCCGGCGCTACGCCGAGCTAGACCCGCGGAAGACGGCGGCGGCGCTGCACTTGACGTGCTGACCGGCCCGCTCTAGGGAAGCTTCGTGTAACGCGACGCGTCACCTGCGCTTCGCCGGCCGAGGGTTCGACCTCACGAGTGGTCGCGAATCCACCTAAGGATCAGCGCGCGGGTCTTCGGACCCGGCGGGGTGCTGTCGACGAGCAGCCAGCCGTGGAGAGCTCCGGGGTAGAGAACGATGCGCTTGTCCTGCGAGCCGGCTTGGGCGAACACGGCGCGAGCCTCGTCCAGCGGCGCGCGCGAGTCATCACGTCCGCCGACGTAGAGCAGGGGCGCGGTTAGTGCACGCACGCCGGGCCGGTTCAGCCCGAAGCCCGGCCAAAGCCGGGTTCCGGAGAGGCTAACGACTCCGGCAACGGGAAGGCCGGCGCCGTTCTGCACGGCGGCGGCGCCTCCCATCGACGCCCCAATGAGAAAGACGCGCCCACCGCCGTCGGCCTGCGCCCGCTCGACCGCCGCGGCGAGATCGCGGCCGAGTGCGAGGGCGCTCCGGGTAGGCCGCCGGGAGAGCCCGTTGCCGCGGAAATCGAACGCGACGACTCGCAGCCCAGCGGCCACCAGCGTCTTCGCGTAAGCGAGCGTGTCACAGAGATTCGACTGGCCCTGGTGCGCCAGGACGGCGGTTGTCGCGCCGCCGCCTGCTTCGATCGCGTAGAGGCGAACGCCGTCCGAGGTCTCGAGCCAGAAGGGCCGAGCCTTGAAGCCGGAGTAGAACGAGCCGCACTCGGTCTCGAGCGCCGGAGGGGGAGGTTCCGACGATCGAGGCTTGTGGCTGGACGCGCACGAAACTCCTGTCGCTGCGGCGACGAGCAGGCCACCTAGGACGAGCAAACTCCGTACCGCGACGTCAATAGTATCTTGGATAATAGTCTCATGAAGAAGTTGTCGGCGACCGAGGGAGCCGTGCTCGGTCTGGTTGCATTCGGAGAGCGCTCCGGCTACGACCTCGCGCTCCTTGCCGAGGAGAGCGTTCAACATCTCTGGACGCCGTCTCGGAGCCAGATCTACAAGACGCTCCCGCGCCTCGTCGCCGCTGGGCTCGCCCGCAGGCGGGACGTCGAGCAGCAGGGACGGCCGGACAAGGCGCTGTACAGGATCACGCGCGAGGGACGCAAGGCGCTTCGGCGCTGGCTGGACGAGGTCGAGGACGATCCGACCGGCGGCAGGATCGTCTTCCCGCTCAAGCTCTTCTTCTGCGAGTTTGCGTCAGCTGATACCGCGCAGGCACAGTTGGCCGGCTACCGCCGGTCTCTGGAGCAAAGGCTCGAGCGCTACGAGGCGCTGCGCGAGGGCCCGGCACATTTCGACAGCGTTTATCCGAGCCACGTGCTCGAGCACGGGATCGCCAGGATTTACGCGACGCTCGCCTGGATCGAGGAAACCGCTGCCGCTCTCCCCTCACTGCCGCTTGCTTCCCCGGCACCGGCTCTCAATGGACTTCAAAAAAGGGGAGGTTGACGATGCTCGCCACGCTTGCACTCTCGAACGACAGCCGCACGACCGCCGGCCGGGGAGCCACCGAGCCGAACAGGCTCATCCTCCTGCTCTACCTCGGCGCCGTCGCGCTGACGGCCGGCGTCCTGGCGCTCGGGATCGGCCTTCTGACCGCGTGAGCGAGGACGCACTGCTCAACCGCTCGGCGCCGCAATGTCAGACGACGTCGCGACGGCGGAGGAGCCAGCCGGATGCCGCGAGCAGGACGACGAGGTACGACGCCAGTACGAGCAGCGCCTGGCCTCCGCTGACGAATGGCCCCGAGAACGAGCCCGCTCCCCTGTCGCCCACGTCATTGGCGGCGACGCCCAGTGCCGCGACGAGCGAGTACCCGTTGGCCCGGAGGAAGAACTGCACCAGGTCGTCGAGCAGGCTCACCTCGAGAGCACGGCCCGGCTCGAGAACAGCCGCCTGACCTTTTACTGCGGCCGTCGTTGCGGCGATCACCCGGTGCAGTACGGGAGTTTCTGGCTGAAAGAGCGTCATATGTGCAAGGTGGAACGACAGGCGCAAGATCATGAGCGCCGACCTGGCGTCGCGGGCCGAAGCGTCCTCCGGCAGTTGAGGGGGAGGCAGACCCGTGGGCTGGAGGCCCGCACGGGGGCACCGGCTACTCGGAAGGTCAGGCGCGATCTGCACCTCGTTCCCGGGGTGGATGGCCGGGCTGGTGTCAATGCGGCCATGCCCACGCGCCCGCGTGTCGACGGCAAGTTCCTGTACGTCGGCGACGCCAAGCTGCTCCTCCGGGGAGTGACGTACGGCACTTTCCGGACCGATGCGTCCGGCGACGGATACGGCGATGAGGAAACGCTCGAGCGCGACTTCGCGGCCATGGCCGCCATCGGTTTGAACGCGGTGCGGACGTACACCGTGCCGCCGCGCCGCCTACTTGACGCAGCTCAACGCCACGGCCTGTTCGTGATGGTCGGCCTGCCGTGGGAACAACACGTGACCTTCCTCGACGAGAGCCCGCGCGCGCAGTCAATTGAAGAGCGCGTACGCGAGGGCGTGCGCGCGTGTGCTGGGCACCCGGCAGTCCTCTGCTACGTGATCGGCAACGAGATCCCGGCGCCGATCGTGCGCTGGCATGGTCGCCATCGCATCGAGACATTCCTCGAGCGGCTCTACCGTGCTGCGAAGTCCGAGGATCCTGCCTCCCTCGTCACCTACGTCAATTACCCGAGCACCGAGTACCTTCAGCTGCCCTTTCTCGACTTCGTCTGCTTCAACGTCTTCCTCGAGCAGCGCGAGCGCCTCCAGAGCTATCTGGCGCGTCTTCAGAACGTGGCCGAGGACCGGCCGCTGGTGATGACCGAGATCGGGCTCGACAGCCGGCGGCACGGCACAGCCGAGCAGGCGAGCACCCTGAGCTGGCAGATCTCGACCGCGTTCGCGGCAGGCTGTGCCGGCGCGTTCGTTTTCTCCTGGACCGACGAGTGGCACCGCGGGGGATATGAGATCGAGGATTGGGACTTCGGCCTCACCGACCGCGAGCGCCGTCCGAAGCCCGCGCTGGCGGCGGCGCGGGAGACGTTCACCCACGTCCCTTTCCCGCCTGACGTCTCCTGGCCGCAGGTGTCCGTCGTCGTGTGCGCCTACAACGCCGAGGCGACGATCGGGGAATGCCTCGAGGGGCTCGCCGAGCTGTGCTACCCGAACCACGAGGTGATCGTCATCGACGACGGCTCGACCGACGCGACGCCGGGCCTCGTCGCGGAGTACGACTGCCGCCTGATCAGGACCGAGAACCGCGGCCTGGCCGCGGCGCGGAATACCGGGCTGGCGGCTGCCTCCGGCGAGATCGTCGCGTACATCGACGCCGATGCGAAGCCGGACCCGGACTGGCTGACGTATCTCGCTCACACCTTCCTGACGACGTCGCATGCCGGCGTGGGCGGCCCCAACCTTGCCTTTTCCGACGACGGCCCGGTCGCGACCGCTGTCTCGCACGCGCCCGGCGGTCCCACCCACGTGCTGCTCTCGGACGCCGAAGCGGAGCACATCCCCGGCTGCAACATGGCCTTCCGCCGCAGCGTGCTCGAGCAGATCGGCGGCTTCGACGCTCGCTTCGTCGCCGCCGGCGACGATGTCGACGTCTGCTGGCGGGTGCGCGAACTGGGGCTCAGCCTCGGCTTCAGCCCGGCCGCGGTCGTTTGGCACCACCGCCGCGGCTCGGTGCGCACCTACTGGAAGCAGCAGCGCGGATACGGCGCTGCCGAGGCGGAGCTCGAGCGCAAGTGGCCCGAGAAGTACACCACTGGAGGCCACATCAGCTGGCGCGGGCGTCTCTATGGCGACGGGTTCGCCCGCAAGTCGGCCCGACGGCGCTGGCGGATCTACTACGGCACCTGGGGCAGCGGTCCGTTCCAGTCGATCTACCACCCCGCCGGCCGCATGTCGGAGTTCATGCCCCTCCTGCCGGAGTGGTATCTCGTGATCGCCACGCTGGCGCTGCTGTCGATGATTGGCCTGCTCTGGACGCCGCTGCTCCTGGCTGTGCCGCTGCTCGCGCTGGCAGCGGGAGCCGCCCTCTTTCAGGCCCTGCTGAGCGCGCTCAAACCCCATTCGGTCGGCTCGCGCGGCTCACGGGCTGAGGAGGTCGGGCTGCGCGCGCTCACGGCAGTTTTCTACCTTCTACAGCCGCTCGCGCGGCTTGTCGGGCGCATTCGATCAGGGCTCACGCCCTGGCGCCGGCGGGGAACGCGGCGACTCTCAGCGCCACTGCCGCGGAAGCGTGCGCTCTGGAGCGAGCGCTGGAGCACGCTGGAGCAGCGTCTGAACTCTCTCGAGAGGGCGGTGAGGGAGACCGGCGCCGCTGTCATGCGCGGTGGCGAGTACGACCGCTGGGACCTCGAGGTGCGCGGCGGTCCGTTGGGCTCGGCGCGGCTCCTGGCTGCGGTCGAGGAGCATGGCGCCGGCCGGCAGCTCGCGCGCTTCCGCCTGTGGCCGAGGCTGTCGAGGGCCGGCATCGTCTCCGCCCTTTTCGTCGGAACCCTCTTCGGCGCGGCCACGGTGAGCGGCGCATGGGGAGCCGCCGCCATCCTCGGAGGAACCGCCCTCCTGCTGGTGGCGCGCGGGCTGCAGGAGTGCGCCACCGGCATGGCGGCCACTCTCGAGGCGATCGGACCCGGCTACGTGCGGCAGGAGGACTCGTGAGCGAGGGAAGCGGGAATCCGAGCAGCATGACCGGGAGGATCCTGCGCCAGGTCGTCCCCTTCTGGCCGCAGATCGCGCTGCTCCTCCTCGTCGATCTGCTCGCGACGCCGCTCCTCCTGCTGACGCCGATCCCGCTCAAGATTGCCGTCGACAGCGTGATCGGCTCTCATCCCTTGCCCGGTTTTGTCGACGTCTTCCTGCCTGGCTCAGTCGTGCGTTCGAGCATCGGGCTGCTCGCGTTCGTGGCAGCCATGCAAGTGCTCGTCGTGCTCCTAACCGAGCTCCAGAGCCTCGTCAGTTACGTGCTGCAGACGCGGACTGGCGAGCGCCTCACGCTCGACTTCCGCGGGCGACTCTTCCGACACGTCCAGCGCCTATCGCTCTCGTTCCACGACGAGCGCGGCAGCCACGACTCGATCTACCGTATCCAGTACGACGCCGAGGCCATGCAGCACATCGTCGAGAGCACGATCCCGTTCGTGGCCGCGTTCGCGATGCTCGCCTCTGCGATCTTCGTCACGGCCCGCCTCGACTCGCAGCTCGCTTTGATCGCCCTCGCCGTGGTTCCGGCGCTTTTCGTGCTCTCGCGCGTCTATACGCGGCGGGTCCGCCGTCGCTACCACGACCTCAAGGAGCTCGAGAGCTCGGCGCTCGGGGTCCTTCAGGACGTTCTCACGGCTATGCGGGTCGTCAAGGCGTTCGGCAAAGAGAAGGACGAGCACGCACGCTACGTCGACCGCTCGGGCAAGACCGTCCAGGCGCGGGTGCGGCTATCGCTGACGGAGTCGGCGTTCGGACTCGCCGTCAATGTCGCCATCGCGACCGGCACGGCAGCCGTGCTCTTCGTGGGCGTCCGGCACGTGCAGTCGGGGGTCCTGACGCTCGGCGAGCTGCTGATGGTCATGACCTACCTCTCACAGCTCTATGGGCCCCTCGAGACGATCAGCCAGAAAGTGGGCGACGTCCAGTCGTCGCTCGCGAGCGCCGAGCGCGCCTTCGAGCTGCTCGACGAGTCACCCGACGTCAAGGAGAAGCCGCACGCGCGGCGCATCGCGCATGCCCGCGGCGCAATCGAGTTCCGTGACGTCTCCTTTGCCTACAAGGGCGACGACGCGGTCTTGCATGACGTCTCCTTCGAGGTCGCTCCCGGGACGCGCCTCGGCTTCGTCGGGAGGACCGGCGCCGGCAAGACGACGCTGATGAGCCTGATCACGCGCTTCTATGACCCGATCGCCGGAGAGATCCTCCTCGACGGCGTCGATCTCCGTGACTACAAGCTGGCAGACCTTCGGAACCAGTTCGGAATCGTGCTCCAGGAGCCGGTGCTGTTCTCCACCAGCATCGCGGAGAACATCGCTTACGCCCGGCCCGGGGCGCGCATACGCGACGTGGTGGCCGCGGCCGAGGCTGCCAACGCGCACGAGTTCGTCTGCGCCCTGCCGGACGGCTACGGGACGATCGTCGGTGAGCGCGGCATGCGTCTCTCCGGCGGCGAGCGTCAGCGCATCGCGCTCGCGCGGGCTTTTCTCAAGGACGCGCCGATTCTGATCCTGGACGAGCCGACGAGCTCGGTCGACACGCACACCGAGACCGCCATCATGGACGCGATCGAACGGTTGATGGAAAGGCGCACGTCACTGATGATTGCCCACCGTCTGAGCTCGCTGAGGATCTGCGACGCGCGTCTGGAGATCGAGTCCGGCCGGATCGTCGGCGCGAGCGGCGCCGGCGTGAGCGTTCCGGTAGCCGACCTGCATGCCCCGCGAGAAGCTCTCAGCAGAGCAGGGTGAACCGCGGCCGGCGGCGCGCCGGACGGCATCGAGCCGATGACGACCATCTGCATGACGCCGCTCACGCTCGGCTATCCGGAGGGCGGCGGCCACCTCTGGGTCTACCTCAACTGGGCGCTTTCACTGCGCGGTCTCGGCTGCAGGTTGATCTGGCTCGAGGACATTGGCGAGCTGGCGGCAACCAGGCCGAGGGCTGAGGTCGAGCGCGACATCGCGACGCTGGAGGCACGGCTGGAGGCTTACGGGCTTCACGGGGCGCTCGCCCTGACGAGTTTCACCGGTCGAGACCTCGACCCGCGACTCGCCGGCAGCCGGCCGGATCTCGAGGCCGTCGCGGGGGAGGCCGACCTGATGCTCGACTTCGCCTATGACACGCCGGCTTGGGCGCTGGGAATGTTCCCGCGCTCGGCGCTCGTCGATCTCGATCCCGGTCTTCTCCAGCTCTGGATGAGCCAGGGCAAGCTGCAGGTGTCGGAGCACGACGTCTACTTCACGATCGGCGAAACCGTTGGCACGAGCGCGGCCCGCTTCCCGGATGGCGGCGTCCGCTGGCACCACACGCCCGTGCCGGTGTTCCTGCCCGCCTGGCCGCCCGGGAACTCGGCGGCGGGTTCCTACACGACCGTCACCAACTGGTGGGGCGAGTGGTTCGTGCTCGACGACGAGCCGATCTGCAACGACAAGCGCGTCGCGTTCCTCGCCTACGCTGGGGTGCCGGCGCGGACCGGCCGACAGCTTGAGGTCGCTCTCACGCTCGACGACTACACGGGTGAGACGGACGTCCCGGTGCTGGAGCGCGGCGGCTGGACGGTGCGCGACGCCTGGGAGGTGTGCGCGACGCCGGACGACTACCGGGCGTACATCCAGGGGTCTCGCGCCGAGTTCAGCTGCGCGAAACCGTCCTGCCGGCTGCTCGCGAACGCGTGGATCAGCGACCGCACCGTCTGCTACCTCGCGAGCGCGAAGCCGGCGGTCGTCGAGCACACGGGGCCGAGCCGCTTCCTCCCCGAGCGCGAAGGGCTGCTGCGTTTCCGGGACATGGACGAGGCCGTCGCTGCGATCGAGCTCGTGGAGTCCGAGTACGAGCATCAGTGCCGGCTCGCCCGGGAGCTCGCGGAGGAGCATTTCGACGGCGAGAAGGTCCTCCGACGTGTCCTCGAGGTCGCCCTCGCATGAGCCGGGTCGCGATCCTGGGCTACCACAAGGTCGGGCGGCCGCCGCCGAGCGGCTGGGAGACGTGGTTCTACGTTCCCGAGGCCGTCTTCGCCGAGCAGCTCGCGGCAATGCGTGGCGGCGGCTGGGAACCCGTCGACCTCGCCACCTTCCTGCGCGCGCTCACCAAGCCGGAGGTGTTGCCGGAGCGAGCGGCGCTCATCACTTTCGACGACGGCTACGGGTCTGTGCGCGAGGTCGCACTGCCGTGGCTCGAGCGCTTCGGCTATCCGGCGGTCCTCTTCATGCCGACTGATTTCGTGGGCCGGACGAACGTCTTCGACCTCGAGAGCGAGCCCGAGGAGCCGCTGTGCGACTGGGACGACCTGCGTGCGCTCGTGCGGCGCGGAGTCGCGGTGCAGTCGCACGGCGCCAGCCACCGTGCCTTCTCCGACCTCACGCCCGGCGCACGCGCGCTCGAGCTCGAGCGCTCGAAGGTTGCCCTCGAGGCGGAGCTCGACCAGGCAGTTGAGCTTCTTGCGTACCCATACGGAGACGACGCCGGCTTGCCGGCGGAGCTGCGCGAGGCGCTCGGCCGCGCCGGCTATCGGGCGGCGCTCGGTTACGGAGGGCAGCCGTTCTCGACCCCTGTGACCGACCCGTATCGCCTCGAACGCGTGGCAATGGGCCCGGACACGGATCTCGTGGCAGCGCTCGAGCCCGGCTGGAGAGACGTTGGCTCGTAAGCGCCTCGTCCTCGCCGGCATCGTGGGGCGCTATCCCGTCGGGGGTGTTACCTGGTGCGCGCTGCAGTACATCGCCGGCTTCCAGCGTCTCGGCTACGACGTCTTCTACTTGGAGGACACCGGCGAGTGCAATTTCGATCCAATCCAGAATGCGATCGCAACCGATCCGGCGTACGCACTCGACTACATCCGGCGGGAGCTCGCGCTGGTCGGGCTCGAGGACTCCTGGGCCTACGTCGACTACGAAGGCGGCTACCACGGGAAGACGCGCGCGCAGGTCGCCAAGGCCTGCGACAACGCCGACCTGATGGTCAACCTCTCCGGCGGCTGCTGGATGGTGAGGCCGGAGTACGAGAACCTCGCGAAGATCTTCATCGACACCGACCCCGGTTTCACACAGCAGGCCATTGCCGACGCCGGTGAGGGCTGGTACCGCGACTTCTTCGCAGCGCACGATGCTCTCTTCACCTTCGCTCTTCGCATCGACGACCCCACCTGTACGGTGGCCGCGACGCCATTTCGCTGGCACCCGACGATCCAGCCGGTGGAGCTCGGCTTCTGGCCCGTCACTCCCGCTCCGCAAGACGGGTCGTTCACGACGATTCTGAGCTGGACGACCGACAGCTTCCCGGGGATCGGCAAGGGCAAGGGCGACGAGCTCCTCCGCCTGATCGCGCTCCCAGGACGGACAGGTGAGCGGATCCTGCTCGCGATTGCGGGAAAGCCTCCGACGGATCTGCTCGCCGAGCACGGCTGGGAGCTGACCGATGCGGTTCAAGCGACGATCGACGCAGAGGCCTATCGCCGCTTCATCCAAGGTTCCAAGGCGGAGCTCGGCTTCGCCAAGGCGATGTACGTCGAGACGCGGAGCGGCTGGTTCAGCGACCGTACGCAGTGTTACCTCACAAGCGGTAGGCCGGCGCTCGTTCGGGAGACAGGCTTCGGCGGCCTTCTACCCGTCGGCGAGGGACTGCTCTCGTTCGAGGGCGCCGAGGACATCCTCGAAGGCATCGAGCGAATTGCCGCGGATTACGAGCTGCACTCCCGCCGTGCGAGGGAGATCGCGGAGGACCACTTTGCAGGTCAGAGGGTCCTGCGCTCGCTCCTCCAGACCGCGGGGATGGCTTGAGCTCGAGCCCTGCTAGCTCAGTGTGGCTTGCAGTCGATCGGAGCCGTGTAGTCGCAGATGATCGTCAGCAGCCCCCGGACGCTCCCTTGCTGCGTCTGCGTCGCTCCGGTCTTCGAGTTGAGGGCATTCATCTGGACGTTGAGCCGCTTGAGCTGCTTGACCACCTCTGCCTGTCCGGTCGACGCCGCGGTTGCGTTGTCAGGACTCGCGAACCATCCGATCGTGAATCCGATCGCCGTGCTCAGGATCACGGCCACGACGACGGCCGTGAGCAGCTGCTTCGTCATGTGAGAAACCTCCTTGGGTCGGCGCAGGATGTTAACTCCGTTCCGCGGCTGGTGGACACGCGCCGCGAGCGCCAATGGAAAAGCTGAAGATCGCCCAGCTCGCGCCGGTTGCGATGCCCATCAGGCCGGGGGAAGGTGACTCGATCGAGCAGCTCGTGTCGCTACTGACCGAGGAGCTGGTGCGGCGCGGGCATGACGTCACACTCTTCGCCGTCGGTGGCTCGGAGACCAGCGCGGAACTGCGGTCGTTCTATGCGCATGGCTACCGCGAAAACGAGGAGATCTGGGATTGGCGCGTGCTCGAGACGCTGAACGCGGCCGCGGCCTTCGAGCAGGCGAATGCCTTCGACGTGATGCACAGCCATAGCTACCACTTCGCGCTGCCGTTCACACGCTTCGTTTCGACCCCCGTCGTCCACACCTACCACGTGCAGCTCGGTCCCGAGGTCTTGGAGGGGTTCAGGCGCTATCCGGAAGCGCATCTGGTTGCCATCTCGGACTTCCAGCGCCGCGAGCTCGACGGCTTCGACGACGTTCCTGTGATCCACAACGGCATCGACGCCGACGCCTTCCCGTTCAGCGCCGGCCGCGGCGAGTACCTCGCCTTCCTCGGGCGGATGATCCCTTCGAAGGGCGCGCCCGAGGCGGTTCGCGTCGCCCGCGCGCTGGAGATCCCTTTGGTCATGGCCGGGCCCAGCACCGAGTGGTTCGAGCGCGAAGTGCGGCCGGCCATCGACGACCAGCTCGTTCGCTACATGGGCCCTATCGACGCTGCGGGTCGTAACGAGCTGCTGGGCGGGGCGGCGGCCCTCCTCTACCCAATCACCTACCCCGAGCCTTTCGGCCTCGTGATGGTCGAGGCGATGGCTTGCGGCACGCCTGTGGCCGCGTTCGGAGTCGGTGCCGTGCCCGAGGTCGTCGAGCAGGGCGTCGGTGGCCGTTGGGTCCCTCCGGGCGAGAGCCTTGGCGAAGCGGTGCAGAGCGCCGTCCAGCTCGATCGGCGCCGGGTGCGGGAGGCCACGATCGAGCGTTTCGACTACCGGCGCATGGCCGACGCTTACGAACGGCTCTATCGGCGATTAACGTGATCGCGCGACCACGCCGGCTGATGGCCGGGGGCGTGCTGGGGGTGTTTGCCCACCCCGACGACGAGTCGCTTCTGGCGGGTGGGCTCCTCGCAGCCTGCGCGGCCGCCGGCCGTCGTGTGGCGATCGTGTCGATGACTCGAGGCGAGCGAGGCCCGAACGAACTACCCGGGCTCGCCGGTCGGCCATCCCTAGGAGAGGTCCGCGAGGGGGAGTTGCTTGCGGCGGCTCGCGCGCTCGGCGCTTCCTCTGCGGAATGCCTCGACTACCCCGACGGCGAGCTGGCCGGCGCGGACGAGGGGCAGGCGGCGCAGGCGCTTGCCGGACTACTGGAGCGTGAGCGGCCTGAGGCGGTGATCAGTTTCTCCGACGAGGGCCTCTACTGGCACCCCGACCACCTCGCGGTCTCGCGCTTTCTCACCGCCGCCCTCGAGCTCGTCGGCAGCAGTGCCCGGTTATGGCTGTACGGAGCCACCTGGCCAGAGGGGCATGCCAGCCGACTCGTCTCGCGTATGCGCGTCCGCGGCCTGACGACGGACCTCTGGGGCCTCGAGCCAGACGCCTTCGGTGCGCCGACCCACGCCATCACGATCTCGCTCGACGTGCGCCCGTTCCTCCCTGCGAAGCTTGCGGCGCTGCGCAGCTACGCGAGCCAGATCGGCTCGAGCCATCTGCTGAGCACGCTTCCGGATGACCTCGCCGAGGAGTTTCTAGGCTGCGAATACTTCGTCCGGCTCAGACCGGAGGGGCCGCGCCGGGACTGGCTTACCGAAGCCCTGCCGAAACCATAACCCTGGAACACGCGTCACACGACGTCGCGTCTGCGGAGGAGCCAGCAGCGCACGAGCCCCAAGGAGCTGATCGGCGCTCCGCACACCTTCGCGGACGGCGAGCGCGAGGTGCTCGAGCTCGTCGCCCGCGGGCTCTCGAACGGAGAGATCGCGAAGGCCTTCGTGATCGAGGAGTCGACCGTCAAGACGCACGTGAAGCGGATCCTGATGAAGCTCCGGCTCCGCGACCGCGTCCAGGCCGTGATCTTCGCGTACGAGAGCGGCCTGGTGCGGCCCGGCTCGAGAACGGCCGCCTGATCCATGGCACGGCCCGATTCCTTATCGGCGTTCGCCGACCCACTCGATCCTTGTCGCCCGAATGAGCCCCGCGTCGATTGCGGCCTGCTCGTCGTCTTCGGTCGTGTCGAGATCGGCGAAGAAGTATGGGCCGAAAGCCAGAAAACGGCGCTCGAAGGTCCGGTCGAGGAGCTGAAGGAGCAGCTCGCCACGGTGCACTCCGTCGCTCTTCGCCCAACCCGCGACGACGGCCGGCCATGGCCGGCCCGAGGTCTTCCACTCGTCGCGGAGCCGATGGAGCCAGCCTTCTCCGTCTTGCCCCAGGCGCTGAAAGCACCACTGTGCGGTCGCCTCGTCGAACCGCTCCCAGGCCCATTCGACCACGACCAGCGTTCCCTCTTTGGCCAGCGTCCTCTCCAGCCGGTCGATGACTGCGGCGGGATCGGCTACGTGGTGAAGCGAGGTGGAGGCGATCACAGCGTCGACGCGCTCTGGCAGCTCGAGCTGCTCGAACTCGACGCGGTGGTACCCGGGGCTGTCCGGCGCCTTCGGGTCGACGCCGACGGCCTCGTAGCCGCTCGACTCCAGAAATGGCACAAAGCCACCAAGGGGGCCGCAGCCGAGATCGACGACCCTTGCAGGAGGCGCAGGCAGACGGCCGCGAACGAGCGGCCAGATCTCGGTGAGCCAGCGCTCCTGCGGCGTCAACTAGCTAGTCAGGCTTACCGGACATCGCCCAGACGGCGACGGCATATGCCGCCAGCAGGAGCAACGACAGCCAGAGAGTGGTCTTGAGCAAGCCGGAGCCCTTCCCCTCCCGAAGGCGATAGACGCCGACCCCGCCGACGATGAGGGAGACGAAGAGGATCAGGCCCCCGAGGTCGGAAAGGAGGAATCCCATCCCGAGCCAGGTCGGATCGTCGACTCCCTTCTTCGTCCAGCCCTCCCTCGAGGCGATCCATTCGCCACCGGCTCGCATCAGGATCCAGCCGGGCAGCGAGACGGCCAGGAGTGACCAATAGCCGAGGCGCAGGAACCTGACGTCGCCACGGGCGAAGCCGAGCGAGCTCGCCCCGGCCAGGAGGCCGCCGACGAGGACCATCGCGCCGAGTACGTGCAGGAAGAGCGGGAAGTTGAAGCTGTCGGGCCGGACGGAGGCGAGCACGCTCATGCGCCGGGCTTGAAGATCATGTCGAGGAGGATCAGCAGGACGACCACGGAGGCCAGGGCGTGCAATACGACGCCGTTCGTCGTTCGGTTGAGCGCCAACAGGTCGGCGTTCGGACCGGTCTGCCCGGCCGCCTCGAGCTCCTTCGCCTTCGTCATGCCGCGCGTGTACTCGGCGCCCGTGCGTTGCCCGATCGGCATCGAGAGCACCCAGAGCACCAGCGCGGCGACGATCCAGCCGTCCCAGATCGCATAGCTGTCCAGCTTGAACGCGAGCCAGATCCCGAGCAGAAGCGTCCCGCCGGCGCCTGCCCCGACGGCGATGTTGCCGACCTTCACGATCGGCTCCATGCGAATCGTCCCTTCGGGAGTGTCGACCTTGCGCACGGCCACGATCAGCATCCAGAAAAGGACGATCCCGCCGACGTACGCGAACGCGCTGAGCACGTGGAGCGCCAACAGCCAGTCGTCGAAGCTCACGCGCGGATCCTAAAGTGAGAGTCGGATCGACGGGAGCGACGGAGCTTCGACCCCAACGACACCGCACGCCCGCTTCTTCGCCGTCTTATGGGCGCAGCCGTCGAGCCGGCAAAGCCGGGCGCCGATATGGGCTCCGGTCCGGACCGGAGCCCACAAAGCGGACGCGATGCCGCATGAACAGCGGGATCGCCCGATCCGACCTTAACCCGACAACCCGGTGGAAAACGTACTTCACGCTCCCGGCTAACGCCGGGAAGGGAATTTGAGTCGGGGCGGGCCGCTTGCGCGGCCGACCGGCATGCCTCAGGAGGAACGGGGCTATCCTGAGCCCGTGCTGACTTCGCCGAGCATCGTTCGACTGCGTCGGCGTCTGCCCCTGATCGTGTTCATCCTGCTCGCGGTCCTATGCCTGCTGGTGATCGGCTTCGCGTGTGCCTGCTTCAGCGATCACCCCGCGCAGGCGATTGATCGGGCAGTGTCGGCACCCGCGGCAATGCCCGCGGTGATCGAGGTGTGGTCGTTCGTCTTCGTGAGCCTGTTCGCCGCGCCGCTTGTGCTTACGCGCCGCGTGGGCGGCTTCGGCCGGGCCTCGCCGGCACAGCTCCAGCGGTTTCTCCTCTGAGTCGCGTCTTGCGCCCTAATCGCGCCTGCTCTCGGGCCGGCGCTCGCTAGACCGACGACCCAAGGAGGACCGAAGAGTTGGTTAAAAAATCGAAGAAGAAGCGGCCGGCCGGGAAGCGGCCGCCAACGCCTGTGGCGCGCGCCGCCGCCACGCTGCCGTTCTACCGGAAGCGCGCTTTTCTCTGGCTCGCCGCGGCATTCGTCGCCGCCGTGGTCGGAGCGGTGGTTGCGATCGTTGCGAGGCAGGATGGCGGCGGCGGAGCCGGAGCCGCGGCGCCGGCGGGACTGCCCGACACGCCGGATTACCACTCGCTGCTCGTCAACCCGACGAATCCGTGGAAGCTCGTGCTCGGAACGCATTACGGCCTCTACGTCTCTGCGGATGGCGGAAAGCATTGGCGGTTTGACGCCCTCTCCGGGGATGACGCGATGAATCTCGCCCGTCCCGGCGGAGACACGATCTGGCTCGCAGGCCACAACGTGTTCAAGAAGAGCAACGACGGAGGCGTTACGTGGGGCGATGTGCGGCCGGCAGGGCTGCCGAGCCTCGACATCCACGGCTTCGCCGTCGACCCGCGCAACCCGAGGATGCTCTATGCCGCGGTTGCGAGACAGGGCCTGTATCGCTCGCGCGACGCCGGCCGCTCGTTCGCGCTCGCGTCGAACCAGGTCGGCGGCAACGTGATGGCGCTTGCCGTCCTGCCGGACGCGCGGATCCTCGCCGGCGACATGCAGCGGGGCCTGCTCGAGAGTTGCAGTCAACCCAAGCGATCCGAAACGTCTACTCGCGGCAGGCGGAGGGATTGCACTCTCGACCGACGGCGGCAAGTCGTGGCGCTCGGTGCTCGCTCTTCCTGAAGGCGTGGGTCCGGTCGCATGGTCCCAGAGCGATCCGAACCTTGCGTACGCGGTGGGGTTCAACCGCACGCTGTATCGCTCACGGGACGGCGGGAACTCGTGGAGCGCGGTCGCATGAGCGCGACGCTGATCATCCTGCTCTGCGCGATCGCGTGCCCGGTGAGTATGGGGCTGATGATGGTGTTCATGCGCCGAGGCCACGGCGCTTCCCACCGTCGCTCCAACGGGCGAGGGGATGCTGATGGAGACGCCGAGTAACCCGCCGCCCGCCCACCGGTCCCTGCTTGCTCTCGTGCTGCGGCTGGGTGCAGTGACGCTTGTCGCCGGTCTGCTTGCGCTGCTCGTCTGGCGCGTCGTCAACGCCGGCCAGGGAGGGCGCCTCGTCAAAGCGGTGCGCGCACACAAGGAGCCGATTGCGCCAGATTTCCGCCTAGGCGTACTGTGGCCGCACACCGAAACCTGGCCCGCCTCAACGCGGAATCTCGTCACGAGCAAGGTCGAGCTGCGCTCGCTGCGGGGGCGGCCGGTCGTGCTCAACTTCTGGGCGTCGTGGTGCATCCCGTGCGCGCACGAGGCACCGCGACTCGTTTCATCAGCGAAGACGCACGAAGGACAGGTGCTGTTCCTGGGCGTGGACGTGAAGGACTTCTCCGGGGATGCGCGCAAGTTCGTCCGCCGCTTCCACATCAACTACGTGTCCGTCCGCGACGGTGGATCAGACACCTATGACGAGTACGGGCTGACCGGCCTGCCGGAGAGCTACTTCCTCGGCGCCAGCGGCCGGATCGTCGCGCACAAGATCGGTGAGATCTCGACGGCAGAGCTCGAGGACGGCATCGCGCAAGCTCTGGGAGCAGGGGCATGAAGCGGCCGGTTCTGCTCGTGCTCGTCGCCGCGATCATCGTCGTACCCGCAGCCGTGGGCTTGCTCATCCAGGCGCTCACGAGCGGGTCGAGCGCAAGCCCCGGCGCGAGCGGGCCGCCGCCAGGGAAATACCGCGGCAGCAAGCCGCCGGCGGGCATCCGGCTGCCGGCCTTTGCGCTTCGCGACTACCGTGGCCGCGTCGTCCGGACGAGCACGCTCCGCGGAAAGGTCGTGCTCGTTACGTTCCTGGACACCGATTGCAAGACGAAATGCCCGGTCTTCGCGAGCGACATCGGCGAAGCGCTGCGGCTGCTGTCCGGCTCGGAACGCGGGCAAGTGGCCGCGCTCGCGTTGACGGTCAACCCGGCCGGGGACACGCCGAGGAGCGTGCGCGCGTTCCTGCGCCGCCGCCACGCGCTCGGGCTCGACTTTCTGCTCGGGACGACCAGGCAGATGCGGCCGATCTGGAGGGCGTTCCACATCGTCGCAGCTGCCGAGACAGGCAATGCCGATGTGCATTCCTCAGATGCCCGCGTCTACGACCGCAGCGGCGTCTGGGTGTCGACGTTCCACGTTCCGGTCGACCTGACACCTGCGAACCTTGTCCACGACATCCGCGTCGCTCTGGCGCAGCCGGTCAGCGCTCAGGCAGCGGTCACGACCGCGGCGCTGAAGCAACGCTTCGCACTGCTTGGTCGACAGCACTCGAACAAGTGCAGTTCTGCAACCCGAGTCGCTCGAGTCGATCGCCGTCCACGGACGGCTGCGGCGGCAATGCCTAACCGGTGATGCTCGCGAGCGTCGGCGGCGAGCTCGCGCAGGCGCTCTCGTTCGCCTTCGGCATGTTCTGGGAGATCCTCTGGGCGCTGATCCTCGGCTTCGCGCTCTCGGGCGCCGTGCAGGCGCTCGTCTCGAAGGAGGAGATGCGACGCCTGCTCCCCGACGACTCGCCACGCTCGCTCAGCCTCGCCTGCGGGCTCGGAGCCGCCTCCTCGTCGTGCTCCTACGCCGCCGTCGCGCTGGCGCGGTCACTGTTTCGCAAGGGCGCCGACTTCACCGCGGCGATGGCCTTTGAGTTCGCCTCGACCAACCTGGTCGTCGAGCTCGGGATCATCATGGCCTTGATCCTCAGTTGGCAGTTCACGCTTGCCGAGTTCGTGGGCGGGCCGCTGATGATCGTGCTCCTCGCCCTCGTGTTCCGATCCTTCCTCAGCCGTGGGCTGGTCGAGGAGGCACGCGCGAAGGCCGACCGCGGGCTGCTCGGGCGTATGGAGGGACACGCCGAGATGGACATGTCCGTCCGCGAGCGAGGACCGCTCTGGCGGCGGCTGACCTCGCCGCGCGGCTTCACCGCGACGGCGAACTACTTCGTCATGGACTGGGCCGCGATCTGGATCGACATCGCCGGCGGGCTGCTGATCGCCGGCGCGCTCGCCGCCTGGGTGCCGGAGTCGTGGTGGCAGTCGCTCTTCCTCGAGCAGCACGCGACGCTGGCCAAGTTCTGGGGCCCGATTATCGGCCCCCTTGTCGCGATCATCAGCTTCGTCTGCTCGATCGGCAACGTGCCACTCGCCGCGGTGCTCTGGAACGGCGGCATCAGCTTCGGCGGCGTCCTCGCCTTCATCTTCGCCGACCTGATCGTGCTGCCGATTCTCGACATCTACCGCAAGTACTACGGCTGGAAGATCGCCGGCTTCCTGCTCGCGAGCTTCTACGCGACCATGGTCGGCTCAGGGCTGATCGTCGAGTTTCTGTTCGACGGGCTCGGGCTCAGCCCCAGCGAGCGACAGGCGAAGGTTGTAGAGGCGTCTGTCGCCTGGAACTACAAGACCGTGCTCAACATCGTTTTCCTAGCGCTTGCAGCGTCACTCGTCTGGCGTTACTTCCGCCGCGGCGGCGGATTGGCGATGTTGCGCGTAATGAACGAGCCGGTGGCGGAGCATGAACATGCGCACTGACCGCGGGCAAGCGGGGGCGCAAACGAGCCGCGACTAGAATGTCTCCGTGATTCGCAAAGCATGCACCGGCTGCGGATGTGACCAGTGTC
>WNGF01005469.1_pt1 | contig 32318 bp, 31 predicted proteins | sample 5400641 | NCBI WGS metagenome assembly WNGF01 (sample SAMN13153371, study PRJNA577476) | soil metagenome | isolation source: 80 cm soil or saprolite under grassland replicate 2 | place: USA:California | collected 2016-06-15 | reverse complement strand
TACGCCCGTCGACCTCGTCGAAGCTCAGGGTGGCAACGCCTACTTGGCCCGGCGCGAGATTGAACTCGAAAGTCTGGATGATCAACTTGCTGGGCTCGACGGTGTGGAACACGCCGAAAAAGCTGTATTGATCGCCGCCCTCTTCGCCGCGGAACGCATACATCCAGCGTCCACCGGGCCGCGCGTCGAGCTTGACCTCGTCCATCTTCATCGTGCGCGGGCCCATCCACTGCACGAACAAATCCGGCTCGACGTGCGCGCGATAGACGGCCGCGGCGGGCGCATCGAACTCGCGCATGTAGTCGATGAAGGGCAGGCCGGGCTCAACGGTGATGGTGGTTGGGTGAGTCATTGGTCGTCGTACTCCTTGTTGGGCAGGTTGTCGAGGAGGGCATCGAGGCGGCGGAAACGGTCTTCGGCGACCAGGCGGTAACGATCGATCCATGCGGTCAGCCGCTCGAGCGCCGCGGGATCGAGGTGCACAGGACGGCGTTGGGCGTCGCGCGAGCGAGTGACCAGACCGGCCTGCTCGAGGACTTGAATGTGCTTGGAGACGCCCTGTTTGGTGATGGCGAAGGGTTCGGCGAGCTCGTTGACGGTGGCGTCACTGCGCGACAGGCGGGCGACGATGGCGCGGCGCACGGGATCGGCCAGAGCCATGAAGGCTCGGTCGAGGTCGTCATCGGTCTGGCGATGGGTGTCGACGACTTTATTCAACCTCCTGCTTGATCAACTAATTGGTTGACAACAACATACGACGCCGCCCGGGCCCTGTCAAGGGCTTAAATGGCGACGTCCGCCGGGACCCAGTCGGTCGGCGGCGGGCGTGAACAGCGCGACCTCTGCGGCCACGTCCGAGACGTCACGAGTAAGCGGCGGATCTCCAGGGGCCAGGATTTGCTCTTCAGCGGCCAGGGTGGTCGGCACCCCGGCCAGCCAGAAGTAAGACAGCACGAGGACGAGCCCCGAACAGAGGCTCACAGCCAGTCGCAACATGCCCCTAATCTTGACGCGCGCCGCCATTCCGCCACTCGAGCGGTGGCTGGTTTGCGACCTGCCCAGCTGGCGCGCTGGCGGCTAGCCCTTGGACTGCAGGAGCTTGACTGGCCGACCCAGTGCTTGGCCGTGCTTGTCGACGTCCGCCCACAGGTCGCCGACCGCGTCGATCCGCTTGGGCATGCTGCGCAGGCTGAAGCTGCGCGGCTCCACATCGCCACGCTCGACCTCGTCCCAGGTGCAGGGCGCCGAAACAGGTGCGCCCGGCTTGGAGCGCACCGCGTACGCGGCGGCAAAGGTGGCGCTATAGCCGTTACGACCAACGTCGACGTAGATGCGGCCGGCACGGTCGACCTTGGTGAACTCCAGGGTCAGGTTGTCGGGGTCGCGCTGCACCAGCTGCTGGGCGACCGCCAGGCCGAATGCGGCGACCTCGTCGAAGTCGGCCGTACCGTCGAGTGGAACCACGATGTGGAAGCCTTTGGAGCCAGATGTTTTGACCCACGATGGCAAGTGCAACTCGGACAGCAGGTCGCGCACGGCGAGGGCGGCGGCGCGCAGCACGTCCGGGTCGTCTTCAGCCGGGTCCAGGTCGAAGACGCACACATCCGGCTGGTAGAGCTTCGGCACACGGGAGGTCCACACGTGCGGCGTGATGCAGTTCTGATTGGCCATCCACTGCAGCGAGCGCGCGTCGTTCACGAGCGGGTAGTGCACCGAGCCGCCCTTCTTCGGCGCCTCGACGCGTTCCAGCCAGGCCGGGAAGCCTTTGGACACATCTTTTTGCAAGAAGCCCTGGTGGCCAATGCCGGACGGGAAGCGCTCCATGGTGACCGGGCGTCCGCTGATCTGGGGCACCATGAACGGCGCGATGGCCTCGTAGTAGGCGGCCAGCTCGCCCTTGGTGATGCCGTCCTCCGGAAACAGGACCTTGTCGGGATGGGAAATCTTGACGGTGTCGATGGCCGGCCATGATAAGAGGAATCGTCAACTGCGTTTGCGCGCTCGTGCACAGACTCTAGGCCATGTGATTGGGTTAGTATGGCGGCCACACCAGCGGATCGGGGAACGGCATGGCGGCTGAGGTGGCTGCTATCGGGGCGGCGCTGCGCCGCCATCGCATCGCGGCCGGACTGACGCAGGAGGAGCTCGCCGAAAAGGCGGGGCTCAGCACGCGCGGCATCCAGGACCTCGAGCGCGGCGCGCGGCGCGCACCACACCCCGAAACGTTGCGGCGCCTGACGCACGCGCTCGGCCGCGATCACGACGCGACGCTGACGGGCCTCGAGGCGGGCACTGGACAGCCATTGCCGGTGGCGCTCAGCAGCTTCGTGGGCCGCGAACAAGACGTTGCCGAAGTCGCGTCGCGCGTGCGGCACTCGCGCCTGGTGACGCTCGCCGGGACCGGTGGTATCGGCAAAACTCGCCTCGCGCTGGCGGTCGCGGGCCGGGTTGCCGTCGAGTACGAGGACGGCTCGTGGCTCGCCGAGCTCGGCCCGCTGGCCGACGGCGCGCTGGTCCTACCGTGCGTCGCGAGCGCCCTCGGCATACGCGAGCAGTTCCTGCGGCCACTGCTCGACACGTTGTGCGTCGCTCTCGCTGACCGCTCGCTGCTGCTGGTCCTCGACAACTGCGAATACGTGCTCGATGCAAGCGCCATGCTGCTTGGCCGACTGCTGCGTGACTGCCCTGGCGTGCGGGTCCTGGCGACGAGCCGTGAGCCACTACGCGTCGAGGGCGAGACAATCTGGCGCGTCCCGTCGCTCACGGTGCCTGATCCTAGCCAGCCAGTTTCGATCGAAGCACTGGCCGCGCATGGCGCGACGCGGCTGTTCCTGGAGCGTGCGCAGCCGCCGCTGGGTATGCCTCCGCTGAATGAAACAGCGCGCAGCGCGATTGCCACGATCTGCCATCGACTCGACGGGGTGCCGCTGGCCATCGAGCTTGCCGCGGCACGCGTACCAACGTTCACGTTCGAGGAGATTGCGCTGCGGCTCGACGACGCTATCGGCCTGTTGAGCACCGGGCCTCGCTCCGCGCCGCCTCGGCACCGCACGCTGCAGGCCACCATCGAATGGAGCGTTGGGCTGCTCTCCGAACCGGAGCGGACGCTCCTGGAGCACATCGCGGCCTTCGCCGGCGGCTTCTCACTCGACGCCGTCGAGCACGTCGCAGCCGGTGACGGGCTCGAGCCGGGCGACGTGATCGACCTGTTGAGCCAACTGGTGGACAAGTCGCTCGTCGTCGCGGAGCCAGGCGCCGACGGTACGACCCGCTATCACCTGCAGGAAGTGCTGCGCCAGTTCGGACAGGATCGCCTGACTCGGCGCGCGCCAGCTGTGGTGCAGGCGGTCTTCGAGCGCCATGCCAGGTACTACTTGCAGTTCGTCGAGACCGCGGAGCCGAAAGCGCTGGGTCAAGCGCGCCGGACGTGGCTCGATCGGCTCGAGCAGGAGCTGGACAATTTCCGCGCGGCTCGACGCTGGTTCGTCGCGCATGCCGATGCTGAGGGCGCGCAACGACTGTGCGCGTCGTTGTACCGGCTGCTGGTGTACCGCGGGCACGCCAGTGAAGGTCGCGCCAGTCTGCTCGAAGCGCTCGCGCTGCCTGGCGGCTCGCCATGGGTCCGTGCGAAGGCGCTGCACTTCCTGGGCTCGCTGGCGTGGACCCAGGGCGATTTCGCCGCTGCTCGCGAGTATCAGCAAGAAGCGCTCACGCTGAGGCGTCAGCTCGGCGATCACAACGGGATGGCCTGGTCCCTGGCCGCCTTGGGCATCGCTGCCACGATGCTCGGCCAGTTCGACATTGCCCAGCCGCTGCTCGAGGAAGCCTGCCGCTCCAGCCGCACTGGCGACGACCACTACATAGGTGGGTTGAGCCTGTCGCTGTCCGCGCTGACCGCGTATCTACGCGGCGACTGCCCAACCGCGCTCGAGCAGGCGCGGGCGGCGATGGATGTGGCCACGGACAATGGTTTTCCCTCGATCCGCTGCATGGCGCTCACCACGATTGGCTGTGTCAGCTTCCTGGACGGCGCGCTCACTTCGGCTCTCAGTGCGCTCGAGTCTGCCCTGGCGACTGCTGAAGCCGTAGGCGAGGTGTATCTCATCGAGCGCGCCGCACTGAACCTGGCGATGGTCGCCACGGCGATGGGCGACACGCTGCGGGCGCGTTCGCTGCTGGCCGAAGGGGTCGGACTGGCCCAGCAGCTAGGCAATCGACACCACCTGGCGCAAGCGCTGGAGGGCGTGGCTGCGTTCGCCGCCGTTCGAGACGCCGAGGCCGCGCTGCGCTTCGCAGGCGCCGCCGCGACTGTACGAGCCGTCATCGGCGTGCCGCTGAGTCCGACCGAGCGGCTGCTGCTCGAGCGGCGACTCGGCCCGCCCGAAGCGCACGGCAACGCTTTCGACCTGGGGCGATTGTGGTCACTCGAGGAAGCTGCCGAGCACGCGCTCGAGTACGTCGAGCGGGGTGCCTACGCGGGTACTGGTTCGAGCGGGCGCGCCGGCGCCTGAATGCGCTGTGCTGGGCCACTGATGCCTATCACCAACCCGGCCGCGATCAAACACAGCAACCCGGCGACCACAAACGCGACCAGATAGTTGCCCAGAAACGTGTGCGCGGCGCCTGCGCCAAACGCAGCCAGCGAGCCACCAAACTGGTGCGCGGCAAACACCCAGCCGAAGAACGGCCCGACGCGCTCTTTGCCGAAGCGGTCGGCCACGAGCCGCACCGTTGGCGGCACGGTGGCGACCCAGTCGAGTCCGTAGAACACGACGAAACCGGCCAGCGCGGGTACACCCAGGTCGTACGCCGCGGGCAGGAACAGTAGCGCCAGGCCGCGCAGGCTGTAGTACCAGACCAGCAGCTTCTTGGCGTCGACGCGGTCAGACAGCCAGCCCGAGATGGTCGTGCCGAGGATGTCGAACAAGCCCATCGCCGCGAGCATGCCGGCGGCAGTCACCTCGGTCAGGCCGTGCTCGACCGAAGCAGGGATCAGGTGCACGCTGATCAGCCCGACCGTCGTCGCGCCGCAGACCGCGAAGCTGCCTGCCAGCAGCCAGAAATCGCGGGTGCGGACGCCCTCACCGAGCGTCGAGACGGTCATGCGGAACGGATTGCTGACCGGGCCGGCGCTGCCCGGCGGCGCGATCGGCACGCTATCCGGCGCGCCATATGGCCTCAAGCCGATCTGCCACGGGTGATCGCGCATGAACACCGCGACCAGTCCTGCAACGACGACCGCGACACCAGCGACAATGGCGATTGCCGTGCGCCAGCCCGCGTATTCGACGACCGCGGCCTGGAACGGCAAGAAGACTAACTGACCGGTCGCCGTGCTGGCGGCGAAGAGACCGGTCACCAGTCCGCGTCGCTCGACGAACCAGCGCGTTGCGACGGTGGCGCCGAGAACCAGCGCCATCGCGCCGGAACCGACGCCCACCAGGACACCCCACAGCGCCACGAGCTGCCAGGCGGACTGCATGAACATGCTCAGGCCGACCGCGACGGCCAGCGTCGTCAGCGCCGAGACCATCACGCGGCGCACGCCGAAGCGAATCATCAGGGCACCCGCGAATGGCCCGCACAGCCCGAACAGCAGCAAGTTGATGGACAGTGCGAGCGAGATCGTTGCCCGATCCCAGCCGAACTCGCGCTCCAGCGGCAGGACCAGGACGGCACGGGTGGAGCCGATGCCGGCCGAGGCGAGCAGCGCCAGGAACGTGATCGCGGCGATTGCCCAGGCGTAGTGAAAGCGCGATCTGGACTCGAGCGCGCGCGTCTCAACGCGAGTGGTCATTGGAGCGAATCTACCAGGGTCAGTTTTTCTGTGCAACTCACTGCTCAGCGTATCGGCGGTCACCGCGATGTGCGGTCCTGATGGAGGCAACCAAGTGGGAGTACTTCGACGACGGCGGTCCCGATGAACTGATCGGCGTGTTCGCCGACAGTGGCTTCACCTGCTCTGTGGCTAATTACTACGCAACGAGCTACATCAACTACCACACTGGCAAGGTCTTCACCTGCACAGGCGGCACCACCCCGCCGGCGGCACGGCCACCATCCGCAGCTACTGGCTCCTCTCGACCGTGGACGACAGTCGCAACACTGACGCCGTCGCCGATCCACAGAACACGCTGGGCGACGTACGTGATGACAACAATCACGCGACTGCATCGACTCGAATTTGATGCCTCGGCACATGTATTCGGGCCGAAACCTGTGTGTGAACCACATCAGCGCCCAAGTGTGTAAACAGAGACTTACTTGTTGACACACTCGGCCTGGAGTAGCGTAGAGTCGCGAAGAAGTCGCTGCTGGGGACGCGTCAGGTTGGACACGCCCTCGCAACCCGATGACGTTCGAGGGGGTGTGACGGTGGCACCGAGCGATCGAAGCGATCAGCACCGACTAAGCCGACGTGGATTCCTGACCGGCGTTGCGGCCGGCGCGGTGGCTTTGCCACTGCTCAATGCCTGTGCACCGGGTCAGCCCGCGGCGCCCGCGCCAGCGGGCGGCGGCGGTGCGGCAGGCGGTGCCGGTGGCGGCGCCGCGAGCAAATTCCCGACCTATATTCCCGTTGCGAACGGCCCAAAGCCGGATTTCCATGAAACGAACCCGCTGTACAGCGACGCATTCGAAAACTATCCGAGCAACCCGATCAAGGCCAACGACAAAGCACCGGGCACGGGCAGCACTGTCAATGTGATGATCGCGGGCTATTTCCCGCTGCCAACACCGCCAGATTTGAATCCGACGTGGCAGGCAGTGAATAAAGCCCTCAACAGCGACGTCAAAATGAATATTTCGCCAGGTGCGGACTATCGACTGAAGTTCCCGACCGTCATGTCCGGCGACGATTTACCGGACATCATGCACCTGTTCTTTGGCTACAGCATCGCACCGAACCTGCCCGGGTTCTTCAAGGCCAAGTGCGCTGATCTGACGCCGCATCTGTCGGGTGACGCCGCCAAGGAATACCCGTACCTCGCCGCGTTGCCCACACCCGCCTGGAAGAACTCGGTCTCGGTCGTCGACGGCTCGCTGTACCTGATCCCGATCCATCGCCAGATGACTTCGATCCCGCCGGTCGGCGGCAACTTCTTCAAGAACGACTCGATGTGGGATCCGATCCTTGGTCATGACTACGTGCCCAAGAGCGCCGACGATTTCAAGCGCGCGCTCACTCAGCTCAACCGGCCAAACGAGAATCGCTGGGCGATCGGCAACGTTGGCAACAACGACGCGCTGTTCGGGCTGGGCGGTTATGTGCAGATGTTCGGCGTGCCGAACCGCTGGAAACTCGAGGGCGGCAAGCTGATCCGCGACCGCGAAACCGAGGAGTACAAGGCCGCGGTCGGGTACTTGCGCGACATCATGTCCTCGGGTTTGATGCACCCGGATGCGCCGGGCTGGACCCAGTCGCGGACCGACGGTTTCGTGCCGCAGAAGATCGCGGTCTCGGTCGAAGGTCAGGGCAACTCGTGGGTCGACTTCTGGCAGCGTGGGCTGCAGCTCAATCCACCTGTGAAGTACAACATGGTCAAGCCGTTCTCGGCGCAGGACGGCGCGAAGCCCATTCAGTACCTCGGCACGGGATTCGTGTCGATGAACGTGCTCAAGAAGGCCTCGGCCGATCGGATCAAAGAGCTGCTGCGGATCATGAATTGGCTGGCCTCGCCGTTCGGCAGCCAGGAAGACCTGCTGCTGACGTACGGCCTTGAGGGCCAGGACTACACCACAGACGAAAAGGGCAATCCCAAGCCGACCACCGAGGGGATCGCCCGCGCGGGCTATGTGCCATGGCGATATGTCGCCCAGCACCCGTGGGTCTTTTACCAGGCGGGCCTGGCGGGGTATGCGCAAGCGTCGAACGAAGCCGAAAAGGCGACCATTCCGCTGGGTATCGACGATCCGACGAATGGCTTCTACTCGGCGACGTCGTATGCAAAGGGCGCGGTGGCCGATGTCGCGTTCAACGACGGCGTGCGCGAGATCCTTCGCAGCATCCGCCCGCTGAGCGACCTGGACGCGCTGGTCAAGGACTGGTCGCGCGACGCTGGCGACCAGATCAAGAAGGAATACACCGACGCCATGGCCGCCAAGTAAGTTCGTTAGCCTCGAGTACGGGTCCACGGCGTCCGCGAAAAAGCCGAAACCGGCGCGTTCATGAGTCGAAGCATCGGAGTTGACGAATGCGCCTTACCCGCCGTGTTGTCCTGGGTCGCTTTGCCGCGCTGGCGGCTGTGCCGCTTGTGGCGGCGTGCAGCGCTGAATTGAGCACAAGGCCGACGAGTGCCTCAGCCACCCCAGCAGCAGCGGGCCCGGCGCTGCTCGACCTGCTGGAGCCAACCGCGACCATCGCGCCAACAGTCGCACCAACGGCGCTCCCGACGGCCGTCATCGAGCCAACGCCTGCGCCGGCGCCGCGCCAGGTCGGTCGACCGATGTACCAGATGGACGCCCAGCACACGGGACGCAGCCCAAACCGCGGCCCGCGCGAGCCGAAGCTCATGCGCTCGTTCAACACTGGCAACTTCCAGGTCAAGGACGGCGCGACGCCACAACCCGACATTCAGAGCTCGGCCGCGGTCGGCTTGGACGGGACCGTCTACCTGGCCAATCACCAGGGCGTGCTGTTCGCCTTGCGCGACCCACGCACGGGGCCCAGCGGTGGGACGCAGCGGCAGACGCTGGAATTAGCGTGGCGGTGCCATCCGCCGGAATCGTCGTCGTGGCACGCGACGCCCGCGTTGTCGCCTGACGGAACGGTCTACCTTGGTTTCAGCAGGCCAGGCACGCGCGCCGACATCGAAGGCACGCTGTACGCGCTGCGCGCTCCGACGGGCAATGGCGTTGAAGCCGAAGTGCTGTGGGCAGTCAACCTTGGCCCAGGGCGGCAGACATCGTCTCCGACCCTGGGACCGGACGGAACCGTGTACGTGATCAGCGGTACCGGCTGGCTGTTCGCGCTCAGTCCGGAGGGCGAGGTGCTGTGGACCGCCCAGACTGGCCCGGCGCTGAAAGCAGCACCGGCGCTGAGTCCCGAGGGCGACACGGTGTACGTATCGAGCATGGACGGCAAGCTGTACGCCGTCGCCGCCCCTGGGCGCGGCGGACGGACCGGCACCGTGCGCTGGAAGTTCGTGTTTGCCGACTACTCGGGGCGGAGACCGCTGGTCAAGGCGGCCGTGCCGCCCGCTGGCGCCGATGGCACTGGCAGTGGGGCGTCGCCCACAGTGGCGCCCGATGGCATGGTCTACGTGGGCGCCAACAACAGCAACTTCTACGCCCTGACGCCAGAGGGCAAGCTGCTGTGGCTGTTCGAGGCTGAGCGGGAGGTCGCCGGCATCTGGTCGACGGCGGCGCTCAGCGCCGACAACGGCACGCTCTACTTTGGCGCGAACAAAGGCGGCATTTATGCCGTGAACCGACAGGATGGCTCGCTGGTGTGGCGCTGCGGCATGCCGGGCTCGGTGTACAACTCGCCCGCACTCGACGTCGATGGCGTGCTGTACACGGGCAGCACAATCGGCAAGGTGTTCGGCATCGAAACGTCGACTGGCAAGGCCGTCTTCGAGTTCGACGCCGGTGCGCCCGTGTGGACCGCGCCAGCGATTCGTCCAGATGGGTCATTGGTCGTGGCGGATCGCGAAGGCCGGGTGCTCATCCTCGGCTAGCCACCATCCGGCAGCGGGGTCGCCGCCGGGACGAGCTATCTCGGCTCGAACGAAAAGGCGCGGCGCGAATTGGGATTTCGCCCACGGTCGGTGATGGATGGATTCCGAGAAGTACTGCCAGCGGAGCTCAAGCGCGTACGAGACGTCGCCCGCCGCGCCCCAGCAGCAGCACCGTGAATAGCGCGATCAGCGTCAGCAGACCAGTCAGAATGATCAGGCCGTTGATCCCGGCGGCATTCGCAAATGGGCCGGCGACGCCGACGCCGGTCAGCTGACCGACCGACAGCAACACCGAGTACACGCCCATTACCGAACCGCGATCCTGAGCGTGCTCCTCGGCGATCTCGGCGAGGTAGCTCAGCGCGGCCGGGGTAAAGCCGCTTTCGATGAAGACGCCAAGCACCACAAGCACGATGAGTGGCGTGATGGCGTTGCGCTCTGGGCTCTCGCCCAGACTGTTCAACCCCCACAGAGCCAGGCTAGCCGCGCCGAGGCCGCCGACGCCCCACAGCAGCGTGTTTTGTCGACCGATGATCGGCATGATGAAGCCCCACGCCACGGCACCGACGGTGAAGACCACGCCAAAGATCAAGCTGGCCATGCCGATCTCGCCAGCACTGCGCTGCTGCATCAGGAACTGGGCGGGATCGGGCGCCGCCGCCGCGAGATACGGTCCCTGGTTGAGCCACGCGCCCAGGACGGCGTTGGCCGCCAGCCAGGCTGGGGCAAAGCGCATGATGCGCCGATTGAGCAGGCGCGGCAGGAGCCCCCGGTGATCGCCTTCACTGCGCGGCGGCGCCAGCCGGCCGTGGCGCTTGACGCCTGCAAACAAGAGCAGCGCGAGGACGTAAACCAAGGCGACGAGCGAGAAGGCGATACCGCCGAAATGGTCGTAGAGTCGCCCGCCTAAAGCTGCGCCCGAGGCGAGACCGACAACGGTCGCCGCTTCGTAGAAGCCCATGATCCGCGCGCGCAGGCGATCGGAGCCGGCCGTCTGGGCGGAGATGTAGCCGAGTGTGGCGGGCGCCGAGCTTGCTGTTGATAGGCCTTCGAGCACGCGCACGAGGATGAAGACGGGAATGACCGCCGTAATCCCAAGCAGCTGGATGGCAATTCCGCCGAAGATCGGCCCCAGGAGCATGAACGGCTTGCGTCCGAATCGGTCCGACAACGCGCCAAAGACGGGCGCGCCAAGGAGCTCAGCCGAATAGAAGGCGACGCCGATGAGTGAGGCGTACATCGGGTTGATGTCGGCGTCGGTACGGCTGCGCAGGCCGAGTGAGACCGGGATAATCAGCCCAGCCGCGTAGGAGGCACAGCGCAGGACGAACGTGCCGCCCAAGGCGAACGCGAGCGAACGGACGTCGTGCCGTTCGCCGTCGAGCACGGGCGCTGGCGCGGGCTCGGGACTCGTTCGCGGGGCGCGAGTTTCGAGCACGAGCTAGCGCATGCCGCGCAACGTCTTCACGGGTGGCTGAACAACCATCGGTGGCCGCGGATACTAGTGGTCTGAATTGCGAGGTTGCAAGTGGCACGCCAGGCGGCGATCATCGGCTAGATGCGCCTGCTGTGGGTCGGCATGGTTTCGGTAATAGCAACGCTGGCGGTCACCCCATCGGCATTTGCCGAGCCGACCACATTCAGCATTGGCACGTCGCAGAGCGGTGCGCAGCTCACGGTGTACCAACTGGGCGGCGGGCCGAAACGCGTGCTGATCCTCGGTGGGCAGCACGGCGGCCCGGAGCGCAACACCGTCGAGCTCGTCGAATCGATGCTGGACTTTTTCACCGCCAACCAGGAAGCGATCCCCGCGGGCATCGAGCTCAACATCTTGACCGCGGCCAATCCGGACGGCCTGGCCAGTGGCAGCCGCCAGTTTCTGAGCGGAGTCGACCCGAACCGCAACTGGGGTGGCAGTGACTGGCGCGCGGACGCGTACGACTCGAGCGCCCGCTTCCGCGTCGGCCTTGGTGGGCCTGAGCCGTTCTCGGAGCAGGAGACGCGCGCGCTGGCTGACTGGGTGCTGGCAGTCCGACCGTCGCTGGTCGTGAATTATCACAGCGCCGGCGGCTTCATGTTTGGCCCACGCGACGGCGAGCCGGGCGAGATGGCGGCGATCTATGCCGAGGAAAGCGGCTACGCCTGGCCCGGCGGGGCAGGCCAGGGCGGCGGCCAGCGCAGTCCGCTGGGCTATTCGGCCAGTGGCAGCATGAATGTCTGGCTGCGCGAAAGCGGTATTCCAGCCATCCTGGTCGAACTGAGCACGCCCTGGTATCCCGAGGTCGACCGCAACCTGACAGCGCTGCGCGCTGCCCTGCGTCGGCTCGCGACCTCCAGCTAGACAAACGGTGATGGACCGGCGCGGGTTCCTGGTTCGCACCGGGCTCACGTTTGCCGCCGGTGCACTGGCGTCGCTGCCCGCCGCACGCGCGGCACCGGCACGCCAGGTCGAGGATTGGGACGCGGTCCGCGGACTGTTCAGCCTGAACCCCGACTATCTGCACTTCGGCGGGTTGTATCTCGCCTCGCACCCGGCGCCCGTCCAGCAAGCGATCGAGACGCATCGGCGCGGCCTCGACGACAACCCGGTCGACTACCTGCACCAGCAGCAGGGACCGCTCGAAGCGGCGGCGCTGCGCGGCGCGGCGTCGTACCTGGGCGCCGACACGACGGACATCGCGCTGACCGACAGCACCACCATGGGGTTGAGCCTGCTGTACACGGGCCTCGTCTTGCGCCCCGACCAGGAGATGCTCACGACGCAGCACGACTTCTACAGCACGCATGAGTCGCTGCGATTGGCCGCTGAGCGCAGCGGGGCCGGGCTGCGCCGCATCGCGCTGTACCAGCGGCCAGAGACCGTCACGCCGGACGACATCGTGCAGGCGGTCGCCAACGGCTTGACCGATCGCACCCGGGTGCTGGCAGTGACCTGGGTGCATTCCAGTACCGGCCTGAAACTGCCGCTCCAGCGCATCGCCGAGGTGGTCAGCAAGGCGAACAGCGGGCGGGCCGAGGCGGACCGGGTGTTGTTGTGCGTCGACGGCGTGCACGGCTTCGGCGTCGAGGACGTGGCCGTGTCCGATCTCGGATGTGACTTCTTTGTGTCCGGTTGTCACAAGTGGCTGTTCGGCCCGCGCGGGACCGGGCTGGTCTGGGGACGGGGCGCGCGCACCTGGTCCAACGTACGCGAGACAATTCCGACGTTCGGCGACGGTCGGTCCGAGGGCTCACTGCACACGCCGGGCGGCTTCCACGCGTTCGAGCATCGCTGGGCGCTGCGTGAGGCGTTCGACCTGCACCAGCAGATCGGGCGCGACCGCATTGCTGCGCGCATCCACTCGTTGAACGCGCGGCTGAAACTGGGCCTGGCGGGCATCTCGGGTGTGCGGGTCTATACGCCGATGAGCGAAGAGTTATCCGCGGGCCTGGTCTGTTTCGCCGTGGGCAATCTGCGGCCACAGACGGTGGTGGACCGACTGCACGAGCGCAAGATCATCGCGACTGTGACGCCCTACGCCACGTCCTATGCGCGCCTGGCGGCGGGCCTGCTCACCAACGAGGAACAGGTAGATCGGGTGATCGAGGAGATCAAAATCCTGTCATCCTGACAACCGCAGGGGTGGGTAGTAGTTTTCGGCGCCGATCTGCTGCACGTCGGACAGCCAGTCACCCTCGTAGACGGAGGAGGGGCCCTGGGTGGCATCGACCAGGCTCCACGCCTGGCGCTTGTAGGTCCAATTGTCGGGCTGGAGCGCGTGCGCGGCGCGGAAGTGGGGCACGGCAGCCTGCGCGCGGCCAGTCCGCACCAGGTGCTGCGCGAGCTCGAAGTGCGCGGCCGCAGTAGCGTCCTCGAGTGACCGCCCACGGCTGCGCTGAATGACGTCCGCGGGCGACAGCGCGTAGCGACCGGTGGCGACCCACTCACGCAGGGCGGCCACGTAGCGGTCGGCGTCGATACGCAACAGTTTTACCAGCGCAAGGCGCTCCACCACGTGTTGCGGATCGTCAAGCTGTGGCGTCCGATCCAGGAACGCGGGGCGGCGTGGATATGCCGTCTCGGGCGGGCGCACGATCGTGCCGAGTTCGTCGATCCATACGCCGCTGGGCACGTTGACGATGCCGAGCAGGGCATCGAGCGAGTGGGCCGCGTCGATCAGCGACGGGTGGCGCGGCTGGGCACGCTCGATCCATGGCCCGGCCGCCTGCGGTCCGCTGGTGTCGAGGGCTACGGTGACCAGCTCGAAGCCAAACGGGTGAAGCTCCTCGCGAATGGTCTGCCACACGGGCAGGTCATGGCGGCAGCCTCACCAGGACGCCCAAGCGAGAAGCAGCACTTTCGTGCCCTTGAGCGTTGCCAGGTCGAACGGCTGGCCATTCAGGTCAGGCAGCACGAGGCTGGGTGCAGTGGCGGTTGCCAGCGCCTTGCCGCCGTACGGCGGGCCGAGTGCCCAAAGGCCGTTGGCGTCATCGGTTACCAGGGGCATGCGCAGGGCTGCCGCCAAGGTTTTTATGTCAACGCTGTCGATTGGGATGCAGACGTCGTCGCGGCACAGTCCCTCGGGGCGGACATGCCAGCCGGTCGCCTCCTCGAAGGCGGCGATCGTCGGCTGTTTCAGGAGCATCAGGCGACGGCCGTGGCCGTGAGCGCGGGGCGGACCTCCTCGGCGAAGCGGCGCAGGCGCCGCTCGTACTCAGCGGGCGGATGCGGCCCCATGGCCACGATGAAACGCGAGACGCCGACCTGCTGATAACCGCGAAAGTCGTCGACGATCTGCTCGATCGAGCCGTTGAAGGGTCGCCGTTCGGCGGCGTCGAGACCGACCGCCGTGCTGAAGCAGACCTGGAGTGCGTGTGGGTCGCGGCCGACGCTTGCGGCCTCAGCGCGAATGCCGCTGAACAAATCGGCGACCTGGTGCGGCGGCAGGTCCGCCGGCGGGCGTGCGCCGATAGGCAGCCACACGTCGCCCAGTCGCGCGGTGCGCCGCAGAGCAGCGCGCGTGTGGCCGCCGACCCAGATCGGCGGATGCGGTTGCTGCACTGGACGGGGGTGGGCGCCCAAGGGCTCGAATCGGTAGAAGTGGCCTTCAAAACCAGTCACATCCTGGGTCCAGACGGCTTTCATGAGCCGCACCTGTTCGTCGCTGACGGCGCCGCGGCGCTCGTAGCTGGGTGAGCCGAGCGCCTCGAATTCCTCGCGCATCCAGCCCACGCCGATGCCCAGGTCGATCCGCCCACCTGACAGGTTGTCGAGCGTGGTGATCATCTTGGCCGTGAGCAGCGGGTGACGATAGGGCAGCACCAGTACGTGTGTGCCGAGCCGCACGCGGCTGGTGATCGCGGCCAGGTAGCTCAAACTGGTGAGCGGCTCGAGGTACGGCTGGGTCGGTCCGGTGGGGAACCGACCGTCCGGGCTGTACGGATAGGATGAGCTGATGCGCTCGGGGACCACGACGTGGTCGGAGAGCCAGATCGAATCGAAACCCAGTGCTTCGGCGGCCTGGGCCAGGGCGCCCAGAGCGCTCGGGTCGGCCGCCGGGCCGCTGGTCGGCAGCGAGCAGCCGATGGACAATTGGTCGGCCATGGCGCCAGGATAGCGCCGCCGTGACCGGCCTGGACGACGCGGCATTCCTCGACCGACAACGCGTGGCGCATCTGGCAACGGCATCGACAGACGGGCGCCCGCATGTGGTGCCGGTGTGCTTCGCGCGTATCGACGCGTGCATCTACATCGCTCTCGACGAGAAGCCCAAAAGCATGGGGCCGATGCAGCTACGCCGCATAAGAAACATCCTGGCCAATCCGCGGGTGGCGATCGTCGCCGATGTCTATGACGAGGACTGGTCACGGCTGGGCTTCGCGCTGCTGGAAGGCACAGGGCGCGTGCTCACCGCTGGCGACGAGCATGCCAGTGCTGTCCGCGCCCTACGCGACAAGTATCCGCAGTACCGCGCTATGGCCCTCGACGACCGACCGATTATCGCCATCGATGTCGAGCGGATGACGCGTTGGGGCACGGCTTCTGCGCTCGCTGCTGGCCGTGGCAAGGGTGACTAACCCGCCGGAATCAAAGCTTGACCCAGTCATTGCGCAGCAGTCCGAGGCAGGGTGGCATCGCTGGCTCGATCAACTCGGCCACCAGCCAGAGCGCGTTGCAGGCTTCGGCGCCCTCATCGGCCTGGCGTTCATGGTCGGCGTGGTGGCGATGTATGCGTTCATCCGCCTCGCCGACGAGGTGCTCGAGCAGCAAACGGTGGCGTTCGACACTACTGCCAGCACGGTTATCTTGAGCTACCAGTCGGCGCCGATGGACGTGCTCATGCACACGCTCTCGCTTTTCGGCTCGGAGATCGTGACCGTGCTCAGCCTGCTGCTCGTGGCGCTGTTCGTGTGGCAGCGCCGCTGGGGTGCCGGCGTCCTGCTGATCGCGGTCGTGGGTGGCGCTCAGCTACTCGACGACGTGCTCAAGGCGCTTTTTTCGGCGGCCTTCTACTTCTTCATGACGTATCTCGTGTGGCAGTTACTCGGCGGCGTCTGGCGCGGGGTAGTGGTCATCGGGCTGTTGACGCTGGTGATCCTGGTCGGGATTTCCCGCATCTACCTGCAAGCGCACTACCTGAGTGACGTGCTCGCGGGCTATGTGGCCGGATTCATCTGGGCGGACACCCTGATCATTGCCAGTCAGACGCTGGCGCCGCGGCGTCGGCGTAGGCTGAACGCGTGAAGCCGCTCGTCCTGATCATTCGCGACGGCTGGGGTGTGTGCGACGAGGACCCGGCATCGGCGCGGCGATTCGGCAACGCCGTACAGCTCGCGCGGCTGCCGGTGCTCGACCAGTTGCTGGCGACGTACCCGCACTGTTTGCTGCAGGCCTCGGGCGAGGCAGTCGGGCTGCCGCCCGGGCAGATGGGCAACAGTGAGGTCGGCCATCAGAACCTGGGCGCCGGCCGCGTGACCTATCAGGACTTCATGCGCATCTCGGTCGCCATTCGCGACGGCTCGTTCTTTCGCAATCCGGTGCTGTTGAAGGCGCTCGGCGAAGTGAAGCGCTCGGGTCACAAGGTGCACTTGATGGGGCTGTTGTCCGATGGCGGTGTGCACAGCCACAACACGCACCTGTATGCCCTAGTCGAGCTGGCGAAGCGACAGGGCCTGACGCCCGATCAGGTGGTGGTGCACGCGATCCTCGACGGACGCGATACGCCGCCGCGCAGCGGCGCGGGCTTTCTGACGCAGCTCGAGCAGGAGCTCGCGCGCATCGGCGTGGGCCGGATCGGGACCGTGATTGGGCGGTACTACAGCATGGATCGCGACAATCGCTGGGAGCGGACTACTCGCGCGTACCAGGCCTACGTCAGCGGCACCGGTCCGACGGCAACGGCGGTTTCCGATGCTATCGCGGCCAGCTACGCCAGGGACGTTACAGACGAATTCGTCGAGCCGACCGTCATCGTGGGCGGCGATGGTGCGCCGGTCGGTCGGGTCGAGGATGGCGATGCGCTGATCTTCTTCAACTTTCGACCAGACCGCGCGCGCCAGATCACGCGCTCGTTCACCCATTCGGCACCCGAAGGCATGGCCCAGCCGATGGTCAACGTGCACTACGTGTGCATGACCGAGTACGACGCCACGATTCGCTGCCCGGTGGCGTTTCCACCCGAAACAGTCGAGCACCCGCTGGCTGAAGTCGTGGCCGCGGCAGGGCTGCGGCAGTTGCGCATCGCCGAGACCGAGAAGTACGCGCACGTCACGTACTTCTTCAATGGCGGTCGTGAGGCGCCGTTTGCGAACGAGGATCGCGCACTGATCCCGTCGCCGAAGGTCGCGACGTACGACCTCAAGCCAGAGATGAGCGCGGTCGAAATCACCGACGAGCTGTTGCGCCGACCGCCCTATGACCTGGTGGTGCTCAACTACGCCAACGCCGACATGGTTGGCCATACGGGCGTGCTTCGCGCGACCATCACAGCCCTCGAAGTCGTGGATCGCTGCACAGGGCAGGTTGTCGATCGCGTCCGAGAACTGGGGGGCACGACGTTGATCACGGCGGATCATGGCAACGCCGAGCAGATGATCGACGCGGACGGCGGCCCATTCACGGCGCACACCACTAACCCCGTCCACTTGATTCTGGTCTCTGACGAGATGCGCACGGCCCGTTTGCGAGACGGCATCTTTGCCGACGTCGCGCCGACGATGCTGGCGCTGATGGGCCTGCGGCCATCGGCCGAGATGACCGGAACTAGCCTTTTGTCGTCCTGAGCTTGCGCAGGATCCGCGGGCACGGGCGTATCGGCAAGCGGATCCTTTGGCTCGTGCCTCGCCTCAGGATGACAAGCGAGTAACGCTAGAAGCGGCCGCGGGCGTGCGCTTTGTCCGCGACGACCGAGTCGACCGCGTGGGTTTCACTCTGCTCGAGGTCGAGGCTGCGCAGGAAGCTGCACGCGCTCGCGGCCATGTCCGGCGTCAAGGAGTGGCGTTCGCCGCGAAACGCGACGAGCACCGAGCGTGCGCCAAGCTGGTGCAGTGCGGCCTGGAACGCGCGCGCCCTTTGGACTCGATCCGTACCCAGGTACTGGTCCCAGGCCCGCGGCAGCTCGTTTGGGTTGTTGTCTTCGGTGCCGACGCCGAGCCAGAAGGTGGTGTCCTCGATGAATCGCGTCCTGCTGAACGCATGGCCCGAGATCGTCGTCAGGTCTGAGATGCCGAACGGAAACGTGATCGCCTTGCCGTCGCCGTTGCGCTCGAACGGCAGCGTGTAGGTGCCGGCGGCGACCGCGGCCACGGCCAGGATCCGTTCGGGCTGGAACAAGGCGAAACGGTGGGCGAGCTGTGCACCCCGCGAGTGGCCCAGCAGCAGAATGCGTGGCCGCAATGGTGTGCCCATCATCTCCGGCAGACGGTCGAGGTAATCGGCCAACCACTGGATGAGCAGCGGCTCTTCCCGCGCGATCTGCGCGGGATCGGTCCAGTCGCCGTAGTTGACGGTTGGTGCGATCAGCAGCCACTGATTGCGATCCGCTTGCGCGACGAGCTTGCTGGCGATCTGTTCGCCGGTGCCGCCCATGCCGTGCAGCGCGACCAGGACTTGTAACGGCTTGCCGGGCGTTTGCTCGCGCGGCGGGTGGACGTAGACCGCCGGCACGGCTGCTGACAGGTCAGCCGCGCGGGCGACGGGCGCAAACGTGGGCCGCGTCGGAGCGGCGCATAGGAACAGCGCTACCGCGGCCAGAGAGGCAAGTCCGCAGCGGAGCAGCATTTGCGGGGGCGGTCAGCACGATATCAGTGGTCAGTGGTCAGTGACCAGTGGTCAGTTCAAGTCCGTGGCGAGCCGGCGTCGTCAGCCAGCTAACAACTGACCACTGACCACTGATCACTGAGCACTGGCGAGGCCGTTGCGGACGGCGTACAGCGCGGCCTGGGTGCGGTCCTGCAGGCCCAGTTTGCCCAGGATGTTCGAGACGTGTCCTTTGACCGTGCGCTCACTGACGACCAGTGAGCGCGCGATTTCTTTGTTGCTGCGGCCCTCGGCCAGCAAGCGTAAGACCTCGCGTTCGCGATCGGTGAGCTGCGCGCTCGCATCCGCCTTGCGCGGCGTTGTGACCTGCTGCATCAAACGCTTGGCTACTTCGGGATGCAGCTGCGCCTGGCCCGCGCGGGCAGCGCGGATCGCGCGCGCCAGGTCGGCCGCGGCAACATCCTTCAACAGATAGCTGGTCGCACCTGCTTTGATCGCGGGCACCACCCGATCGTCGTCCAGAAAGGACGTCAGTACGATCACGTGGGTAGAAGGCTGTTGCTCCTTGATGCGCGTGGTCGCGGCGATGCCGTCCATGTTGGGCATGACCAGGTCCATCAGCACCACGTCCGGCTGTAGCTCCGACGCGCGGCGAACGGCATCCAGCCCGTCGCGCGCCTCGCCGACAACCTGAATATCCGGCTCGAGCTCCAGATAGGCACGCAAACCCTCGCGGACGACGCCATGATCATCCACGATCAACACGCGGATCGCGTCGGTGCTACTCGGCATCGTGCAACGGCAGTTCCGCCGACACGCGCGTTCCCTGACCTGGCGCGCTCTCGACAAACAAACGCCCGCCGACCGACTCGGCACGCTCGCGCATGCTGGCCATCCCCATGGCGTGCGCGCGTGTGCGCGCCGCGGGGTTAAATCCAACACCAGAATCCGACGTACACACGCGCAGCAGATCGGTCCCGAACTGCAGCTCCACATGCGCCCGCGGCGCGTTGGCGTGTTTGACCACGTTATTCAGGCTCTCCTGAATGATGCGGAACGCGGCATCTTCAATCGCCGCCGGCATGCGGCGGGCCTCACCGCTGACCTTCAGCTCGATCACCCGGCCGTGCCGACTGTGCAAGGCGGCCAGGTGCTTCTTGAGCGCCGACAACAGGCCTTCCTCCTGCAGCGTCATCGGCCGCAGCTGGAAGATCAACGCGCGCATCTCGGCCAGCGCGCCCTGGCCAAGCTCGTTGGCCCGCTCGAGGCGCTCGCGCGCCTTGGCCGGGTCGCGATCCAGCAGACTCAGCGCGGCTTCCGACAACAATGTGACACTGAACAGGCTCTGGGTCACCGAATCATGCAAATCGCGCGCGAGGCGATTGCGCTCTTCGACCACTGCATATTCGCGTGTTTGCTCGTACAGCCGAGCATTTTCGATTGCTGCCGCGGCCTGGTTGGCGAAAAACGTCGCTAGATCGGCGTCGCGATCAGTAAAGCCGCCCTCGCCGAGTTTGTTGTAGATGCTCAATGCGCCAACCGTGCGCTGGCGCGTCTTCATCGGTACTGACAGGATCGTGCGCGTGTTGCCCAGCACGAGGCTGTGCTTGTAGCCGCGTGGATCGTTCTGGGCGTCGTCACTGCGTTGCGGACGATTGGTGCGCAGCGCTTCCGCCGCGAACGAGCCCTCGGTCGGGATGCGCGCCCCACGCAGCGCGTTGGCGGACGGGCCGACCACGGTGCGCATCTCGAGGTAGCGCGGATCTTCCTCGAGCAGCGCCAGGCCAACACCGCCAGCATCGGTCAACCGCTGCAGCTGCTGGCAAATCGCCTGCAACACGCGATCGAAATCGTGTTCCTCGAGCAGCAGCGTGCCTAACCGCTGCAAGCCGACCATCTCCTCGAGCCGGCTCTGCAGCTCGCCGTACAAGCGGGCATTGTCGAGGCTCATCGCGGCCTGGTTAGCGAACGTGGTCAGCAGCTCGACCTGGCGCGTATGAAACGCGTTCGGGTGGCGCGTGTACGCCGACAGCGTGCCCAGCGTTCGGCCGCGCGCCCGCAGCGGCAGCACGAGCAAGCTGCGCGCGTCGGCAAGCTCGGCGGCCATGCGGCCCTGCTCGGGTGCATCCCGGAAGGGCGCGCGCATGATCTGTGGCCGGCCACTGGCTACGGCAGCGCCTGGCAGCGAGCTGTCGACCGGCACGCGCATCGCGGCCAACTCGAGCGCGCGCTCACCGACGGCGACCTGGACCTCGAGCTCTCGGCCGCCCTGACGCAGTAGCTCAATCGAGACCGTGGCGGCGCCCGAGAGGGCCAACGCCTGCTGGGCCACGACGCGCAGGGACCGCTCGGGTTGCAGCTCCTCGACGAGCGCCGCGCTGGCAGCTTGCAAGCCGGTGACCTCAGCCAGACGGTCACGCACCTCGCGGTACAGTCGCGCGTTTTCGATTGCCAGGCCGGCCTGTTCGGCGAGCGAGGTCAGGTACTCGACATCCTCGTCGGAGACGTTGCCTGGCGCACCACCGTACGTCACAACGACGCCGAGCAGGTCCGCGCCAACCAACAGCGGCACGCCGACGGCGCGACACAACCCAGCCCGCAGCAGGCTCTCGCGAACGGCGCCGAGGCGGTCGTCGGAGCCGACGTCTTCGAACGCGACTGGCCGACGAACCTTGACGATCTGGGCAATCTCGGTGTCGCACTGACCGCGCGCGGCCTCTCGCCAGGCGGGCTCGTCCGCGGGTGGGAAGCCGATGGTCTCGATCGCGTCCACGCCGCCGCTACTGGGATCGCGCAGCAGCACCGCCGCGGCCGCCGCAGCCGTCGTGCGTTGGGCGGCCTGGCACAGCAGGCGCAGCTGGGCGTGCAGGTCACGCTCGGCAGTGACCTGTCGACCAAAACTGACCAGCGCGCGCAGGCGGCGGATCTCTTCGTAGAGCGACTTTGTCGCGACGACCTGTGACACGACGGCCGAATAATACGGGTCGGAAGGAAAAATCCCCCGTCCTAAGGTACGGGTCGGTAACGCTCCGGGGAACGGTCTGTTAACAGGTGCCTGCGCACAGAATATGCGGGTGACTCTCCGGAACGGAGCGCTCGGGCACGTCTCATCGGCGAACGGCGCAGTCCGCACCCCAACGACCGTGCTCGTGGCGGTTCAGTCCTACGAGATCCGTGAAGGCCTGGTGGCCATGCTCAGCGCCCGTGAAGGGTTCCAGGTTGTGGGCGAAGCCTCAACCTGCGAAGAAGCGCTCGACGTCGCACGGACGCATCATCCGCATCTGGCGTTGATCGATCAGGAGCTACCAGGGCTGGGCGGCTGCTGGACCATTCGCGCCGTCCAGAACGAACGCCTGGCGCAGGTCATTGTCGCGCTCGGACGCCGAGCGGATGGCGTACTGGCCGAAGTCGCGGGGGCGCAAGCGTATGTGCAGATGGGCACCGCGCCGCGCGAGCTGCTCAGCACGCTCGAAGCAGCCATTCAGGCCTAGGCCCGTCCGGCCGAGCACGGCCGCGCCGTAATGCGTAGTAGGTCTTAGCCCAGGCAGAAGGTCAGAACCTGGCCGACGCCGACGCCATGCTCCAGGTACCAACCCTGGTTTGCTTCGAGCGCGTACCAGTACGCCGCGGCTGGGTAGTGGACGTCGTCCGTCAGGGGCTGCATGTCCTGGATGTCGACGATCGTGCCTAGCTGATCGATCCAGGCGATCGACAGTGGCACGTACGTGTTGTGCATCCAGTAGCCCTCGGTCGCTGGCCGGTCATACACGAACAACATTCCGGCGTCGCTCGGGAGCGACTCACGGAACATCAGCCCTACGTTGTGCTCTTCAGGTGTCCGTGCTATCTCGAGGCCGAGGCGCGGGAACGTGTCGATCTGAACTTCCGCGTATGGCGCTAGCGGATCCCCGCACTGGCCAATGGCATTTTCGGCTCGCGTGGCAGCGGGTAGGCCAATCAGAGCGGCGCTGAGCAAGGCCAGGACCAAAGGACGGCGCAGCACGAGCAGTCGGGAAATGCTAACGCAGGCGGCCGGCGGTGGACGAAGAACGACCCGGTGCAGCGGGCCCAGGCGGATAACGGCTAACGGCGGTACATGCCCCGGATTGCTGGAACCACCAGGGTCAGGGCAAGCGCGCCGAACAATGAGAAAATGAGGGTGAGTTCCATAAGGGTGGGGTGTGAGACCACTCTCTTTCCGTCAGGGGCTCAATGCAGGAGTCGTGCCGAGACGGTACCAGCTATTAGCCATGCGCGCTTGCCGTGGCGCATCAGGGGAATGTCACAGCCTGCGCGGTTCCGCCTTCGGCGGTGTAGCGGAGTCAGTGGCCGGCCACCCTGCGCGACGCTGGCCTCTACCCGGAAGTTCCAACGCTCGGCAGTTGAAGGCTCACCGCTGAGGTTGGCCGGCCGAGGCTCACCATCGACCACCGCCCGAGGCGGAACCCTCTGGCGACCAGGTGCCGGGCACGGCTGACGGCTAGTAGTGGACGTACACGGGCGTGCCCAGGCTGGCCCAATTCCAGAGGAACGCGCTGTCGGCGTAGGTTAGCCCCAGGCAGCCGTGTGAGGCGCCGTAACCCCAGTTGCTGCTCCAGTAGTTGTAGTGCAGGCTGGCGCCGTCGCCTGTGAAGTACTGGGTGAACAGCACGTTGGTCAGGTAATAGCCGCCGGGGCCGAAGCGCGGGATCCCGATCGTCTCGCTGTTCATCGTCTCGTTAGCAACGCGCCGAATGATCCGAAAAAGTCCGACGGGCGTCGGAAAGCGCCCGCCGGTGCCGTGGATCGACAGCGTCGTCAGCACGGGCGTCGAGCCTTCGTAAGCCGTCAGCATGGCCGGCTCGTGCAAGTCGGCATCGATCCAGCGACCCGTGAACGTGCGTGGCGGCGTTCTCGGCACCCGCACGGCTTCCTCAGGCAGGTAGTCGCCGTCTGAGGTGCGGTACCAGACCGCACCGTCTTCGGCTTCGACACTGTCAGCAATGGTCACCGGTGTGTTGTGCACTACGGGCTCGAGCTGCGCCTCGGGCTCAGCCGTCGGGTAGAACGACAGCATCGCGCCGCGAATGGCGCGGCCAGCCACGTTCAACTCCTCGAGCGCGGGCGGCGGCGCGGCGCTGATATACGCAGGCGGCGTCTCGGCGGGCGCAATCTCCAGACTTGGCACGAAGCCCGTGACGTGCGACCGCGGGTTGAGCACACGTGCCCATTCGCCCGAGTAGCCCTGGACTTCCAGGTAGGTATAGGCGCGCAACGCGGCGAGCTCGTCGCTCTCGGCGTCAGGCTCGGAGCGCAGCGGCGTAGCTTCGAGATTGACGACCCACTCGCGTTCTGGCAAGGGACTTGCAGCACCCGCCGATTGTTGAGCCGACACTGGAGCCGCGGAGGTCGCGCCAAGCAGTGCGATCGCGCTGCCAGATCGAAGACACCAATGCCAGAAAGACATGCCTTGCGAAGCGCGGTCGACCTTGAATTCAGCGTACCATGGCGCCCGATCTAGCCGTGACCACCACCGCCGGCCGCGCCGCCAAGATCCTGGTGGTCGACGATACGCCCGCCTTGCTGGACGTGGTCCGCAAATGCCTCGAAAGCGAAGGCTACGTAGTCATCACATGTCTGGAGTCGCGTCACGCGATGCGGCTCGCGCGCGAGGAGCGACCGGACGTGGTCATGCTCGACGTGGTCATGCCCGAGGTCTCGGGTTGGGACGTGCTGGCCGAACTGCGGGCCGACCCCGCCTTCCGGAATACGCCGGTCATCGTGTGCACGGCGTACGTGGCCGAGGCGCTGGGCCGCATCGTGGAGCTGCAGCGTGGGCCAGACCAGCATGTCGGCCTGTTGCCGAAGCCGTTCGAGCTTGACGAGCTTTATGAAGTGGTCGAGTCCGTCACTTCAGCGGCTTTGTCCCACTGAGGGTGCTGCCCTACGCCGCCGTAACTCCACGCGCCAACGCGACATGTCATGCTGCAGGCGGTCCTAGCGGACGCGGGCCAGCACCGACCGCAGGTCGTCGCCACGACAAGGTTTGGGCAGGACCGCGTTGATGCCGCGCGTCAGCAGTGCGGGATCGTCAATGTCGGTCGCGTAGCCCGTGATCAAGATCACATAGGCGGTCTCGCCGCGGTCGGCAAGGCGTTCGGCAAGTTGTGCGCCGGTCAGGTCACCCAGGCTGTAATCCGTCAACACGACGTCGAATCGACTGCCTGCAAGCGTTTCCAGGGCAGCCTGCGCTGAGTTGACGACGGTCACGTTGTGGCCTTGCAGGTTCAGCAAACCGCGCAGGCTGCCGGCGAAGGCTGGCTCGTCATCGACGACCAACACACTCAGACCGGTGGCTGCCCTAGGAGTCAACAGGTCGCTAATCGCCGATTCGAGATCGGCGCGGCTGCACGGCTTGGACAGAACCACGTCGACGCCGCGGCGATGGAAATCCTCGGCGGCAATTTCGCCGGCCCATCCGGTGAGCATAACCACCGGTGTCTTGGGATGATGGGCTTTGACCTCGGCCGCGACCGCCCAGCCATCGACCTCGGGCATGTCGAGGTCGGTGATTACCACGTCATAGCGTGCGTTGGGCAAACGGAGGGCCGCGAGCGCCTCGGCGCCGCCCTGGGCCACCGAGACCTCAGCGCCGGACCGCTGCATCAACTGCCGAACGACGGCGACCAGACCGGGCTCGTCGTCGGCGACCAGAATGCGGGCACCCTCGAGCACGGGCGATGGCTGAGCTGGCGTCGGCGCTGGGTTGGGCTTCGCAGCCGTCGTGACGGTCGTCTCGGGCCCTGGCGCAACCGATCCGGGGGCAAACGGCAGACGAATCAGGAAAGTCGTGCCTTTGCCCTGCTCTGACTCGACGGTGATCGCGCCGCCGTGGCGGGTGATAATGCTGTACGCAACGGCCAGACCTAGCCCGCTGCCCTTAGCGCCCTTGGTTGAGTAGAACGGCTCGAAGATGCGCGCACGAACTGACTCGGGCATTCCATGCCCGTTGTCGCGAACCTCGATCTCGGCCGTCCCGGCGTTCCGTCCCGGCCGTGAGGAGACCTCGATGGTGCCGCCGTCAGGCATCGCGTCTGTCGCGTTGAACAGCAAGTTGATCAGCACTTCGCGCAACTCGGCTGGGTCGATGGCCACGCGCGGCAGACTTCCGTTCGCGGCCAACGAAAGGTGCACGTCGATTGGTGCGTGACCTTGCAGCGCGGCGCCGGACCAGCGCGGACGCGCCATCTCGACGGTGCTGAGCACGGTGTCGTTCAGGTCGGCCGCGGTCGATGGCGTTTCGCCGCGCGGGCGGGCCACGCCCTGCAGATTGCGGACGATGCGTGCGCCGTCGAGGGCGGCCTGGCGCATAGTGGCAATCGCCTGCTGGGCAACCGGCGGCAGCTCGTCGGCGTGCAGCAGCTCGGTCTGGCCAAGGATCGATGCCAACAGGTTGTTGAAGTCGTGCGCCACACCCGAGGCCATCTCGCCAATCGCGCGCAGCTTTTCCGAGTCCAGCAGCTGCGTGTACAGCCTGCGTGATTCGGTGACGTCGGTGTAGACCTCGACGCGCCCGACCACCTCGCCGAGCAGGTTGCGCATCGGTGCGCCGCGGCGCTGAATTGTCCTGGGCGGATCGGTGTCCAGTTCGAACTCGGTCTCGTCGACCTGCGCTGGCTCCGCCAGCACCTCGTCGAGTCGGCTCAAGAACGCGTCGACGTCTCTTGGACGGATCGTCGCGCCGCCGAAGACCTCTTCCTGGGGCAAGCCCATGGTCCGGCCGGTCAGGCCAAACATTTCCTGGAGCGTCTTGTTCGTCAGCCGCAAAATGCCCTCGGCATCGATGACGCATACGCCGCTGCCGACTGACTCGAGGACGGTGCCGAGGGTGACCGCGGACTCGGCGGCCATGCGCCGTTCCCGATGTTGGGCAGCGGCCAACCGGGCATTGTCGACGCCAACGCCGAGGAGTTGCGCAATCGAACGTACGGCCGCCGTCTGCTCGTCGTCGAAAGCACCCGGCTGGCGGCTGCCAACGATCAGCGCGCCCACTGCGCGGCCGTCCCTGCGGCGGATCGGAAAGCCGATGAAGCTGCGGACCGGCAAGTGTGGCGGCAATGGCGCGTCGGGCTGTGCGCCGTCGAGCAAGTCGCACTCGCGGACTTCTTTACCCGACTGGAACAACGGCGCCAGGATGCCGCTGCCGGCGCCGTACATGGGTAACGCGGTGAGCATTTGCTGGTTGGCGTCGCCAAAGCTGGCGATCAGGCGCCAGGCGCGTTTGGCCGCCGAACCGTGCTCGGGCGCCAGGTAGACGGCGGCCAGGTCGCCCGAGGCCAGCTCGCACGCGGAGCGAACGAGCACGGACGCCAGGCGCTCCTCCGGCAGCGCTTCGGCTACCAAACTGGCAGCGTGCGTCAGCGCCGCGAGAAGCTGGGCCTGGCCCGTGTCGATTGACACCCGAGGCAGGGGATGCACAACGGATGCCGGGTCGCTCACGTCAGTTTGGCTCCGCCGTCGTCAATGCACGCGCCCACCGGGAGTAATTCATTCTCTCAAGAAAAGCAGACATGGGGAAGAAGCAGACATGCGGCCCCGGAGGCAGCCACGCGCAGCGTTGGCTGCGGACTGTGCAGTGCGATCAGGCAGCTGCCGGTTCGTCGAGGTCGAGGATCTCGAAGCTGCCGGCGTAGGTGCGCGTTTGCGCGACGGTGGCGCGCTGCAGCTTGTTGACGACTTCGTCCATGCTCCGCAGCGACACGTCGATCTCGCGCAGATAGCGCAGCGTGGTGGGATCGAGGTCTGACCGCGGTTCTTCGAGCAACAGCTCCATGTACCCCCAGGCAACCGCCAGCGGCTGATTGAGCTTGTGCGCGACCGCGCCCGCGAGCAGCACCAGAACGCGATTACGCTCGCTTTGCGGATCGCTCACGGAAGCCAAACTTGTTCGGATCAGGCGGCTTCGAGCACGCGGCGCTCGTCGCGGACAAGGATGCGATCCAGGTCGAGCAGGATGACCAGCCGATCGCTCAGCTTGGCGATACCGTGCAGGTACTCCGAATCGAGGCCAGCGACGACCGGCGACGGCGGCTCGACGCTCGCGGTGTTGACGCGCAGGACCTCGCTCACACCGTCGACGACAATGCCGACCACCTGATCGCCGAGCTCGACGACCACGATGCGGCTAGCGCGCGTGTGGTCTGCCGTGGGCAGACCGAAGCGACGGCGCAGGTCAACGACCGGAATCACCTTGCCGCGCAGATTGATCACACCCTCGACGAAGATAGGCGAACGCGGGACCTTCGTCACTGACTGCAGGCGGATGATTTCGTGTACGCGCGAAATCTCCACGCCGTACAACTCGGCTCCGAGCTGAAAAACCACTAGCTGTCGCTCTTCGCCGCTACCTGCCATATCCGTGGCTCGCTGTTCTTCAACCGCCGCGCTCATTCGCCGCTGGTCCTCGTTTCCTGGTCTGCAGTGGCGCTTGCGGCGCGCACCTGTCCTAACAGGTATCGGCTACGCGACGGGATTCTTGAGCGATTCGTCGCGTAATTCGGCCATGATCGAGCGCAACTCCACAGCCGCTTGTTCCAGCGATGAGCGCAGCTCAACCAACGTGGCGGGCACGTCGTCGTGGCGGCCGAGCTTGCAGAGCTGCTCGCACATTTCGGTCTGCAACATGGCCGAACCGAGGAGCTGGAGCGTGCGGTTATGGATCCGCTCGGCAAGCGGGTGCGGGGTCATCGGGAGGACTGGACGGCCGTCGGCGCGATACCGTGGGTGATCGCGTAGATGGCCGCCTGCGTGCGATCGAGCACGCCGATCTTCTCGAACAGCACCGACAGTCGGTTCTTGACCGTGCTCTCCGCCAGCGACAGCTTGCTGGCGATCTCCTTGTTGGACATGCCCGCCGCGACATGTTGCAGGATCTTGATCTCTGTCTCGGTCAGCTGACCCAGGCCATCCTCGGGCGTCTGCTTGGTGCTCATGCGGCGGAACTCGGACACCACCGAGCTCGTCACCGACGGATCGAGCAGCGACAACCCGCTCGCGACCGCGCGCACCGCGCCAGCCACTTCGGAGACACGGCTCGTCTTGAGCAGATAGCCGCGTGCGCCAGCGCGCAGCGCCTGGAAGACGTGGCCTTCCTCATGGTGCATGCTCAGAATGATCACGCCAATGTTGTTGTTGGCGCGCAGCAGCTCGCGGGTCGCCGACAGACCATCCACGATCGGCATGTTGATATCCATCAGAACGACGTCGGCCTGCAGGTCGGGTGATGGGTGCTGGTTAGGGGTGCTGCACTTCCTGGGCCGCCAAAACCCAACACCGAACACCAAAAGCCACTACGCGGTAGTGGGTGTCGGGTGATGGTCTCGGGGGCCACGAGCTATCAGCTATCAGCTGTCAGCAATCAGCAATCAGCCGTCAGCGAGCGGCGGTCAACAGGCGAGGCTGCTGAAAGCCGAGAGCTGCCGGCTGAAAGCTATTAGTGCTTGATGTTGACCAGATCCTGGAGGATCTCGTCCGAGGTGGTGATCACGCGCGAGTTGGCCTGGAAGCCACGCTCGGCCATGATCATGTTGGTGAATTGCTGGGCCAGGTCGACGTTCGAGCCTTCGAGGAAGCCCGTCGCAATCTGGCCGCGGCCGGCACTGTCGGGGATGCCAATGCTAGCCGTGCCCGAGTTCGGCGAGGCGGTGAAGAGGTTGCCGCCAGCCTTCATCAAACCGCTTGGGTTGGAGAAGCTGGCCAGGGCGATCTGACCGAGCGGCTGCTTGTAGCCGTTCGAGTAGATACCCGTGATGTCGCCCGCGGCGCCGACCGTGAAGGTGGTCAGCGAGCCGGCTGAGGCGCCGTCGGTGTTCGAGCTCATGTCTGATGCCGACGCGAGCTGCGTGAGCTGGTTGAAGTCGATGGCAACGTTGACCGGGTCGGCACCGTTGCCCATGGTCAGCGTGATGCCGCCGGTGCCGCCGGTGGCAACCTGCCCTGTGCCATTGAAGGTGATGTTCGGGCCGCCAGTATTGTTGAGGGTGGTCACGTCTGTTGACGAGGTGGTGATCGCGACGCCCCACGTGTTGACGGCCGGCGCGGCAGCCTTGGTGAACGTAATCGTCAGCGGGATGGCATTGCCATGCGCGTCGTAGACCGTGGAGCTCACGGATGCCGTACCAAGATCGGCGGTGGTCGAATCGAGGTTGCCCTTCAGGTCCAGGGTGGTGGATCCCTTGCCGGTCATGCCCGCGCCGACGGGGACCGAGATGTTGGCCGCTGGAACGGTGGTATCGATGACGCCGGTGATGGGATCAGCTTGCCAGCCGAGAACGTGCAGGCCGCTCGCCGGGTTGACCAGCGTGCCGTCGATGCCGAGGTCGAAGGCGCCGTCGCGGCTGTACAGTTGCTGCTTGCCATCGCTCATGACGAAGTAGCCGTCGCCCTGGATGGCCATGTCGGTCAGCTTGCCCGTCGATTGCAGTGTGCCCTGCGACTGGACGGTGTCCACGCCGCTGATCAGGACGCCCAGACCAACCTGCGAGGGGTTCACACCGCCGCGACCGCCCTGCGGGCCGCTGGCACCGCGCAGCGTCTGGCTCAGAATGTCCTGGAACGTGACCCGCGACTGCTTGAAGCCCGTGGTGTTCACGTTGGCGATGTTGTTACCAACAACATCCATAAACGTCTGGTGGTTCTTCAGGCCAGAAATGGCCGAGAACATCGAACGCATCATGTGAGTAGATTCTCCTCTGGGCTACGCAGTTAGCTGATTTCGGTGCTACTAACCTTGCGGATAGTGCTGTAGTTGACGTCTTGTCCGTCGATTTGCACGATGGGCGTCACGGCGTCGTCAGTAGTCTCGAACCTGACGCCTGTGACTGCGCCAGTAATTGCCGATCCGTCAGTCTGATTGGCTTGGACGTACTTGCCGATCAGGCTCGCTGCCTGGCTGATCGTCTGGGTGTTGCTGGTCTGCTGGATGACTCCGCGCAGCGCCTGCGTCTCCTCGAGGGCACTGAACTGCGCCATCTGCGCGATCATGGCCGTGTCGTCCATCGGCTTCATAGGATCCTGGTTCTTCATCTGAGCCATCAGCAGCTTCAGGAACTCCATCTTGCCGAGCTGATTGGCCTGACCCTTGGGCACGGTCTTGATGCCCGGCAGGATCGTCGAGGGCTCCGTGACCTGGTTGACGAATGATGTTGAAGGCATGGGGCTCTCTCCTGGCGCTCAGGCGCGGTAGTCAATACGTGAGTTGGACGCCACGGCGGCGGATCGGATGTCCTCGGAAGTGGCAACCTCGACGTCGCCGACGCCGGTCCAACCGGCGCCGCCCGCAGTGCTGCCGCGCTCCTGCTGCGAGTGCTGGCCCGCCTGCCTGAAACTGGCCTGGCCGCCGTCAGAGCGGAAGCTACTGGGCTGACCAGACAGGTTTGTGTCAGATGGACCAGTGACGCTCATGATCAGCCGCTCGGGGGCGATGCCCTGTAGGGACAGCGCGTCGCGCAGCTGGGTCCAGCCACCTTGAACGAGGTCCGCGGTCGCCGCGTGTTCCACGTTCACATGCAGCTCGAGACTGCCGGCCGCGCCGTACTTGATCGTCACGCCAACACCGCCGAGGTCATCGGGGTGCAACTGGATGCGCACGCCGCGACCGCCGGGGAGGCGGTACAGATCGGCCTGGTGGGCGATCTGGCTCACCACGTGCGCGGGCTTGACCTCGCTCGGCGCGTCGACGCGCTGCGTTTCGGCCGTTGCCACGGCTGCAAATGACGGGCCGGGCGCATCCGTGCGCGCATTCGGGTCGATTCCGTTCGTCGCGGCCTCGTCGGCGGTGGTCTCTGGCTGGCTGTCACTGTTGCCCGTCGGCTGGCCAAACGCCCGGCTCAACGTCACTTGCTGCGTCTTGGGCGCAGCGCTTGGTTCGGCGTCGCCGGGCACGTCGGCGGCGGCGGGTTCTTCGACGCCGTCCGTGGGCTGTTGCTGGTGCTCCGCCACGTCTCCGGGCGCGGCCTGTGCCAGCGGTGCCAGAACGGGAGTGGCGGACATGTCCGACACGGCGCCGCGGATGTCAACCTCGGACGCGACGAGGAGCGGCTGCACGAGCAGTTGGGCAGGCACGGGAACGAAACCCAACGCGGCCAGTGCCTCCGGCAGGATGTCCTCCAGGTCGGAGTCGTCGGTGTCTTCGTCGAGAAGTGGCGTGGGGAGCGCTGGTTCCGGCGCGGTGGGCTGCGGGAGCAGGCCAATGCTGGCCAGCGCCGACCGCAGCTGGGTCAGGAACGACGGCGCGGCTGGATCGCCCGCGAGACCAGGGGTTGGTTGGGCCTGCGGCGTAGCGGCTGAGGTGGGCGCGGCAGGCGCGACGGGAGCGACGGGCAGCGTGGAAATCTCAGGCATTACGTCTCCAGTGCCTAGCGGCC
>WNGF01001680.1_pt1 | contig 32327 bp, 24 predicted proteins | sample 5400641 | NCBI WGS metagenome assembly WNGF01 (sample SAMN13153371, study PRJNA577476) | soil metagenome | isolation source: 80 cm soil or saprolite under grassland replicate 2 | place: USA:California | collected 2016-06-15 | reverse complement strand
GCGCTCCAAAACCTGAGAAGGAGTGCTCACGATGGTCCGGAATGGTGCTCACGTTGCACCGGAATGCTGCTCACGATGGGGCCGGAATGGTGCTCACAATGAACCGGAATGGGTGCTCACGATGGGCCGGAATACGCACTAAACCAGCTTTGACCGGATTTGCGTGAATATAGTTAATCTTTTGATTAATCATCCAGCCGCTCCACAGTGGTAGCCCTTTAAAGCTCTCTTGCCATACCTGGTGTATTGAGCCGTCAGCATCCGCGTGTGCCGTAGAAATCGGGAATCGTTTGACACTTCAACAATGCGCTTGGCAGAGACACTCTTGAGCGCCGCAGTAAAAGACTTTATCTGCCCGTCGCGCGGGTTAACGATCAGGTGTAGATGGTCAGGCATAAGCACAAATGCGATCAGTTTGCAGGGCCAGTCCTTAAGTAATGTGGCACAAATTTCGAGGAAGGCTTCACAGCAGTCATCTCTCCTGAAGATTGGTATGCGGTTGACCAGGTTGCCAGTGATAAAGTGAAGCGCGCCTGGTAGATTCTGATTGGACCACTTGCGAACCATGAGGAGTGAGGACAACTGATCTGAGAGAGATTGTACTATGGATCATTAGGCACACCCTACCTGTCACTGGGTTGCTGAGTTGGAGTCTTGAGTGAGTTAACCCCAGTTGGAGTTTTGATTAAGTTGGGCGGGGGTAAACCACCCTTCCTGACTGTCTTCACTCAACTTGTCATTTGGCTGCTGAGTTGGAGTTTTGATTAAGTTGGGCGGGGGTAAACCACCCTTCCTGACTGCACTCACCCCAACTAGTCACCCCCTATTCCCCTATTCCCCTATTCCCCTGTTTCCCTGTTCCAAATGTCATGCGCTCTGATTATTTGGTCTGCATAACACTCATCGATCGCTGAGGTGTGGTGCTCAATCAAAAACTCCAGAAACGCCGCCACAAATGCCCGCTGCTCTTTGCTGCAGGCCATGATCAAATCATTGTCTGGACCATCTCGAATCAGATGAAAGAGCAGCTGCTCCAGGTAAGTTTGCCGCGGATTGTCAATTGTCTCCACTGTTAGTCTGATTAATGCCGGCAGGTAATACTTTTTTCCCTCGATAGACGCGAAACAGATGGGATCCCAGCCTGGGTTTCCCAACTCCGCCAGACCAATTGAGTCCACATCGAACGACAACAGCGTTTGGTCGTGTTCGGCGCACTCGCAACAATGCAGGTGATTTGCGAAGTGCTCCGGCTTTGGCGCGTTGAATAAGAGTTTCGCTGTCTCGGTCCAATCCATAAGAAAGGGGAAAAGGGGAAAAGGGGAAAAGGGGAATAGGGGAAAAGGGAAAGACTAGTAAATGCTGGCCTTTGGACTTTGGACTTTGAACTTAGTGCTTTGAACTTTTGTTTCAAAGCACAAAGGACAAAGCACAAAGTTCAAAGTTCAAAGCTCAAAGTTCAAAGGCCCAAGGCCATCACTGAAATACAAATCTCAAGCCCCGATTAAAGGTCTCTGGTTTTACGCCCGAGTGCCGCTCGCCCTCGATCACTCGAGTTTCCAGTTTTAGTCCTTGATAGCCACGCTCGGTGATTATTTGCATAAACTCTTTTACCGGCTTGGCCAGCTCCTCGCTCTCTCCCACGGCCAGGTACAATTTGACCGGCAATTCACGATGTTTTCGCGCATACTCCGCTTCCTGCTTGAAAGCAAAACGCTCCGCAATGGGCACTGCCGGACTAGAGGCCACATACCCAATGAACATTGTGGGCTCAGTGAACAATGCATAGAGCGTGAATAGACCACCAAGGGAACTGCCCATCAAGAACCTTTTTGCAGCAGCCGGATAATTGCTTTCGATGAAGGGAATTAGTTCGCCTTTTAAGAAGGAGAGAAACTTTGGCCCATCGCCTGAGCCCGCGACTGAAGCAACCGGCGCCGGTGTGTAGTCCATTGCCCTCAGGGAGTCGTAGTTTGGGTTGGCGCCCGAATAGGTGATACCGACGATGATCATGTCCGGAACAAATTTGTCGTAGTGCAGCCCTCCCAACACTGAGTCGAGTAGCTTGAAGTCCCACTGACCATCGAGCAGGTAAAGAACCGGATACTTCGTCTCCTTATTGCGTGCACTGTCGCCGGGAACGTGAATGTAGAGATCATAGTTGCGTCCGGTGGCTGAGGACTTGAGTGTTCTTACTTGCGAGCCGGCAATCGTGACGCTGGGGTAGCTTGTGGCGCGTCCGTCAGGGGCCTGCTGCGCAAGCGCATTGGCGGTAAAGCAGAAAAAGATGGAAATCAGCAGCAGGGACGATTGCAGCAGTTGTGAACTTGAACGCAGCAGTCTGGAAGAACGGGACATTTGTGCCATTGAAATCATTGCCTCCTTATATAGACTGAGTGGCCAGCAAAAAAACAGGCCCGAGGAGTCTAGCACGTCCAGGAGGTGTGTGTTGATTGGACCGCTTCAACTGACCCGACTCAAATTGGAAAGCCACTCACCATCAAGCTGGGCCACTCAGCCTCAGCAGCCTCTCAGATCAGCAGTCTCCCAGGTCAGCAGTCCCCCAGGTCAGCAGCCTTTCAACTCAGGAGTCTCTAAGGTTAGGAAGGGGACCCTGTCCCCGCTCAACTGGGAAAGCCACTCACCATCAAGCTGGGCCACTCAACCTGAACAGCCTCTCAGGTCAGCAGTCTCTCAGGTCAGCAGTCCCCCAGGTCAGCAGTCTCTCAGGTCAGCAGTCTCTCAGGTCAGCAGTCCCCCAGGTCAGCAGCCTCTCAAGTCAGAAAGTCTCTCAGGTTAGGAAGGGGACCCTGTCCCCGCTCAACTGGGAAAGCCACTCACCATCAGCTGGGAGAGGATAATCCTCCTTTGATCGGAAAGGTTGCTGAGGTGGCGAGCTCGACTCGATGGTGACTAGCTTTCCCAGTTGAGCGGGGACAGGGTCCCCTTCCTAACCTGAGAGACTCCTGAGTTGAAAGGCTGCTGACCTGGAAGACTGCTGACCAAAGACCAAAGACCAAAGGCCAAAGACCAAAGACCAAAGGCCCAAGGCCCAAGGCCCAAGACCACCATTTACCATTCACCATTTACCATTCACCATTTACCATTCACCATTCACCATTTACCACCTGCCGGTACACTTGCTCGGTCGATGCAACCATACACTCGATGGAGAAGCGCTCCTGGGCCACCACTTTGGCATTGCCACTTAGGCGCTTTCGTTCCTGCTCATCAGCAAGCAGATCACAAATTATTCTGGCGAGAGTCTCTACATCACCGATCGGGAACAGTCTACCCGTGACCTGGTCATCGACGATTTCACTGGCCCCTTCTGAGGCTGAAGCAATTACCGGCACTCCGCTAGCCATGGCTTCCACAATGGCCAGACCAAACGGCTCCGACCGCGAAGGCGAGACCAGCAGATCCAGCGCCCGCAGAAGTTTGGTCACCTCATCGATCCAGCCCAGCAGGTGAATATGCCCGTCCATTCCAAGTTGACCAATCAGATTTGTGATCGCCGCACGATGTTCGCCTGTACGCGACTTATCTTCGCCGGCCACAATAAAGGCGACCTCAGAACGGCGCGAGGCAACGATTGCCGCCGCCCGAATAAACTCTTCCTGTCCCTTGATCGGCGCAAGGTGTCCAACCATTCCCACCAACAATGGTGCATTAACCTTTTCCAGATACGCTGGTCGAGTGCGATCGCCTGGCGTCTGAGAAAAGCGCTGGGTGTCAATGCCATTGTGAATAGTAATTATTCTGCGCGGATCGAAGAGGTTCTGCTTTTTCAAGGCAGCAGCGACCGCATGGGATACCGCGATAATCCGGGACACATCCCGCAAGGTAAGTTTGTGAATGCTTTTCAGAGGAAATAAAACATGGCGGGTCAAGACATAGGGGGTCTTCCCGGACCACCAGGAGACAAATGCCGCCAGCGCGTAATCACGACCAGGATGAGCATGAATGATCTCGATTGCGTGCTCGCGCACGAAGCGGGCAAGCCTGATCGCGGTCAAAGCGTTCCAGGGACCGTTCCTGGCCAACTCGAAGATATTTCGAGTTGGCAGGAAGGACAGTTCCGTTGCCAACGGTGAACCGGTTGACAAAGCCACAAAAACATCGTGGCCGTCCTGGGACAACGCATGGGCCAGATCTACAAGATGTCGTTCTCCTCCTCCGAGCGTCCTTGCTGAACAGATCTGCAAGATCTTCATGCCAGTTGTTGTGTCATTAGGAGATCCACCTCAACTCGGAAAGCCACACACCTCTCAATTCTTGACTGCATGGATAATCAATGTGTTGCCGCCAAGCAGTATCGGATCGGACTGCAGTTCCCTGGTCCAACGCTGCTGTCTCCTCTGTTCAGACTGGCAGCGATTTATTATGCGGATAAAGCCAACCACTGGCAGGTATGCCCAGGAGTTCTTCTTTGGTTTATCACGATGTAGTCCTTTGATGGCAAAACCATATTTCTCCAGGATGTATTTCAGTTCTGGATAGGCGATCGGATTTATATGCAAAACAATTTCTTGTGCGCCCGCAAGATCGTCACCGAGACTCTGGAGGTATTCGCGTGAGAGTGGTTTGAAATGTGACGTGTAACCATAGAGCAGCCACTTTAATCTTTCTTCGATGTTCAGTGTATTAGGAACGCTCAGTATCAGTTGGCCGCCGCTGCGCAATATGCGACTAAACTCGCGTATGGCCTGGTGCGGATTTTCGATGTGCTCGAGACCCTCTATGCAGGTGATGTAGTCAAAGCTGTCATCGGAATAAGGAAGTGACAGTGACAAGTCTCCCCCTTTTATCTCAACCTCAGGCAGGCGGAATATTTCCGGATGTAAATCGCAACAGCTCACCTTCAGGCCCAACTGTAGAAGCTGCTCAGCCAACGCGCCCTCTCCTGCCGGCACATCAAGCAGAGTTCCAGTCGGCAATTTATTGAGAATACCGGTTACGGTTGTATAAATTGCTTCATGGGCCCAGGCTTTCATCAATGTGCGTCCGTTTTTGCTGGTGCAGAATAACTATGCGTTTTTTATGCAGAACAATTACCCGTTCTTGCTGTGCAGAAGAATTATGCGTTCTTGCTGTGTGGAACAATAGATAGCATCGCACATCACAGCATAACGTAGCGACGTTAAGCAACTTAGCCCGGTAGGTCTGTTCATCAGCAGCTTCTGAGGTCAGCAGTCTTTTAGGTTAGCAGGCTCTCAACTCACTGAGCCGTCTCTCAAGCCAGAAAGTCTCTCAAGCCAGAAAGTCTCTCAAGTCAGAAAGTCTCTCAGGTTAGCAGGCTCTCAACTCACTCAGCAGCCTCTCAAGTCAGAAAGTCTCTCAGGTTAGCAGGCTCTCAACTCACTCAGCAGCCTCTCAAGTCAGAAAGTCTCTCAGGTCAGGAAGGGGACCCTGTCCCCGCTCTTACGCTGAATAGAGAAATGATTTAGACTCAACCCAATTTGATCTCACCCCTCCAAAGGAGTCTCCTCACATGGCTCGCAAATGGTCAAACCTCAATCTCCCGGGCGCACTCCACTATATAACCGGTAACTTCCTTGATCGGACCCCTGTCTTTAACGAGCCTGAAGGCTGCAAGGTCTTCCTTGATGAACTGCAAACACTAAATCGCAACTGGCCCAGCAAGCTGATCACTTATGTGTTGATGCCGGATCACTTCCACTTGATAGCCAACCCTGAGGATGGGAGGATTAAGGAGTTCACCGGCCAATTGAAGGCGGTTTCCGCGAAGGCAATCGTTCGGATTAATACACGGTTTGTTTTTGCAGAGACGGATAAAGGGCATCAAGTCTGGCAAGAGAGTTTTAAAGATGTGGCGTTGTGGAGTAGCTGGATGATCTGGCAAAAGATCAACTACATTCATGCCAATCCGGTGAAGGCAAGATTAGTTAGTTCTGCCAAAGACTACTACTGGTCTGGCTTTCGATCGTTTTACTCACAGGGTGATGAGCCATTGGCTGTGGATCATGATTGGTGGTGGCCGGAGGATTCAGAGAAGCTGTCGAAGGCAATGAAAGAGATGGGATGGTACACCTTTGAAAAAAGAAGATGAAGAGTTAGATAGCCGAGGTTTCATGGGACAGCTGATGGTGAATGGGCTTTCCAGTTGAGCGGGGACAGGGTCCCCTTCCTAACCTGAGAGACTTTCTGACTTGAGAGGCTGCTGAGTGAGTTGAGAGCCTGCTAACCTGAGAGACTTTCTGACTTGAGAGGCAGCTCAGTGAGCTGAGAGGTTGCTAACCTGAGAGGTTGCTGACCTCAAAGGCTGCTGAGTGTGTTGAGAGGTTGGTGACCTGACAGGCTGCGGACCTGAGAGGCTGCTGAGTGAGTTGAAAGGTTGGTGAGGTTGCATGGGCGGGCTGAATGGTGAGTGGCTTTCCAGGTTGAGGGATTCGCCCACTTCACGCACCAAATGGATCTGGACGAAAGGCGCGCTCTTCGTATTCGAAGTAATCAAAATCCGCGGGATGGGCAGTCCCCGCCAAATCCTGACAACACATGCCCACAAAGGCGCCGGTGAAGTTCGGATTCCCCGGTGGCCCAGCTTCATCCGAAAGAATACTGGCGTCAAATTGTTCGGACAGCCAGCTCCAGTCGCCTCCATTCACTCGATACGCGAAATAAAGACGCTCATAATCAACCTCCACCCGCAGCTCCACAGGTGCTCCACTGCTAATGGCGATGGCATTAGTGCATGAATCCGACACAATGCGATCCGGTGAACAGGACATGACGCGAAGGTGCTTGCCGACTGTCTCGTCAAACGAGATATAAAAATAATGAAATTTGAAGCTGTTGTAGTAACAAACCAGACCGGCAATCTGTTGAAAGTGTTGCGGCTCAAAATCAATCAGCGTCGCGGCACTGAAACAATGTGCTTGCTGCCGCCTGGCCACCAGGGATTGGCGAAAGAGGCTGCCCAGTGATTCGCGACCGTACAAACGCAGGTGACCGGGACGCGCCGCCAGACTGAAAAGCTCATCAGGCCATGGCGAACGCAGCCATTGGAATTCCGACGGCAGCTCTGGGCCATCGAAGTCCTGCCGCTTTGGGGCGGCGGGAAACGGATAAGGCTGCAAATTAGGCAGCGGCAATTCGCTGTAAGGAAGTCCCTTTCCATCTGCTGTTCGCAGCCATCCGTCGGCGGACCAGACCATGGGCTGAATGGCCGTCTCGCGTCCCAGTGTGCATCGTCCTCTGTTTCGCAGCGGTCTGCCACAAAGATGGACCATATAGGTGGCGCCGGTTTGTGTTTCCACCAAATCAGCGTGGCCGGCGCGTTGCAGTTCGATGTCCGGCCGATGACAGGAAGAAAGAATGTGCACATCCGGGTGCAGTTCATACGGTCCAGTCAACAATCGTGAGCGGGCGAAAGTTACTGCATGTCCCCATCCGGTGCCGCCTTCGGCCGTCAGCAGATAGTAATAACCATTGCGCCTGTAGAGATGTGGACCTTCGGTGAGCCCGAGCGGCGTTCCCTCGAAGATCAGTTTGCGGGCGCCGACCAGCTTGCGCTCAGCGACTGAGTATTCCTGCAAGACAATACCGGCAAAACGATTCTGTCCTGGGCGATGGTCCCACAGCATGTTGAGCAGATATTTTCGCCCATCATCATCGTGAAAGAGCGAAGGATCGAAACCGCTGCTGTTCAGGTAGAGCGGATCGGACCATTCGCCATCAATACGCGGGCTGGTCACCAGATAATTGTGCAGGTCTCTCAGTGATGAGCCGCCGCCGCCTGCCTGGGTTGTGCGACCGTAGCGTTTGACGTCGGTATAAATCAGATAGAAGAGGCCGTCTGCATAACTAAGACACGGCGCCCAGATACCGCAAGAGTCCGGGTTGCCGAGCAGGTTCAGTTGAGTGGCGCGATTAAGCGGGCGGGTGAGGAGTCGCCAGTGGACCAGGTCACGTGAATGGTGAATCTGCACTCCTGGATACCACTCGAAGGTTGAAGTGGCAAGGTAATAGTCTTCGCCGACGCGAACGATGGAAGGATCCGGATTGAAACCAGGAAGGATCGGGTTGTGGAAAGTCGTTTCGGACATGGAAATAGTAAAAGGGTAAAAGGGGAACAGGGTAAAAGGGGAACAGGGAACAGGGTAAAAGGGGAAAAGGGGAACAGGGGAACCCCTTTTTCCTTATTCGGGTATCGTGTAATCCGCTTTCCCCTATTACCCGTTCCCCTTTTCCCCTTTTTCCCTACCATCACTTACCAAACATAAATCCCCTATTACCCGTTCCCCTTTTCCCCTTTTTCCCTACCATCACTTACCAAACATAAACCCCCCTATTACCCGTTCCCCTTTTCCCCTTTTTCCCCTACCATCACTTACCAAACATAAACCAGGTCAGGCTCCCGGACTACGGTCCAAAGCACCACCGCGCCCACCAGGTCGAGCACACCCAGACACACAAAAAAAGGCGTGTAGCCGATCGTGGCGACCAGCGACCCGATCAGCAGCGAAAAAGAGAGTAGACCGGCGTTTCCCAAAGTGCCCGCCATACCAGCTACCGTTGCCACTTCGTTCTTTCTAAAGAGATCCGATGCCATAGTGATCACGGTCACCGAAAGAGTCTGATGAGCGAACCCAGCGAGGCTCAGGAGCGCAATCGCCGTGTAAGGACTCTGGGCGAAACCGACAAAACCGACGCCCAACATTAGACCAGCGCCGAGAGTGAAAGCAGAACGACGAGAGTTAATCAGGCTGAGCCTGGCGTACTTCTGCAGAGACATGCTGACCAGGCCACCAAAAATGCAGCCCAGGTCGGCAGCCAGGAATGGCAACCAGGCAAACAACGCTATTTGCCTTAATTCCATGTGCCGAACTTTGCTCAGATAGAGTGGCAACCAAAAAGTGAGAGTACCCCAGGCCGGATCCGCGAGAAAACGCGGCACGGCGATTCCCCAGAAGTTGCGCTGGCGCAAAATCTTGATTGCGGAAGGACGAGTTCCGTCTCCCTGTAAAAACTTTTCCTGGCCGGAGGCAATGTAATTCGATTCCTCTTCAGACAGAGCAGGGTGTTTCTCCGGCGAGTGGTAGAGTAACAACCACAAGACCACCCAACACAATCCCATCGCCCCGGTAATTACAAAAGCCGTCTGCCAGTTGTAACTAAGGATGGCCCAGACGACCAGCGGGGGAGCGACCATCGAGCCAACCGAGGCGCCGATGTTAAATATGCCGCCAGCGAGGCCTCGCTCCTTCGCCGGAAACCATTCCGCGGTGGCCTTCATTCCGGCCGGATTCGCGGAGCCTTCACTCAATCCAAGAAGTCCGCGCAGCCAGGCCAGGGCCTGCCAGCTATGGGCCAGGCTGTGGGCCATGTTCACAACGGACCATAAGACTGCGAATATGGCAAAGCCAATTTTCAATCCAATCACGTCCAGGATGTAGCCACAGATTGGTTGGGCCATGATGGCGCCTTGAAAGGCGCCGACAATCCAGGAGTATTCCCTTTCGGTGATTTGCAGGTCGTGGAGCACGGTGGGGGCAGCAACTCCCAAGGTGCTCCGAGTCAGGTAGTTGATGATGGAGCCGAGCATTATAAGGCTCATCATCCACCAGCGGAGTCCTTTGATCTTAGGCATCATAGTTTCGAGATGGAGTTGCCTCAACTTGGCTGGTCCCTCTCAGGTCAGCAGCAGCCTCTCAGGTTAGCGACTTTCTTAGGTTAGCAGGCTCTCAACTCACTCACCAGCCTCTCAGGTCAGAAAGTCTCTCAGGTCAGGAAGGGGACCCTGTCCCCGCTCAACTGGGAAAGCCATTCACCATCCAGCTAGCCCACTCAATCTCAGCAGCCTCTGAGGTCAGCAGCCTCTCAGGTGAGCAGGCTCTCAACTCATTCAGCAGCCTCTCAAGTCAGAAAGTGCTGGGGTTGAATGGGCCCAGATTGATGGTAAGTGGCTGTCCCAGTTGAGCGGGGACAGGGTCCCCTTCCTAACCTGAGAGACTGCTAACCTGAGAGACTGCTGAATGAGTTGAGGGCCTGCTGATCTGAGAGGGTTGCTGCCCTGAGAGACTGCTGAATGAGTTGAGGGCCTGCTAATCTGAGAGGGTTGCTGCCCTGAGAGACTGCTGAATGAGTTGAGGGCCTGCTAATCTGAGAGGGTTGCTAACCTGAGAGACTGCTGAATGAGTTGAGGGCCTGCTAACCTGAGAGGGTTGCTAACCTGAGAGACTGCCAAATGAGTTGAGGGCCTGCTAATCTGAGAGGGTTGCTGACCTGAGAGGCTGCTCAATGAGTTGAGGGCCTGCTAATCTGAGAGCGTTGCTGAGCTCAGAGGCTGCTGAGTAGCCTACCCGCTTGGGTTGTCGCCGGTGGGAACAATGCCTTCGCCCTCTACCATCAGAATTACCGTTCTTTCAGGCGCACGCGGACGGTGCATCACTGCTTTCGGCACGACAAATCCCTGTCCCGGTCCCAGTTCCACCGTGCGTCCTTCCAAATCGATAAGGAAACGTCCCTCGACCACATAGAAGAACTCGTCCTCATCATCGTGTTTGTGCCAATGGTACTCGCCTTGGACCACGCCGAGCCGCACCACCGAGTCATTTACTTTGCAGAGTGTCTGGTTGTACCAGCTGTCGGTACAAGCTGCAACCAAAGTGGGCACATCGACGATCTGCAATGGGCCATAGTAAACATTGAGATGCGTTGTGTAAGGATAATTCTTCTCTCCCTCACCCATACTTAATCACCTTTCGCTGCTTAGTCCTTCATCCTTCATCGCGGCACGCCTCAAACGGCCAAACAATCTCGCGAGGTCTTTTGGTTGATAATGTGCATTCAAGCCACTGGGATTTGGTAATACCCAAACTACAATGCATGAGTACAGAAACTCTTAAAGATGCCACCGGCTTGTCCGGTGGAATCTCACGATGGTGGCTACGCAAAAGATCCGAAAGACATTTTGGATGCCACGGGCTTGGCCCGTGGAGGTTCACGTTTGCTGCTAACTGCGTAGCCTTGCAGCCGATAGCGGGAAACGTGAGACTCCACCGCGCCAGGGCGGTGGCATCTTAAGAAAGTTCACTGTTGCTGATTTCTAGCCGCCAACGTGAACTTCCCCCGGGCAAGCCGGAGGCATCCCTCAGCAGTTTTCACACAATTTCTACCGCACTCGATTCTGTATTGTTCTCTCGCTCTCGAAAAGTCGTGTTGCGCTAGTGCGACCCGGCGCTACCGCGCTCGGTTCTGTACCACCGCATCTCTGATGACCCAACTCCAACAAGCTTCGGTTCATTCTATTTCGAAGGGAGTTGTTTGTGAGGCGCTACGTTTTGCTACGCGGTCTACTCCGGTGACCTGAAGTAAGTAGTGGCCGGCAGGCAGATCTTTCAGCGGAATCTCTGCCGCATAGGGAAGTCTCTGCAGATCGGAGGCACCTTCGCTTTCGACCTTTCGCAACGCAGTCGTGACCACGGGCTGGCCCTCGCGAACAACTTGTATCTGGACCGCTACATCCGGCTTGGTGTCGGTTGTCGCTTTGGCAGCGTTATATATAAAGGTGAGGAAACGAAGGTAAGAACCTTTATGAAAGCGATGGCTAACGTTCATAGTCGCCCCCTGTGAGGGGTCACTACTGCTCGTGGCATTCGCAATGGCACTTTCGATTCGCTCGCCCAGAAGCAGACTGCTCAAAGCTATCTCTCCCGCGGTGAACGCAGGAACTTCAATCCATGCATGTGCACTTCCGCTTTTGCCACTGCGCTGATCGCGGACGGCTACCCGGACTTGATAGAGTCCCGGCTGAAGGTTTACCGGAAAAGAATATGAGACATCTCGACGAACCACTTTTGCTGAGTCATTCAATGCGGCATTAACCACAAGATGATCTTTTAGAATGTAACCAGGTTGGCCGCGATCGTTATAAACAGATCCTGCAAGATCCAGCACCGCGGTTGCCTTGTCACCCTCTTTGACGAAATCAAGGAAGTCTCCCGAAACGTGTAAGGCGCTGGAGACCATTCCGCCTTTCTCAGCGGTGTTCATATAGACCAGATTTAGCAATACGGGGATATCTCGGGCTGGATATGCGGCGAGGACGACCTTGCGCAACTCGGCCTCAGTCGTTGCCGGTGAGGGTGTCTCTTTGACGCCCTTATCTTTTTTGACTACTAGTGGGGGCTCAACATCAAAGAAGCCGCGTCGCACCCGCACCGTTAGCCCGGGCTTTGCCGTGATGCTCACTTCAATACGGCGGAACTTTCCTGTTTTTTGCGCAGTCGTATCCGGCTTCCAGGCAAGTAAATAATAGGTAGAAGTTTCCTTAAGCGCGCGCTGCAGTCCAGGTTCAAGGTTGTTTGTATTAAAAACCGGCCGTCCGCCTGTGTCCCGGGCCAATGCGTTAAGCGCGTCCTGCGATTCGGTCAACTCACCATGCGAAGCGCGGTCGACCCGTCCGGATGGATCAAAAGCCACTTCGGCGCTCGCATCGGTTAAGCTGGCCACTAAGCCTCGGGAATCCATCGAATAGATAACGACTCCGCTGCGGGCGGCGGCGCTGGTAATCCTTTGCAGCCTATCAAAGGAATCAGAATTTCGATGATCAAGAAAGAACCCATCCGAAATAAAGATGACGAGCTTACGTCCGGGCAGAGCGTTTGCTGAGCGAATCAAAGCTTCCAGTCCAAATAACGTATTGGTGGTGATGTTCCCGCCTTGCAGCAAAATTGATCGCGCGCGGTTTCTAACCTGAAGCTCAGCCATATCCCGAGTCGTTTGGGGATATTGCCTGATATATTCTTCTACAAAGTAGTCCGTCAGATCCCGGTCATAACGATCGACGAGCAGTGCCTGATACTCCGTCATTGGCGGACGTTCCGAGTCACGCACTATATAAGGACGAGGTTTGAGTCTCTGCAAAGCGGCGCGAAGGACCGGCCGGTAATCAGTTAGCTGCTGAAGAAACCCGATTTGACCGCTGGCCGAGGCGATCGCTGCCTGATCGTTTTGACTCATTTCATTTTCAATGAAGCGCTCAATCAGCTTTCGTGTTGCGACCACGCTGGAGAGACCAAGATGGAAGTCATCCACATAGAAGAAAACGGTTCGGCCGCGGTCCAGTGGCATTGCTCCAGCCAGTCTGGCGGCATCTCTTCGATTTGTGGAACCTCTGGCGACCGCGATTTGCGATTCTTCACTGATGCTTCCCGCTTTCACCTGCTCGAAGAACTGTATAGGGATCGATTTGCCGTCGATCCGCAATTCAAAATCTTCTTTATGAAGGTCGTTTACGAATTTCCCCTGCTTGTCAAATACCATGACATCAGTCTGCACTAGATCAGTGTAGACACGAACGACATCAGACGGTTCCTGAGCTGCGGAGTCAGCAGGCGTTTGGCCCAGGACTGCGCCGGCAATGAATAGCGGCCCGGCCAGGATGCTGGAGAGCGTTAGTGTAACAAGGTGGGAAAGAGTCATGTTCGTCAGGTAATTCAAACAAGGGCAGTCAAGGGAGGATGGTTTACCCCCGGTTGTTGGACATCGACCGGACCATGCAAAAAATTGCTCACTACAAAAATTGTAGGGCTTTCTTCATCGCTGAAGCTAACGAACCGGCGGGGGTAAACCACCTTCCTGACTTGGGCTGACTTAACTTGGCTGGTCCTTTCAGCATTGAACCTTAGAAATCAGCAAGTGTAAAAGCGACATGCGAATTCCTTCGCTCGTTTACAGGTCAGGGAGACGCTGCGGTGGAAGCAGTCAGGCGGCCAAGAATGATATCTTCTTCGCGGTCGGAAATCCATCGAGCGTCTGGCGAAGGGCAGTTGGGAGGGTCTGAAGCGGAGCGGGCATCCGACCAGGAAAGTGTATCGGCTGTGCCTGCCTCAACTTAACCTCAGCAGACTCTCAGGTCAGCAGCCCCAGGTTAGCAGGCTCTCAACTCACTCAGCAGCTTATAAGGTCAGCAGTCTCTCAGGTCAGGAAGGTGGACCCTGTCCCCGCCTCAACTGGGAGAGCTACTCACCATAGCTATCCCACTCAACACCAGCCTCTAAGGCGAGCAAGGCGAGGACAGGGTCAACCTTCCTGACCTGAGAGGTGGCTTTGCCTCAAAAGTCAAAAACTGGAATGCACCTAGCGAATTGAATGAAGGATCTGTTTCTTAGCCTGCGAAGCAGGCGTGAGCATAAAGCCTGGGGCGCGAGCCCCAGGAAAGCTGCGGTTTTCAAGTGGGAGCCCGCGTGAGCGGGTGAAAGACTCGCGAAACAAACGGCTGTCGCTCGTTGTCACGGGCTGCGATTTGTGATTCGAAATATCCCTGGGGCTTTCGCCCCAGGCTTTACGCTTACGCCTGCTTCGCAGGCTAAGGCAAGATCGAAGTTTCACGAGACCTCTACGGTGGTACGGTTTGAGACTTTTGAGGCAAAGCCCTGAGAGGTTGGTGAGTTGAGTGGCTAATCTGAGAGTGAATGGCTCTTCCAGTTGATGCGGGGACAGGGTCCAGCTTCCTAACCTGAGAGGTTGGTGAGTTGAGTGGCTAATCTGAGGGTGAGTCGCCTTCCCAGTTGAAATTCGCTGATCGCGAAAAATTTCCTGAGATTGATTGGTCAATTCAAGGTAGAGTGGTATTGGATGTTGAGCGGGCCGCACGCTGCCATCTATAAACATGCCACCCTAACGAGCCTGTCGGAAAAAGAACTCTGCGTCTTCTCGGCGACCTCGGCGTCTCTGCAGTGAGCTCTTTTTGCACCAAAATTCACGACAGAGGCGCCGAGCACGCGGAGTTTACGCAGAGACAAACGCTTTTCCAGACACACCCTAACGGAGTGAAACTTAAAAATCTCCGCTTGCTCCTTTCCTGACTGCGCATTAAATGAAAACTGCACATCATTGAGATTGATAGGCAACCCAGACTCTTCAAATGATGGACCTCAACAACAGCCTTCCCACAATAACGCTGGAAAATGTCACGAAGAGATTTGGTGATTTTGTGGCCGTGGATAATCTCTCTCTCGCAGTCTATCCCGGCAGAGTCTATGGACTGCTTGGGCCAAACGGGGCAGGGAAGACTACTACGATAAGGATGATCGCTAATATCACTGTCCCCGACGCGGGTCGGATTGAACTGTTTGGCCAACACACCACACCTGAGTTGCAGGACCACATTGGATACTTGCCCGAGGAACGTGGTCTCTACAAGAAGATGAAGGTTGGCGAGCAGCTTCGCTTCTTTGCCGCGCTAAAAAACATCCGGGCCAAGGAGGCAGACAAAAGAATTGATCGCTGGCTCAGCAGACTAAACCTGGTCGAGTGGAAGAATAAGAAGTCGACCGATTTGTCAAAAGGAATGCAGCAGAAGGTACAGTTCGTCATGGCGATCCTCCACGAGCCGGATCTGCTAATACTTGATGAACCATTTTCCGGTCTCGACCCCGTCAATGTCGAATTATTGAAGGACATCGTTCTCGAGCTGAAGCGGGCCGGGAAAACAATCGTCTTTTCCACGCACCAAATGGAGCTGGCAGAGAAGATCTGTGATGACATCTGTTTGATCAATCGGGCGCGGAAAGTTCTGGAGGGCAGCATCCGCCAGGTGAAGCGACGTTTTGGACGCAACGCAGTGGCACTACGCGTTAGCGGAGGCGACGGAGTGCTGGAAGATCGGGAGCTGGTGACCGTGCTCCAGCGTCACAGCGACGGATTCGAAGCGCTGTTGACTGAAGGAGCCAGTGGCCAGGAGTTGCTGAAAAGACTCATTAGCGCTGGGGCAATAATCGAACGATTTGAAATGATCGAACCGAGTTTAAATGACATCTTTATAGCGCAGGTGACTGCCGCATGAACAAATTTCTTGCCATAGTCAAACGTGAGTATCTACAGCGTCTGCGTTCTAAGATGTTGATTATGATCACCATTCTTGGCCCAATCATGCTGGGAGTCTTCACCATTCTTCCCGGCCTTTTGTTTAGCCTGAAAGCTGGAGGGGCCACACGCGTAGCCATCCTGGATCAGACTGAGGGCATGAAGCTTTATCGTCCTATCCGAGAAGCACTGCTTACGCAAAAGAACGACAGTGAGCTTGCTAAACCTTCAATCGCCGAGACGATGAACTCGAGTCCCGGAGAAAGACTAAAGAGAGCGGGCAAATCCATGAGCGGAAGTTTTTCAGCTGAGCCCGTAAGTTTGGACAGTCGATCTCTTCCCGAGATCAAAGCTGAACTGAATCGGCGGATTGGCAGAAATGAAATTGATGGTTACCTGCTGATTCCTCCTGATGTTTTAACGAACAGCGAAAGTAAAGTCGCATATTACGGCCGAAATATTGGTGATCTCATTACTCGTGGTCAGATCGCCGACCAGGTAGATCGTGCAGTGCGCAGACAACGACTGATTGCCAAAGGGGTTGAACCACAAGAGATCGAAAACTTATCGAAGCAGGTTGAGCTTACCACTTATCCAATTGATGAAAAGGGTGAGGAAGGCGTCAAGGATTCCGGCAGCGCGGGATTCGCGCTGGTTTTTGTAATAGCGTTCCTTATCTATCTGAGTGTGCTTCTGTATGGGCAAATGATCCTGGGTGCTGTAATTGAGGAGAAAGAAACACGGATCGCCGAAGTCCTCTTCTCCTCTGTACGTTCCTTTACGCTGATGTTTGGCAAGTTAATAGGCGTTTCCCTGGTGGCTTTGACGCAGGTGGGGATCTGGATGTCGGCTTTTGCGTTGATATCTCTGTATGGCTTGAGTGCTTTGGCTGCGAGTGGAGCGCAGGAGATCAATCTGCCGCATTTACCACCAGTATTTTATCTCTACTTCTTTGTATTTTTTGCCCTGGGCTATTTCCTTTACGCCGCCATTTACGTGCTGGTCGGTTCAATAGTGACGACCGCGCAGGAAGGCGGGCAACTCGCTATGCCAGTGGTAATGCTGTTGCTGTCTGCTCTATACATGGCTTTTCCGGTTATCCGCAGTCCCAACTCGTCGTTTGCGGTTTGGGTTTCGATGTTTCCCTTCTTTGCACCGATCACCATGATTGTGAGGATTGTCTCGCAGACTCCCCCGTTTTGGCAGATAGCCTTGTCAGCCATTTTGGGCTATGCGACAACAGTTTTGCTGCTTTGGTTTGCTTCGCGGATCTACCGAGTGGGAATGTTAATGTATGGAAAGAAGGCCACCATTCCCGAGGTATGGAGGTGGCTGCGCCAGACATGAGGTCAGTTTCTAATCGCCATGTCCATTGAAATTGAGAAGAAGTATCGTCTGACAAAGGACTCTTAAAGATGCCACCGGCTTGTCCGGTGGAGTCTCACGATGGTTGCTACGGAAAAGATCCGAAAGACTTTTTTTGGATGCCACGGGCTTGGCCCGTGGAGGTTCACGTTTGCTGCTAACTTGCATAGCCCTGCAGCAGATAGCAAGGAACGTGAGACTCCACCGCGCAAGGCGGTGGCATCTAAAAGCTCACTGTTTCACATTTCTAGCAGCCAACGTGAACCTCCCCCGGGCAAGCCGGGGGCATCTTAAAAAAGTTCATCGTTACTCATTTCTAGCAGCCAACGTGAACCTCCCCCGGCAAGCCGGGGGCATCCCTCAGCAGTTTTTACACAGTAAGTCATGAATCTCGATTCGCCACCGCGAATGAAAATAAAACAACGAAGAACCATTTTAGTCAGATTGATTCTATTTTCGGAAGAGTCTTTGCCGTGGGTGGGATTTCTGCGTTTTTTACCCACGCGCTGCCCCCACGGTGGTACCGACTTCATGGGACCGTCACTTTTGATTGGAGCAAAAAAAGCGGCTTCGCCGCGAGGCGAAGCCGCTCGAGAATGCAGTAAAAAAAGGAAAGGGTACTACATCCCCATTCCGCTCATACCACCCATGCCTCCCGGCATCGGTGTGGACTTGTCCTCTTCCGGAAGTTCCGAAACCATAGCTTCAGTGGTTAGCATCAACCCGGCAATTGAGGCCGCGTTCTGCAGCGCAGTCCGAGTTACCTTAGCCGGATCAATTACTCCAGCCTTAACCAGGTCTTCGTATTGCTCTGTTTGTGCGTTGAAGCCAAAGTTCTCGGCCTTCTCGGAACGCACTCGCTCAACGACCACAGCACCTTCCTTGCCGGCGTTTTGCACGATCTGCCTTAACGGCTCCTCGAGCGCACGGCGTACAATGTTAACGCCGATTTGCTCATCCGGATCGCCCTCACCCGCTGCGTTCGTCAGGAACTTCTCAAGCGCCTTGGCCGCGCGAACCAAAGACACACCACCGCCCGGAACGATACCTTCTTCTACCGCCGCACGAGTGGCATGCATTGCGTCTTCAACGCGCGCTTTCTTTTCCTTCATTTCGGTTTCGGTAGCAGCACCAACTTTAATCACTGCCACCCCACCGATAAGTTTTGCCAGCCGCTCCTGCAGCTTCTCGCGATCGTAATCGGAAGAAGTCTCTTCGATCTGAACACGCAGCGTCTTAACTCGACCCTGCATGTCACTCTCTTTACCGGCGCCGTCAACAATCGTGGTGTTGTCCTTGTCAATAGTGATCTTCTTGGCCCGACCAAGGTCCTCAATCTTCACGTTCTCTAACTTGATACCAAGGTCTTCGCTGATCACCTTGCCACCAGTCATGATCGCGATATCTTCCAGCATCGCTTTACGACGATCGCCAAATCCAGGCGCCTTAACCGCTGCGATGTTCAAAGTGCCGCGCAGTTTGTTGACTACCAGGGTTGCCAATGCTTCACCTTCAACATCTTCGGCGATAATCAGCATTGGTTTGCCCATCTTGGCCACCTGCTCCAACAACGGGAGGAGATCTTTCATCGAGCTGATCTTCTTTTCATTGATGAGGATCAGAGGATTCTCGAGAGTTGCTTCCATGCGTTCGGGATCAGTTACGAAGTACGGGCTGAGGTAACCGCGATCAAATTGCATTCCCTCAACTACCTCCAGGGAGGTATCCATGGTTTTCGACTCTTCAACCGTGATCACGCCATCCTTGCCGACCTTTTCCATGGCGCTCGCAATGATGGTCCCAATCGTGGTATCTCCGTTGGCCGAGATGGTGCCAACTTGTGCAATGGCATCACCTTTAACGGGCTTCGACAAACGCTTGATTTCTTCGGTTGCACGGACGACTGCTTTATCAATGCCGCGCTTCAGAGCCATCGGGTTCGCGCCGGCAGCAACTGTCTTGACGCCCTCGCGGAAAATAGCCTGGGCCAGCACAGTGGCAGTGGTGGTGCCGTCACCGGCTACGTCTGAAGTTTTGGAGGCGACTTCACGAACCATCTGAGCGCCCATATTTTCCAGAGCGTCTTTCAGTTCGATTTCCTTCGCCACCGTAACTCCGTCCTTGGTAATGGTTGGTGATCCAAATTTCTTATCGATGACCACATTGCGCCCTTTCGGGCCGAGGGTGATCTTAACCGCGTCGGCGAGCTGGTTAATGCCCCGCAAAATCGCCGCGCGCGAGTCCTCGCCGTGAACTACTTGCTTTGCCATCTCTTTTCATCTCTCCTAAATTGTGAATTGCAATCAAATAAAAAAGCGGCCAAGTCAGTTGTGACTACTTGCCGCTCTTCTTACCACCGCCGCTGGCTGCTCCGGCGCGCTGGATGATTCCCAGGATCTCATCCTCGCGCATAATGAGGAACTCCTCGCCATCCAGCTTGATTTCAGATCCGCTGTATTTACCGAACAGGACCCGATCTCCAGTCTTAACATCCAGAGCTTGTCTTGTTCCGTCCTCTTTGTACTTGCCTTCGCCGACGGCAACAACTTCACCTTCCTGCGGTTTTTCCTTGGCGGTGTCGGGAATGATAATGCCTCCGCGCACCTGCTCACCCTCCTCAATTCTGCGCACGATGACGCGGTCATGGAGAGGTCTGATATTAGTAGCCATTCTTTAAGTTCTCCTTTCAGTTTTACCTTGTAACCTTACGTTTTGACGGGATTTAGGATTGTTTCCACACCTTGGTTAGCACTCTTTGTGGTTGAGTGCTAAGGATATAATTTGTGAGTAAAGTTGTCAACAAGGGGAAAAGGGGAACAGGGGGAAGAGGGAAAGGATGAAAGATGAAGGATGAAGGATGAAGGATGAAGGCGGAAGGATACTCCCTCATGCCCTCATAGTTCATCCTTCATCCTTCCGCCTTCATCCTTTTCTGCTACCTGCCGGCGCCTCGGGCCCGGGCCGTTGCCTTGTTTGGGCGCTGGTAAGCCATCACTCGCTTCGCGAGGGTGTTTCGGTGGATGCCCAAGACTTTGGCAGTATTTGACAGGTGATGCCTATGGCGGGAAAGCGCTTTCTCAATATAGACCTTCTCAAATTCGCTGACCGCCTCGTCAAGTAAAATCTGACCGTCCAACATTTCCTCAATTAAAGCCTCGAGACGGTCGTGCATTCGGTTTCAATCTCCTGACCGGGAATGGCGTGCATCCGGCAGTACGACGAGTTAAGACCTTTAAAGATCGCTTCCCGTGATCAGCCGGTAAGCTTCGACGTAGCGAGTTGTGGTTGCCGCAGCCACCGCTGCGGGAGCCTCGGGTGCTGGGGGCAGCTTGTTCCAACCAATGCTTTCTAAATAATCGCGGACATATTGCTTATCAAAGGATGGTTGCGACTGGCCTGGACGGTAGCCTTCCAAGGGCCAAAATCGAGAGGAGTCCGGAGTAAGTGCCTCATCAACCAAAATTATCCGGCCATCTCTATCACGTCCAAATTCAAATTTAGTGTCGGCGATTATTATGCCGCGACTCACTGCGTAGATTTGCGCCTCCTCGTAAAGCCGCAGCGCAGTATCGCGCAAGAAATTCGCCGTCTCCTCGCCAAGTAACCCACGTACCGTTGCCTCGTCGACATTTTCGTCGTGACCCTCTTCCGCTTTGGTTGCGGGAGTGAAAATTGGCTCCGGCAGTTTTGAAGACTCAAGCAACCCTGAAGGTAGTTTGTGACCACAGACCTCGCCGGTGCGTTGATAGTCCTTCCAACCAGAGCCCGCGAGATATCCTCGTACCACGCACTCCACTGGGAAGACGTCGGTCCGGCGCACAAGCATCGACCGGCCCTTAAGGTCTGCCGATTGACGTTGCACCGCGTGCGGCATCTGGTCTATGTCGATCGTTATAAGATGGTTGGGAACAATATGCCCAAGCTTTTCAAACCAGAATTTCGAAAGCGCGGTGAGCACTTCTCCTTTGCGTTCAATTGGGGTAGGCAGAACGGAATCGAAAGCTGAGATGCGATCGGTCGCGACGATCAGTAAACGATCGTCATCCACCGCGTAAACGTCACGTACCTTTCCCCGCTTTACCAGGTCCAGATCAAGTGATGTTTGCAATAGAGTGGCGGCACTCGTCATTTGCTGCTGATCCGATTCGCTGTGTGAAGTTCTCTTTCTCAGGGGCGAGCGGGATTTTGCTCGCCTGCTGAGGGCTTTGTCAAGCAACAGTGAGATTTAACTTCGGCAACTGAAATCGCGTTGAAGATTCACGATATCCTTTACGGATCTATCGATTCACCAATCTTGATCCTTACGGATCTATTGAGCGGTGCTCTACATTTCAACTCTCTGCGCGTTCTCTGCGTCCTTTGCGTCTCTGCGGTGATTGCTCTGTTAGGCATACTCACCGCAGAGGCGCAGAGGTCGCAGAGATGGCGCAGAGAAAAACTCATATCAGGCATTGCCATTCATTGGCGCTACTTTTCCGCAGAGTTGCTTCTGTGCGACAATCCTGGACGTTCAAAAGTCCAATCGCGATAGCGGGTGGGTGTCTGGCTTGCCAATGGTGTGTGCAATGAAAGCTAACGCACCCGCTACCGAGCTGTGAATAAATTGAAGATTGACATGGTCCACAATACCCCCAACTGCCGTAGCTGTGAAAAATTGAAATCGATCGGGGCTACCACTCAAGAAACAGAAGTTGCAGGTTGGGAAGGGCGGTTTACCCCCGCTGGTCCGCCACGCTCAACACTATGGTAAGCTCTAATTTCCCAATTGGGATTTGGGGATCGGCGGAGCGGGGGTAAACCGCCCTTCCCAACCTGCACATTTTCCTATGTTGAATAGTCTCTTGGATCGATTCTAATTTTTCACAGCTTCTGCCGTTGGGGGTTTTTAAAGACGCAATCCATTCTCGAATTTATTCACAGCTTCTAACGCGTGGTGGTACTGACTGCTTTCTGCAGACAGAGGTTTACACAGTACCTAAAGTTCGTTAGAGATGAAAAGCCACTCACTTCCCGCGGTTTTAACACGATCCACGGAGTTGCGCCCCAAGATGGAGTTTCAGATGTCACCTAAGCACTTGTCGTTGGCGCTTGTGAAAGCGTCCATATTAATTGCGCTCTGTTTCGCCTACTCGATTCTGTCGACAGCGGTGCCCTTGAAGGTAAGGCAAGGCGCACAGACACAACGTCCAGTGCGTCCGTTTCCGCCGACGCAATATGTGCCGGATCATAATTTTGACACGCGGCATATAGCACTCGTCCTGAGTTTTGACTGGGAAAGAGAGCAGCTTTTAGGCAATGAGACCATCACGCTCGCGCCATTGCTGAATAATCTGCACACCATTGAACTTGATGCGGCAAACATAACAGTCACGTCTGCCAAGCTTTCCTCAGGAAAGGTTTTGAAGTTCGAAAACGATCCTGATAAGCAAAGGTTGAGAATAGAATTAGATCGGAACTACCAACCTTCTGACGAACTAATTCTAGCGGTCGACTATCACACCAATGGTCCGCAGAAAGGATCTGTTGGCTTCGCCGGAACTGGTCTTCGCTTTATCAAGCCCTCAGCGGAAGATCCCAAGAGACCGAAGCAGATCTGGTCGCAAGGCGAGAGTGAATACAACCATTACTGGTTCCCCTGTTACGATCATCCAAACGATTTCTTTACTTCTGAAATTACTGCCACCGTAGAAAAACCGCTCAGTGTAATTTCCAATGGGGAATTGGTGGCCACTAAAGAGAATAAAGACGGCACGCGCACATTTCATTGGCAGATGGCGCAGCCGCACGCGAGTTATCTCAGTTCAATAGTGGTCGGCGAATATACGCCGATCGTCTCCGATTACGCGGGAATTCCCATAGTTACCAATGTCTATCCAAATGAGCTGGCCGAAGGCAAAGTTACCACTGCCCGGTTAGTGGAGATGGTCAAGTTCTTTTCTGAGAAGACCGGATTAAAATATCCCTACGCCAAGTATGCTCAGACAACGGTGCGGGATTTTGGTGGCGGCATGGAGAATATTAGTGCCACCACCCAGACCGACAACATGATTCACGATGCGCGTACTGAGCTCGATCAGACCAGTGATGGGCTGCAGTCTCACGAACTTGCGCATCAGTGGTTTGGAGATTATCTGACCTGTCGCACGTGGGCCGATATCTGGCTGAACGAAAGCTTTGCTACCTACTTCCAGGCCATGTGGGACGAACATAAGCTTGGCGGTGACGACTTTCTGTACACGGATGTCAAGGGCAATCAGGATGCATACTTCAATGCCTGGAAACAGGGTAATCGGCGGCCAATCGTAACCAAGAATTATGCAAGTCCAGACGCGGTCTTTGACACCTATGCCTATCCTCGCGGCGGCGCTGTTTTACACATGTTGCGCAAAGACCTTGGCGAGGAAAACTGGTGGCGGGCAATCAATCACTACCTGAACAAGTATGCCCATCAACCGGTAGAGACTGAGCAATTCCGCATTGCGATTGAAGAAGCGACGGGCCAATCGATGGATTGGTTTTTTGATGAGTGGCTTTACCGCATGGGTCATCCGGTTTTCCTGGTGACGCAAGACTATGATGCAACAAACAAAACCCTGAAATTGAAAGTCGAGCAACAACAGAAGAAGGATCCCGACTCGGAGTATCCACAGGCCGGCTTTTTTCAAACTCCAGTAGAAATAGAGGTAAGCTCTGCCTCTGGAACAGAGATCAAACGCGTTCAGATCGAACCCAGAAAAGAGCAGACGTTTACATTCAAGGTCGATACGAAGCCGCTGCTGGTCAACTTTGATTACAACCGAACGTTGATTAAAGAGCTCGAGTTTAAGAAATCGACAGAGGATCTCATTTACCAGGTCGCCAACGATCGCGATGTTCTGGGAAGGGTATGGGCCCTTTCCCAACTGACGGACCGACTCAATGGACAATCGTCGTCTGAAGCGGAAAAGCAAACGATCGCCACCCACTTAACCACCACGCTGGCTAATGACAAATTCTGGGGCCTGCGTGTGGAAGCGGCTAACTCTTTAGCAGCTGTGAAGAGTGATTCGGCGCGCGCTGCTCTGGTTGCCGCAACGAAGGATCGCGATGCGCGGGTTCGCGCAAAGGCCGTTCAGTCACTAACCAACTTTAAGGATTCTTCGCTGGTCAGTCTGTACCAGCAACTATTGAACGACGAGAGCTATGGTGTGATCAAGGCAGCAGCAGCGGCCCTGGGCCAAACAAAGTCTCCAGCAGCCTACGACGTTCTGGTAAAACTGTTCGACACTCCATCGTGGCACGACAATATAAAAACGTCCGCTCTCGGGGGCCTTGCCACTTTGGAAGATAACCGGGCCGTGGGGCTGGCCTTTAAGTACTCTGAAAAGGGCAATTATTCTCCGGTTAGGGCGGCGGCCTTACGACTGCTGGGCAAGGTTGGGCGAGACGATTCAAGAGCCTTTACTATGATTTCCGAGACGATAGGACAGGCAGTGGAGAAGCGAGACTTTGCCTTAGCGGTGGCCTCCGCTGAAGCCCTGGTTAGCTTAGGTGATTCACGCGGGCTCGCGGTCTTAGAAAAGATTTCGGCCAGCGGCACCAATTCTCCGCAGCTGAAGAACTTAATAAATCAATTCCATGAACTTTTGCAAAAGGGAATTGCTTCTCGCAATAACAAGGTTCCCGACCGGCCGTGAATACTCTGAGGGGTTAGTACACACTTCGGTAGCGGGTGTGTGAAAACTGCTGTGGGATGCCCCCGGCTTGTCCGGGGGAGATTCACGCTCGCCGCTAAAACGTCGAGCAGTCAATTTTTGCTGATGCCCCCGGCTTGTCCGGGGGAGATTCACGCTCGCCGCTAAAACGTCGAGCAGTCAATTTTTGCTGATGCTACCGCCCTGCGCGGTGGAGGCTCACGTTCGTGGCTATCTGCTTTTCGGAGCGTTAGCGGCAAACGTGAGACTCCCCCGGACAAGCCGGGGGCATCCAAAGCAGCTTCGAGCTCTGTTAGTAGCAGCTAACGTGAGACTCCCCCGGACAAGCCGGGTGCATCCAAAGCAGCTTCGAGCTCTGTTAGTAGCAGCCAACGTGAGACTCCCCCGGACAAGCCGGGGGCATCCAAAGCAGCTTCGAGCTCTGTTAGTAGCGGCAAACGTGAGACTCCCCCGGACAAGCCGGGGGCATCCAAAGCAGCTTCGAGCTCTGTTAGTAGCAGCTAACTTGAGACTCCCCCGGACAAGCCGGGGGCATCCAAAGCAGCTTCGAGCTCTGTTAGTAGCAGCCAACGTGAGACTCCCCCGGACAAGCCGGGGGCATCCAAAGCAGCTTCGAGCTCTGTTAGTAGCAGCTAACGTGAGACTCCCCCGGACAAGCCGGGGGCATCCAGCAGCAGTTTTCTCAGGGTCTCTACCGCCCTGGGTTCTGTAATGATCGCTCAGGCGTCGCGTTGCCGAGACTGACCCGGCGCTACCGCGCTCGGTTCCGTAGTCCTTGGTGCATCTAGCGAGTGGCTCGGTGTTTATAGAGCTGAAATCTGGCCGGGTTTAAGGGTGATTCAATATCTTGAAAACTATTTAAATCTCTGGATTCTGGAGGCTTTTACTGGGAGGCCGCTAAACTTAGGACTTGAGTTTGGCCCGTTTGTCCTGTACTATTCTTTCGCCCGAGTCGTGCTACACCCCTGTGGCACGTACCCTCTGAGCCTCCTGCTTGTCAGTCCCAATCGAGTCAACTCTCATGACAACAGTAGCTACTGACAGACAGAAAACCGCCAAGGACAACATATCAATAGTGGACCCAAGCGAGCGGAAGATCTCTCTTCTTGTCGTCGAAGACGATGAAAATATTTCGACCGCTATCAGCGAGTATTTTTCTCGTGCGGGGTATAACGTGAGAACCGTCGAAGATGGCTTAACCGGCGTCAAAGCAGCCCTGGATGATCCTCCAGATGCTGTGGTGCTGGATCTTATGCTACCGAAAATGGACGGTTTGGCCGTTTGCAAAGAGCTAAGGGAAAAAGTGAATTATTTGCCAATCCTGATGCTCACCGCAAAAGACGATGTGGTTGATAAAGTGCTTGGGCTAGAAATGGGGGCGGATGATTACATCACTAAGCCCTTTAGCCTGAGAGAATTGGAAGCACGGATAAAATCCGTTCTAAGACGCAGCCGCACGGCCTCAACCCCGGATGGCGCCAGGGACGAAGCCCCAATCATCCGAGGAAAGCTGCGTATCGACCCTGCCAAACGTGAGGTAACTATTGGAGATCGTCAGGTAGAACTTACTCCAAAGGAATTCGACCTGCTCCGTCTCTTTGCTTCGAACCCGGGAAGGGTGTTTCCCCGCAAATACCTGCTTGAAAAAATCTGGGACTACTCTTATGAAGGCTACGACCGGACCATTGATTCACATATCAATCGGTTGCGAGCCAAAATTGAGGACAATCCAGAGAATCCTCAGATGGTTTTGACCGTATGGGGAATTGGCTACAAGTTTAGCGACGAGCAGTAAACGCTCCCGCCTTTGTGGCTTAAGCAGCCTGCAATTGACAAAGCCTTAACTCACTCCTTTCGCTGCCGGCGATTCTCCCGGCGGACCGTGCTTTTCCGGTCCCAATTCCGCTATGAACAATGCTTACTCCTTGAGACAGTCCGTCCACGGCAGGGTGACGAAGAAAGCCCGATCCCCAGTCAGGGCTAATCTTATAGCGCTTTTGGCCCTATTGGTTATCACTTCTGCGACACAAATCATTGGGTACCCCCAGTCATACGGGCCGGCGAGTATTTCCTGGATTTCGAGTCGACTCTCACCAAAAGGAACCGTCGTCCTGGTTAGTGCTGACCGTCCGCTCAGTAAGCCGCAAACATGGCAGGACGCAGAAGGCTTTCATGTGGTCATACCTAACGCGACTGTTACGGATTCGCTCAAGGGGCCACAAGGGGTTAAGTTTCACGCAGTTGGAGACTCGGTCGAAATCGCTCTTAAGATAAATCCTGGTGCACAAGTCTCTGTGATTCCCAGCGAGAATCACCTGAATCTATTGGTCAGCGGGGAATTGGACACTGGTACGGGAAACCAGGATCCCGGTTCCACTGCAAGTACAAGCAGTGGGACCGACCAAAGGATAGCTCCTGTAACTGAGCCAGCCAGAGAGAACCCCAAACCCGTCGATAGCTCCAGTACTTCTCCAACATCAGCTTCTTCCAGCGGAACGACGCAAACGAATGCGACGGCGCCCGAGACGGCGCCAACGCCAGAGTCTACCGAGGATGAAGGACTCTTTGCTTCGATTCTTACCAACTCCAGCGTTCTGGTTCTTGTCAGCCTTGGGCTGATCACACTGCTGATTACTCGCAAGGTTCGTTCCCGTAGAGCAGCCGGAAATCAAGAAAGCCAGGTGGTCGTAGAGAAACATGAATCAGAAGAAGAAGTGTGCGAAGAATCAATTCAACTTCAGAAATCGCAAGGCCGTGAGTCACGGACAAGCATGGTAAAAGCTAACCGAGGTGGTTCCGTGAATGCATCTTCCAACGAGCGCAAAACTCCGACCAATATGCCGGTGGCAGCACCTGCATCATTCTACGGTGCTTATCGCATCGATCAGGAAGTCGGAAAACTGATCTTGGGACAGCCGCATCGCATGGACGTGCTTTCTTCTCGCGCGCCAGATGACCGGCGCGCGATTGAGACGTCACTGGTCAAGGTTATGACGGCCTCTGATTCTGATGAAAACCAGCGGCGTCGCGCACGTGAAGCCCTGGAGGAGTATGGATTTGTTGCGCGCCAATGTGCCTCGCTTTTATTGGCCCCCGAAGCATTTGATCGTACCTCGGCCGCCCGGGCTCTTGGAGAGATGAGGTCCGCGGCGGCATTGCCTTTCCTACTTGAGGGCCTGCACGATCAGGAGTCAATCGTCCGTAATCAGACGGTTGTAAGTTTGGGTGAACTGAAACTGCCATCTGCAATCGGAGCATTGTTGGACATGGCCCGAACACATCCGGACGTGCCCAGCACGCTTTTGAGCCGCGCACTGAGTGCCTGCTCGGTTGAAGGGCTGGATTTCTTCGACGCCTCGATTCCACAAGTGCCTTTGCTGTCACTGGGCCAGGGGGATAGCTTCTTACCCGATATCACTCATCTCGAACCGGCTTCACTGGTCGAAGATCTGCCAGCCGGTGCAGATGACGAACAGGTGCGAGAAGCGATTGCGAAACTTGGGAGCAGCGACGGCCATGAGCGGGCGGAAGCGGTTAAGACTCTTGCACCGCATTCTTCACAGAGTTCGGTTACAGCGCTGTCCGCAGTCGCCCGCATCGATTCTGAAGCGAGCATTCGCGCATTGGCTATCGCCAGCCTCGCCGCAATCAACCATGAGTCGGTATTTCCAGCAGTACTAATTGGCCTGGCAGATGAGTCTCGCGAGGTCAGGGCCGCCTCAGCACGTTCTTTAAGTCGTTTGAGTTTCGATCGCGTTGATGCTTACGTCCGAGTCCTGGAGACCGCGGACGAGACGTTACTGCGTGACGTTGGTCATGCTTGTATTCAGGCAGGAATCGTATCGCAAAACCTTGACCGGCTGGCCAGCAGCGATCATCGTCAGGCTTACGAGACCTTCACGCTGATTTCCCTGCTTGCCAGGGCAAGAATGATCGAGCCAATCCTCGAGGCTATCTCAAATCACCACAGCATGAGTGTCCGGGTGGCTGCGGTCCACTTGTTGGCTACTACCGGTGAGCCAGTGGTCCTCGAACAGTTGCGCCAGCTCGCTATCAAAGATGAAATTGCTGAAGAGGTAAAGACAGCACTATTGGAAGCCATGTACAAGTTGGAACAATCTAAACCAAAAATAGAAGAGCCTCCTCCGCCGGCGATATGGATCAGTAATGAGACTGACGAAAGCCCTTACCAACATTACGATAACGAGAAGACGCAAGATGAAGTGTTAGCTGATTATGACGCGACCCTCAAAAAAGAGCCCCACTTTCACCTCAATAACAACGACGAAGAATAGAAATTTCAAACTTCTGGACTGCCGGCGTTCGCGGTTGCATAATGCCTCCCACAGTGTTCCCTCATTGCCCCGATGAGAACTAAAGTCATCAAGTTGCAGACTAAAGGAAGATGGCACGCAACAACGCTGTTATTGCTTCTTTTGGGCTGCGGCGCCGTTTTTACAGGCGTCGCCCAGCTGAGAGGGTCAAAGCGTGTAACGTCAGTACATTCCGGCAGCACTGCTGACGGTTCTCGCGTTACTGTAACAGCTGATTCTGCTCTAAACGATTACGAAGCCTTCCGTCGTGGTGACAGATTCTATGTAAGGATACCAGCTGCTGATATTACTGCCGCGCAACCCCGTTTCACTGGCGACGGATATGAGGATGTGCAGGTCTTGAAGATCGGCGACGGCCTTGTCCTTTCCTTTCGTTTACAACCTGGTACTACTGCTCACGTCGACCAGAGCGCCAACAAGCTTGATGTCATTTTCTCTTCCCCCTCAAAAGCTCGATCAGCTCTTGGCAACAACCCCAGCGTGCCGAATGCAGCCACAATCGGTTTAGAGCGATGGAAAAATCCCGCCGCGGCTTCAAGAGAGGAGAGGCCGAAATCTGGCGAAGCTCGAACCGGAAGCCCCCAGGCGGGAGTTAATGGTCAGAACCCGAATTCCACCTTACCCGGTGCTCCAACCTTGGGAGTTACCGCGAACTCTTCAACAGCTCCCGCTTCTGATTTGCCGACATCATCCGCTGGAGTCCGCGAATCGCTGCCACCTCAAAGCGAGTTTTCACAGGCGAATAATCCTCAACCAGCAACTGGGACAAGTCTTCCCGGCATGGCCAGAGAGCTGGCGGCGTGGCTGACGCGAGATCGGCTAATTTCAGCCTTCGCGGTCTTGCTGTTAGGTGGCATCGCAATTTGGCTTGCCACACGCACGCGGCTACAAGCTAAATCCGCCCGCAAAGCGGAGCTCGCAAGTCCCTCACCTCGTAAACTTGAACGACCCAGGGGGGAAACGAAACAAAAGAGACTTGAGAACGTAAACGTTCCGGCAGCAGTTACCACGTCATCGAATGGGTTAGTCGAAGAGCCTCACGCAGATCGGACTGTTCCTGCTGAAGGGAAAATTACGGCCGCCCCGCCTGCCGATCCAAGCGTCACGACTGAAGAGGAATCTGATCGGCAAGAGAAGGTTGACATTGCGAGAAGTAAGAGGATTTCGCATGTCTCGGAGGGCAAAGCCTTGATCCCAGAAGAGCCATCACCTACTCCGCCCATCCCATGCGAGCGAATACATGTCGAACTGAAGAAACTTCTCGCCGGTCGCGAATATGATGTCCAGGTGGTCGATGCAAAGGATTCAGCCACACGCCAGCTCGTTTTAAAGGAATTGCTGGCGATACTCCACAGTCGAAATTATGATGCTCATAAACCTGCGCGTCGGGCCCTGGTCGCACATGGTTACTTCGATGAAGCAACTCACGATTTAAGGACAGCGGATTCTCCGGCCGAGCGTGTTGCAGCAGCGCGTAGGCTGGGATTAATGGCCGATTCTCAGGCAACCACTCACCTGGTGGCAGCTTTACTTGATACGGCGCCGGAAGTCCGCCGAGCGGCGGTTGAATCACTCGGACAAATCGGTGAATCATCGGCGATTGGCCCGTTAAATGACCTGTTATTGCGCGAGACGAGTCGGCAATTGCCAGAGGCGGTGATTCGCCATTCCATTAACTCAATTACCGTGTCTGCCGCCAAGCAGAACGTCGAAGAACAACTGCCGGCACACGTTAGCGAGAAGTCAGCCGCGAGAATAGTTTCACATAAGACCGAACGAGATGCTTTTATTCAATATCTCGATTCCTTAAATCTTCGGAAAGCTCACTCGCCTACCCCAACTGTTTCCCCTGCAGTCTCCGATGCAATAGTGGCCACAGCGGAATTGTCGCTTGCGGTCGACCTTGCTTTAGACGCTGAGGAGCAGCAGCTGCGTCTGGAGGAGGAGGCGCTGCGGAGGGCGGCAGCCGAGCTTGAGCAGCGAAGGAGTGAGGCTGAAGTTGCCCGGAAACAGGCGGAAGAAAGCGCGCGGTTAAACGCAGAGAAGGAAGCTCAGGCCCGGTTGGAAGTGGAAGACCGGATTCGTTCCGAGGAAGCGGCTCGTAAGCAAGCCGAGGAAGACGCCGAACGCCTCAAGGCGGAAGAGGAAACGCGCCTGCAGCTGGAAGCACAAGAACAAGCGGAGAAAGAGGCGCAGGTACGGGCGGAAGAGGAAGCACAATTTCAGTTGGAGGCTCAGACTCTCAGGCGAGCGGCGGAGGAACTCGCTCGCAAACGTGCCGAGGCGGAGGCAGCACGCCAGACTGCTGCAGAGGAAGCGCGGCAAAGAGCGGAAGAAGAGGCGCGCGTAGGAGAGGAAGCGAGACTGCAGGCGGAAGCGGAAGAGCGACAGCGAGCAGAAGAAGAGGCGCGCGTAGCAGAGGAAGTGAGACTGCAGGCGGAAGCGGAAGAGCGACAGCGAGCAGAAGAAGAGGCGCGCGTAGCAGAGGAAGTGAGACTGCAGGCGGAAGCGGAAGAGCGACAGCGAGCAGAAGAAGAAGCTTTCAAACAAACGCAAGAAAAAACACGAATTGAAGAGGCTGGGAAGGCGAGTCTCGAAGAGGAAGAGCAACGGCTGCTATTGGAAGTGGAGAGTCGTCGCCAAGTGGAAGAGGAGCGACTGCGACTCGAGCAGGAGACGTTAATTCGCGCGGCCATTGAATTATCACGCCGTCGCACAGAGATCGAAAACGCCCGCAAAAGGAGATCGCAAGAAACGCGTTTGCTTGCCGAGACCCGGGAACGCATCAAAGCCGAACAAGAAAAAGCGCGCCAACGGGCGGAAGAAAAGCGACAACGCGTTGAAAAGACACGACGCTCAGCAGAAGAACAGCAGCGGGCGATCGAAGAGGAAGCACGGCAACAGGCCGAAGAGCTGGCGAGATTAGAGGCCATCCGGGAACAGGCGAAGGAAGAAGCGCGGCTGCGAGCGGAGCAGGAAGAGCAGCTGCGCGCGGAAATCGAAGCGCTGCGGCAAGCCGAGGAAGAACAGCGGCAGCGGATGGAAGCAGAAGCACAGCACCGAGCAGAAGCAGAAGCGCGGTTAAAAGAGGAAGAGCAACGGC
>WNGF01001673.1_pt1 | contig 32375 bp, 28 predicted proteins | sample 5400641 | NCBI WGS metagenome assembly WNGF01 (sample SAMN13153371, study PRJNA577476) | soil metagenome | isolation source: 80 cm soil or saprolite under grassland replicate 2 | place: USA:California | collected 2016-06-15 | reverse complement strand
GACCAGGCCCTGGGTGTCTTTCTTTGTGCGCCGCAGGCGCTGTACGCCGTCAACCGGCACGTCGCCTTTGACGGCTACGCGGCCACCTTCGAGCTGGCCGAGACCGAGGTCGCACCCCAGCACTGGTCACGACGCTAGCCGCCGAGGAGTCATCGCGACCCACTCCATCTGTTGATCGGACCGGGGCAGCTCACTGGCGGTCAGAAGTCGCGGCGCCCGGCGAAGTGGGTGGCCACCTCCGGCCGCGTCAGCTGGTACAGCGCGATGCGGTGGCCGCCAGGGGTTCGAAACGAGCAGCACGGCCCGTGGGGGATCTCCAAGGTGTGCCGCCGCTCCCAGCCGCGGGCCTCCAGCTCGGCCATGGCGATGCTGAGGTCGGCCACCCGATACACCAGGATCGGGCGTTCCCCCTCGAGGTGGTCGGCCAGCAGGAGCAGCGGCTGGCCCTCGGTGAGCTGGATGGCGGCCACCCTGGTCCCCATCGCCTCGATGGCGAAGACCACCCGGCCGCCCAGCACCTCGGTGAGGTAGCCAAGGTCCGCGGCCACGTCGCGGCTGGGCACATACAGGAAGTCGAGCTGTTGGAAGGGTGCGGTCTCCTCGGCCACGGTCGGTGCGGGCGTCCCGGAGGCAGGCCCGCGCTTGCCGGTCGGAGCCTCCGGCGGGTCGGCCAGGACGCCTTGCAGGGCGACACCTCCTCAGGAGGGAGGCTACGAGCTGTTGCGTGGGCATGCCAGGCCGAGCTGAAGGATTTGGCCCATGCTGCCTTGGCTCGGCTGGGTGGTGACCTTGCCCGTGGGGATGCGGATGGGCTCGTCCATGTAGGCCAGGTGAGCGGCTGTGGGCGGCACGAACCGGGCCCGCGGGATCGCGCGGAACGCGGCGATGACCCGGCGGTCCCGGATGCCCTGGGAATGGAGCGCCTCGGCCAGGTCCTCGGGCAACCTGGGCCGCCCGGCGGCGCGCGGTTCTCGCACGGTGATCCGTGCCGTTACGGCGCCGTCCAGTTGGGACGACCTGAGCTAGCCTACGCATGATGCGGTGGTTGCTGGCGATGTGCCGAGCAGCGCTGGTCGCCTGAGCGGGTCGATGCACGATGCACGGTGGGCGGATGGTTGTCGGCGTGAGCGCCCTGTTGGCGATGGTGCTCGCCGTGATCGCGTTGGCGTGGCTGTTCCAGCGACGGCTGATCTACCTCGCGGATCCAGCGAAGGTACCGGCCGCCACCACCATCTTCCACGCCGGCGAGGACGTCGCCTTCGATACCGCGGACGGGCTTCGGCTTCGGGGCTGGTTCGTGCCCGCCACCGGTCAGAGCCAGGCAACCGTGCTGGTGCTCAACGGCAACGCCGGCAACCGGGCGGCGCGGGTTCCACTTGCCACCGAGCTGTCGCGGGCCGGGCTGTCAGTCCTGCTGCTGGACTACCGGGGCTACGGCGGCAACCCCGGCAGCCCGTCCGAGCCGGGACTGCTGGCCGACGCGCGTGCCGCGCGTGCCTACCTCGTCGCGCGCGGCGATGTCGACCCGGCCCGGCTGGTGTACTTCGGCGAGTCGCTGGGAGCCGCGGTCGCGGTCCAGCTCGCGGTCGAGCAGCCGCCCATGGCGCTGGTATTGCGCTCGCCGTTCACATCGCTGGCCGACGTCGCGCAGGTCCATTATCCGTTCCTGCCGGTTCGGATGCTGCTCAAGGACCGCTACGCCTCAATCGAGCAGGTCGACGGGTTACGCTGCCCGGTGCTGGTCCTGGCTGGGGCGAGGGACGGCATCGTTCCCTGGGAGCAGAGCAGGCGGCTGGCTGAGGTGATTCCGGAGCCGAAGCGGTTCGTGCTCATCTCGAGCACTGACCACAACAGCCTCGAGTTGCTCGCCGGCAAGCGGCTGATCGGCGAGGTGGTCCGCTTCGTGGTCGACGCGAGGCGCCGCGCTGGCCGTGCGGACCGTTGAGGCACATGTGAAGGAAGGAGTGACCATGACACGCTGGGCACCGTCGCCACCACCTGGTCGCTGCGCGGATCCACGCGGACGACCTCACAGCGCGCCGCCCAGACAGCGTCCCGCCCGACGGCGATCGCGCTCACCCCGTCCCACGGTGATAGCAGGCCCCGCCGAGGCAGCGCGATGCTCGTCACAACCGGCGAAACAGCCCCCGCGGGCCGGCGGGCTGGGTCGGCGGCGGCCCGACAGCCCGCAGGCTGCCGCTGGATAGATGCCCCACGGCCACCAAGGCGATCACAGCGGCGGCGACGCCGACACCGGTCACCAGCAGACGGCGAGACCGTCCCCTCATCTGGCCACCCATGGCATGCCGCCGGTCCTCCCTCCCAGAGTGCAGAGAGGGTGCCTCCGCTCCACGTCGACATTCCCAGTTCGCGGCCAGGCTGGTCAACAACCGTGTGCTGATCCACCCACCGCCCACCGACACGAGCCCGCCACGAGGCGAACGACTCAGGGGAATCGAACGCTCCGTCCCATCAACGGTCCCGCCGGAGCTTCGGCGGCAAGGCGATCTCCACCGTGACGCATACAGAGGCTCCTGGGATCTGGTCTGCTTCGTGCCGGCTCCGCGCTCCATCACCTTTCCATCACGCGCCCGTCAGCGGATCCCATCGCTGCTGGTCAGCGAGCGTTGTCGGCGCGCGGTTGCCGCGTCGCGATGATGCGGTGGCGGCGTCGTCCATCAGCGGGAGGGGGAGCAGACCTACAACTGCGGTGATGGGGTGATGGGTCGACTGTCAGGGTCCGAGGCGAGCAGGTCCTGGACGGTGGTGCGCGGGGTGACCCTGGGGTGGTGGCCTGTGGGTGCCAGAAATTCGGTCGTAGGCGCTGAGCTGCAAGTTCGCCAAGGGGCCATCTGGCCAGGATGATCGACGCATGACCCTGCGAGTGCTGTATCTGCTGTTCTGCTAGCGATGCGGTGGCTTGCGCTGCTGTCACGGAGTGCGGCGGCAAAGAATGCCGCGCTGCTTGTGTTGCGCCACGAAGTCGCGGTGCTGCGACGCGAGGTGGCCCGGCCGCGGGTCGGCTGGGCAGACCGCGCGGTGCTGGCCGGGTTCGCGCGGCTGCTGCCCGCCCAGCGTGGTCGGGGCCGCCCGTGGCGGTGGAGCTCCGCGCGCTGGTGCTGCGGCTGGCCAGGGAGACCCGACCTGGGGGTATCGCCGCATCCACGGCGAGCTGTGCCGCCTCGGCTACAAAGACAGGATCGGGGCCAGCACCGTGTGGACCATCTTGCGACGCGCTGGCGTCGATCGGCACCGGCGCGGTCGGCGCTCACCTGGCGGCAGTTGCTACGCGCTCAGGCGGCCAGTTTGCTGGCCGTGGAGTTCTTCATCCTCGGATGCCGACAGCTGCGGTTGGTGTTGGCCGAGTTCGCCGACCATTACAACGTGCACCGTCCGCACCGCGCCTTAGGGGCAGGCACCACCACTCGGGCCTGGCGAATCAGCTGTCGTCGTGCCGGCTGGGAGGGTGGTGCGGGCGATCGACTGGGTGGGCTGATCGATGAGTATGGGCAGGTCGCATGAGGTGACCGAAAAACTGGCACCCACACGCTCGACCGGGGCACCCACCGGTCGAGCCGACAGCTCACGCCCATTGCCCACCAAGATCGTCCTTGACTACTCCCACATAAGGATGATCAGTAGGCGACAAACCAGCCCTCCGTCATTCGTGGAAGCTCGACGAGGGCCAGCCAGGGCCTGGCTTGGCTGTCGACCACCTGTCCGAGGACGCTGACCCGCTCGTTCGCGACTGCATGGAGGAAGGCACGGCGGTCGGATTCGGCCATCGCCAGGGCCTCGGCCCACAGGGCACGGCCGGCGAGGATCCCGCTCGCGCCGGCGGCACAGGCTACGGCGACCTGGCGAAGGAAGCTCTCGAAGGACGCGCCCGCGCTCAGCAGCACCCACGGCACGCAACTCGCCGCGGTAAGTTCACGGCAGGCCGCAGCCCACGCACGCTCGTCATCCTCGGCGGCCGGATCGACCGGGAATTCGGCCTTGAGCACGTCGACCCCGAGCGGGGTCAGACGCTTTGCAGTCTCGACGACCAGCTCCTTCTTCTCCGCCGGCGGCAGCTTCGTGCGCTGCGGGTCGAGCGAGTACGAGAGGGGCTCCAGGAAGAATGGGAGCTCATGCGTCCGGCAGTCCTCGGCGACGCGTGCGACGAGGTCTTCCTGGGTGGCGGCGCCAGGAGCTTCAGGATGGTAGTAGATGAGCAGCTTGACGCCGTCGGCGCCGAGCCGCGCCGCCTTCTCGACGGTCCACCCCTCAAGCAGCCTCGACGTCCGGTTCCCGGACGACCCGCCGTAGCCGGTCGACTCGACCGCGACGACGAGACCGGTCCCGGGAGCCATCGCGCCGGCCGTCAGGCACTGGCCAACCCCGAACTCCGGATCGAGCAGCACCGCCGAGGCGGCCGGCGACAGGGCCTGAAGCAGCTCGGCTTTGAGCCCGGCGAGCGTCGCGTAGTCGACGCGGTCGGGAGCATCGGGCATCAATGCCCGGCGGAGGCTATTCCGGTGGTCGGCGGCGAGGATGACGAAGCGACCGGCGGCCGTCGAGCAGTTCCGCAGGCGGTGCAGCTTCCCGGGTGTGATCGCGGCCACAATGGCTCCTCCTCAGCAGGATCCAGAGGCAGGTCGAACGGGTACGGCGGTGCCGGTCGAAACGTGCGTAGTGCGCGCCGTTGCCAATAGACACGGTGACCGTGTGAACGACGCGTCGTTAAGGCAATAGCAGTAAGGCATCGCCGATTGGGCGTTCGCCCGTCGTGTCGGAGGGGTGGTTCACCAGGGTGCTCCCGATCGTCATCGTGCTCGAGCCGCCGCCGTCGAGGTTCACCGCGTCGCGCACCCCGAAGGCTTGCATGATCCGAGCCTCCTCCGCGAACGACAGCCCTACGCTGATGTCCGGGTAGCGCCCATCGGCAACCACCAACACGATCGTCCCATCCGGCCTCACGCCCGCCAGGGTCCGCGGGTTCCGGTGCTCGCTGAAGTGGTAGTAGAAGCTCGGGTCGCCGGGGTGCACGAAGCCCTCGGCGTAGGCCGTGATGTCCGCGGCCCCGTCGCGCAGCAGGCGCGGCCCGCCGTTCACGACCCCCGTCTGGGCCGTCGGCTGGAAGGCATCGCAGCCGAAGCCCGCCGCGCACAACGGCTGGCCGCCGGAGAGCAACTGCTCATTCACCGTAACCTGGTCGCCCACTTTCGCGTGGTCCCGAAGCCACTGCGCGCCCGAGTCCGTGCCGGCCAACACCGATCCACCAGAAGGGATCGTCGTTCCCCGCCCCTCGTGCGCGTCGACCACCACGTCCGATGAGTCCAGCGTCACCTCGTAGCCGTCCCCGCTCGGGGTCGTCGTGCCGAAGTCGGGTGTGTAGAGGATCACCTCGCTCGAGTCCGCGCACGTGAAGTCGTGCAGTGGGTTCTGCGTCGGCTCGTCGCCGCCCACGCCGCCGCACGAGCGGATCAGCCCCGGCACCCGGTTGAGCCCGTCCAGTTCCCGTTCCGCACCGTCCGAGGAAGCGATCGCGTCGATCGTGCTGAGCCGAGCCACGCGCGCCGACACGGTGGGCCCATCGGTCACGACGAAGTCCGTGCGACCATTCACCGCCTCGCTTATCAGCCGTCCGTCGATCACGGATAGGCCGGCGAGGTCGCCCGGCGTGCCATCCTCCGGCCCCACGACGAAGTAGCCTCCGTTGACCCCCGCGATCGCGCCGGTGCGCGTCGCGATGCTCGTGAGTTGCTCCTTGTCTGGCACGATGTCGGTGGCGAGATGCGGCTCGAGCCTGCCGTGAAAGCTCGAAGGGTCGATCGTCATGACGTGCAGAATCCATGGCCCGTTGGTCGTCGAGCCGTCCAGGCTCGTGTAGTCGGTTCTGGCATGGGGGTAGCCGGCGGCCAAAAACCGCTGCCTGCTGGAGTCGGCTTGGGCCTGTGACGAGAAGTGCCCGCTGCGCACGGCGTAGTCCTTCGCCCCCGAGGTCGGGTCATCGGGCGCGGTCGGGAACGGATGCACGGAGGCGTCGAAGCCGTCGGCCTTCAGCCGCGCCACCAGCGCATCGGCCTCGGCGTTCGTGCCGACCACGTCCACCTCCACCGTCCAGAAATCGGAGGGGGACATGTAGCCGCGCTCGATCCGCGTGTACGTTGCCCCAGGTGTGACCTGCGTCGTGGTCTGGATCTGCGGAAGGCCGGGGGGGCCGAGCGGCAGCCCGCCGGATGGGCCGCTCAAGGGCAGGGCGTCGGTCGCGCCGCGAGCCGGGGAAGCCGACAGGGCTGGCGGGATTCCGAGCGCAAGGACAACCAGCGTGACGAGACCAAGAACGATGCGATGCATCCTCAACACGCCGCCACCTCCAGAAGCGTCGCCTCGGGCGGACCTTGGCCCGCCGCTACGTTTCAGAAACCCTCACGCGGCCGGGGGCACCGGTCCTCCCGTGGCATCGCCTCGTCGACGTCGAACGCTACACAGCCTGCCCAGTGGTCTAGACCACCTATTGACGGACGCGGCCATGTGGTCTATACCACTGTGGACCGCATCCATGCTCAGGAATTCGCCGCGATCACCCGGCCGGTCATGTGCCGGCGTCTTGTGTGAGCCCCTCCCCTCCCTGTGGATGCCCCAGGCCCATCCGCAGCGATTCCAGAGGACGCAGGGATGGGGACTCCTCGTCGAATGCCGCTATTGGCGGCGACCGGAGCCTTTGCCGCAAGACGGCAGTCATCGGATCCGGCCGCGGAACCTGTTACGCATCGGGGTCGAGCAGACCACTCGATGAGCGCAGGAAGGGAGCCGACATGAGCACCCCGATTCCCTCCGCCCCCAGAAGGCACAACACTCCTGCGCCGCGCCGTGGTATGCGGCGGCTCGCGCGGATCCTGCCCGCCGTGGCCATCTCCCTGCAGATGCTGGTCATCGGGGGGCAGGCCGCGAGGGCCGACGTCGCTCCGGTCACCCCGCCGCGGCTCGTCCCGGTCCCGGTCTCGATGACGACCATGCCCGGCCAGTCCTTCACTCTCGGCCACGGCGCACGGATCGTCGTCGCACCCGGGGCGAACGGCGGCCTCCCAGTGGCACAGCAACTCGCCGCAATCCTGCGACCCTCCACCGGGTACCCGCTGCCGGTGCTGACCGGGAGCGGCGCTGGCGCGGCCCCCGGCGACATCGTCCTCTCCCTTGCCAGCGATGCGGCCCTGGGGAATGAGGGCTACCGCCTCGACGTGACCCCTGACGGCGTCCAGATCCGGGCCGTCACGCCCGCCGGCCTGTTCTACGGCGTGCAGACGCTGCGCCAGCTGCTGTCGCCGTGGATCGAGAGCTCGAACGCCCAACCCGGTCCCTGGAGGATGCCCGCGGTCCACATCACCGATCACCCCCGCTACCGCTACCGTGGGGTCATGCTCGACATCGCCCGGCACTTCGAACCGCCCGCGGCGGTCAAGCGTCTGATCGACGACGCGTCGGCCTTCAAGATCAACGTGCTGCACCTGCACGTGAGCGACGACCAGGGCTTCCGCATCGCCATCAACGGCCGGCCGGAGCTGACCGACATCGGCTCCCAGTTCTCGGTCAACAACGACCCCGGTGGCTACTGGACGCAGGCGGAGTACATCGACGTCGTCCGCTACGCGGCCGCCCACTACATGACCGTGGTCCCGGAGGTCGACACCCCCGGCCACAACAACGCGATCATCATGTCCTACAACACCGGGCCCACCCCACCGTACCCGGTCTACCCGGACATCAACTGCGGCGCCAACCATCCGCCCGTGTGGAACCTCACCTTCGACGTGGGCTACAGCGCGCTGTGCCCCGACAGCGACAACACCTGGGCGATCCTGACCGACATCATCACCCAGCTCACCGCGATGTCGCCCGGGCCCTACTACCACCTGGGCGGCGACGAGGTCCCAACCTCGCTGCTGACGGCAGACCAGTACAACGCGTTCATCGATCGGGAGAGCCAGATCATCAAGGCCCGCGGCAAGATCGTGATGGGCTGGGCGGACATCTCGTCGGCCGGCTTCGACCAGCCCGCCGCGCCACAGGCGGTCGCCCAGTTCTGGAACAACGGCAACCCCGCGGGCCCCGGCGGCGACACCGCCCGCATCGCGGTCCAGAAGGGCATGCAGGTCGTCATGTCCCCGGCCAACCACACCTACCTCGACATGCAACAGTTCCCCGGCAGTCCGCTGGGGCTGAGCTGGGCCGGCATCCTCGACGTCTCGGACTTCTATAGCTGGTCGGGCTCGACGAGCGACCCAGGCAGCTACATCCCGGCGCGCACGTCCGACGGTGTGACGTTGCCCGCGGTGACCGACGCCAACATCATCGGCGTGGAGGCACCGATCTGGTCGGAGACGCTGCGGACCATCCAGAACATCGAGTTCCAGGCCTTCCCACGTCTTGCCGCGACCGCGGAGATCGGCTGGTCGCCGAGATTCGACCCGGTGGCCGCGCCGGAGCGCACCCTCGCGTCGTTCGAGGCCCGGCTGGCCCCACGCGGGGCCGCCTGGCAGATCCGCAACCAGAACTTCTACGCCTCCACCCAGGTGCCATGGCGGGTCGACCTGGCCGCCCCGAACACGATCCAGAGTGACCCGGCATTCAGCGGCGCGGTGGCGTCGGTCGCCGCCCCTGGGGCGAGGATCGCCGGTCTCACGACGACGATCGACTGGGGCGACGGCACCAGCTCACCGGGCACGCTGACCGGCACAGAGGCCACGAGCACGACCATCAACAGCCTCTACACCGCGAGCGGCAGCCACACCTACGCCGCCCCCGGTGACTACCACGCCAAGATCACCGTCTCGAGGCCAGGCAGCAGCGCGACGGCCACCTTCACCGTCGTCGTCGGCGAAGCCTCATCGTGACCCACCGGTCCCAGTCCGATCCCGGGGAGGCAGCATGAACCTCCGGCCTCGTCGTCGCGGCTCCGGCCTGGCCGCCGTGGCTGGCGCGGCACTGCTCCTCTCCGGTCTCGCTGGCGGCGGGACCGCCGTGGCGGCCACCTCGTCGCCTCAGCAGGCCACGATCGGCAGCGAGGTGCAGGCCAAGCTTGCGTCGATGAGCCTCGAGGACAAGGTCGGGCAGCTGTTCTTCACCTACGTCTACGGCGACAGCGCGACCACGGAGAACCCGACGTACACACAGCAGAACCAGGCCCTGTACGGTGTCGACAACGGCGCGCAGCTGATCGCGAAATACCACCTCGGCGGCGTCATCTACTTCACCTGGTCGGGCAACCTGCAAAATCCGCCGCAGATCGCATCGCTGTCGGGCGGCCTGCAGCAGGCCGCAATGGCGCAGCAGCTGGCCGTGCCGCTGCTCATCAGCACCGACCAGGAGGGCGGAAACGTCACCCGGATCGGCGCGCCCGCAGCTGTTTCGCCCGGAAACATGGCGATCGGCGCGACGTTCTCACCGACTGCCGCGTTGCGTGCGGCGACGGTGACCGGGCAACAGCTGCGGGCGATGGGCATCAACGAGGACGACGCCCCGGTTGTCGACGTGAACACCAACCCCGCCAACACCGCTGACGGGCCGCGCTCCTTCGGCGACCGGGCCGGGATGGTCTCGGCGATGGCGGGCGCGGCCGTCACGGGTTACCAGAGCGCCGGCGTCGCGGCGACGGCGAAGCATTTCCCAGGACTCGGCAGTACGACGATCAACACCGACAATGGCGTCGCGGTCACCGACGAAACCCGCGCGGAGATCATGGCCAACGACATCCCGCCGTTCGGCGCGGCAATCGCCGCCGGCACCGACATGATCATGACCGCGCACATCATCGCCCCCGCGCTGGACCCTTCCGGGACGCCGGCGAGCATGTCGAAGCCGATCGTCACCGACCTGCTGCGCCGTCAGCTGGGCTACAACGGCGTGGTCGTCACCGACGCGCTGAGCGCTGCGGCACTGGAAGCTATCCCGCCCGCGCAGCGCGCAGTCGAAGGCGTCGAGGCGGGCGACGATCTCCTGCTGATGCCGGATAGCCTGCCCGACTCCGTGCGGGCCGTGCTCGACGCCGTCCGCGATGGCGCGATAAGTGAGCAGCGCATCGACGAGTCGGTGACGCGCATCCTCACGCTGAAGGACAGGCTCGGCCTGTTCACGGACCCGTACCCGACCAACGACGCCGTCGGCACGCCCGGCCAGCTCGCCACGATGACGGGCATCGCGCAGGCTTCCATGACCTTGGTGAAGAACAATCACAGCGTGCTGCCGCTGGCGGACGGCTCTGGTAAGCACCTGCTGGTGACCGGCTGGGGCGCCAGCTCGACGCAGACCCTCGCCGCCGAGATCGCGACGCACGGCGTGACAACGCAGCGTGTCTACACCGGCTCGTCGCCGAGCGCCGCGACCATTGCCGCCGCGGTCGCGGCCGCGCAGCAGAACGACCTCACCGTGGTCACGACCAACAACGCCTGGGGCGACACTGGCCAGCAGAGCCTGATCAAGGCGCTGCTCGCCACCGGCAAGCCGGTCATCGTCGTCGCGCTGGGCGGGCCGTACGACATCGCGTATTTCGATGAGGCGCCGACGTTCCTGGCGGCGTATGGCTACCAGCCCAACTCGCTCACCGGGATCGCCAACACGCTCTTCGGCACCAATCCGACCGGACGGCTGCCGGTGACCATCTCGGTGGCCGGCCACCCCGACCAACCCCTGTACCGCTGGGCTACCGGCCTGAGCTATAAGCACTGACGAGCACCGACATTGGGCGCCATGCCCACAATCGGCGAGGATGTAGAGGTGGACCATGGGACTGGGATGGAGGTTGCCGCAGTGGGCTCGATGCATGGGAACAGACCAGGCATTCGCCAGCGTCAGTGGAAGAAGGTGGGGCTCGTGAGGAGACACGTCCTGGGCGCCCTCGCCGGGGTGCTCAGCCTTGCCCTCGTCCTCGCCGCATGCGGCAACGAGCAGGGCGGCGGGGGGACCAGCGGCGGGACCACGGCCAGCAAGATCAAGCTGGTCGCCGCCTCGTACAGCGACAAGACCCAAGGCTACTGGCAGGACCTCATCAAGCGGTTCCAGCAGCAGAACCCCGGCACCACCGTCGAGCTGCAGGTCATCGACTGGAACAACATCCACCAGCAGGTCAACACGATGATCCAGACCCGGCAGATGCCGGACGTCCTCAACATCGACGACTGGGTCGCATACGCCAACCAGGGGCTACTCTACCCGGCGCGGGATGTGCTGGACCCGCAGGTCCAATCCGACTTCCTGCCGTCGTTCACCAAGAACGGCGAGCTCAAGGGGACCCAGTACGGGATCCCGTTCATCGCCAGCGTGCGGGCGCTCGGCTACAACCAGAAGCTCCTCTCCGAGAGCGGCGTCCAGAGCCCGCCGAAGACATGGCAGGAGCTCGAGGCGACCGCGCAGAAGGCTAAGGCCAAGGGGATCATCGGCTACGGCCTGCCGCTCGGCTCAGAAGAGGCCCAGGCGGAGTTCTCGCTCTGGATGTGGGGCAACGGCGGCGACTGGAAGCAGGGCGACAAGTGGACGATCAACAGCCCTCAGAACGTCGCGGCCCTGCAGTTCATGAAGAAGCTCGCCAGCGAGGGCCTCACCGAGCCGAACCCGGGCAAGACCAACCGCACCGACGGTGTCTGGAAGCTGTTCGCGCAGGGCAAGGCCGCCACGGCGGCGATCATGCCGCTGGGCACCTTCGCCAACAGCACCATGAAGGACGCGAGCTTCAAGTGGGCCTCATCGCCGTTCCCGGTCAACCAGGGCAACCCGGAGTTCACGCTCGGGGTCATGGACTCGCTCATGGCCTTCAAGAAGCCCGGCAACCAGGAAGCGGTGAAGAAGTTCCTCTCCTTCGCGTACCAGAAGGACAACTACCTGAAGTTCAACCAGATCGAGGGGTTCCTTCCCGTGACCGCGTCGGCGAGTGAGGCGATGAAGAACGACCCGGTCGCCGGCCCGGGCATCGCGCTGCTCCCGAAGGCGAGGTTCTACCCGCTGACCGACCCCAACTGGGGTAAGGTCCGCGGCGCCGTCCTCAACCAGCTCGGGACGGCGCTGCAGCCGAACGGCGACCCGAAGAAGGTCCTCGACGCCATCCAGCAGGTTGCCGAGCAGGGCGGCTGATCCGAAGGCCCGCGGGACGCCGGGCTGCAAGTCCGCTGGAGCCCGGGAGAGAGCCCATGGCGAAGACAGCACGTGGACGCGGCGTCGTGTCCGCTCGCCGAGCCTCGGTCACCACGGCCGCCGGGCCGAGGCCCCGGCGCGCACCCCCGCGGAGGGGGCGCGGCCTACGGGGCGCGCTCGAGCCGGTCCCGTGGCTCGCGCCAAGCGTGCTGCTCATCTTCCTGGTGATCGCCTTTCCTGCCGTCGAGATGGTGCGCTCCTCATTCCTGCGTATCACCGAGACGGGTCTCGCCACCGGCGGCAACGGCCTCAGGAACTACCAGCGGCTCCTGCGCGAGCCCGCGCTGCCCAGCGTGGTCTGGCACACGATCCTGTGGGTGGTGCTCGTGGTGGGCGTGACGGTGCTCGTCTCACTCCCGCTCGCCCAGTTCCTCGACAAGCCGTTCGCCGGCCGCCGGCTCGTCCGCCTCGCGGTCCTCGTGCCGTGGGCGGCGTCCCTCGTGATGACGGCCACGGTATGGCGCTACATCTACGAAGGCGCCTATGGCCCCCTCAACCGGGTGCTGATGGATCTCGGGCTGCTCAACCAGCCCGTCGAGTGGTACAAGGACGCCCGCTTCGCCTTCTGGGGTTTGATCGTGATCGGGATCATCGTCTCGATCCCGTTCACGACCTACGTGTTCCTCGCAGGCCTGCAGACCATCCCCGGTGAGCTCTACGAGGCGGCCAGGATCGACGGGGCCGGGCCGTGGCAGGTCTACCACCGCGTCACGCTCCCGCTGCTGCGGCCCTCGCTCCTCGTCGCCGTGGTGCTCAACGCGATCTACGTCTTCAACTCCTTCCCGATCATCTGGATCATCACCGGCAAGATCCCCGGCTATGACACCGACACGACGATCACCTTCATGTACAAGATCGCGTTCGGCCCCGGGTCGCAGCTCGACGCCGGCGAGGCAGCGGCGCTCGCGGTCCTGAACGTGCTGTTCCTGCTGGTGGTCGTCACCGTCTACCTGCGGCACGTCACCTGGGACGAGACCGACGTCTCAGTCGGCGCGGAGCGGGAGGGCGCACTCAGCCGGCTCTCCCGGCCGGTCGTGGGCCTGCTTCGCCGCGCGGCCGGCGGGGCGGCCGTGGCCCTTCGCCCGGCGGGACGCGTCCCCTCGCAGGTGATGCGGGCCGCGGGCCGCGGTCTGGGCGCGGCATGGCGGCCACTCAGGCCCGGCGGCCTCCCGGCCATTGGCGCCGTGGTCGCTGTGTTCTTCCTCGCACCGTACGCAGTCATGTTCCTGGGCGCGCTCAAGAGCGACCAGGACCTGTTCAGCACCCCCGCCCGCTACCTGCCGACCCACTGGGAGTGGTCGAACCTCGTCGACGTCTGGAGCCAGATTCACCTGCTCGCCTACCTCAAGGCGACCCTCGTCATCGCCGGGGTCACAACCCTGATCGTGCTGGTCGTCTCGGTGCCGGCCGCCTGGTTCACGGCACGGCACCGCTTCCCCGGCAGGAACCTGTTCCTCTACCTGATCCTCGTCACGCAGATGTTCGCCCCGGTCGCGCTCGTCGTCGGCCTGTACCGCGAGTACGCGCTGGTCGACAACTTCTTCGCCAACCTGGGCCTCGGGCTGCGCGCGACCTCCTCGTACTGGGCGATCATCCTCGTCTTCTCCGCGTTCAACCTGGCCTTTGCCGTGTGGATCCTGTCTGGGTACTTCCGCAGCATCCCCAAGGAGATCGAAGAGGCGGCGCTCATCGACGGTCTCGGCCCGTTCCGGGCTCTGCTCAGGGTGGTGCTGCCGCTGGCCAAGCCCGGTGTGGTCACCGCGGTCATCTTCACCTTCATCCAGGTGTGGAACGAGTTCGTCGTCGCGCTGACACTGTTCAACGACCCGACCCGCAACCGCCAGACGCTGACGGTGGGCATCCAGCAGTTCGTGGGGCTGTACGAGACGCACTACCAGTACCTGTTCGTTGCCTCGCTCATCGGCATCGTGCCGGTCGTGATCCTCTTCACGACCATCGAGCGCTACCTCATGGGCGGCCTCACCGCCGGCTCCGTCAAGTAGCGGAGGTATTGGCGCATGCGGCCTGGGCGTGGAAACCAGCGACCATAGCAAAGGGGGCACGGGTGACCGCAGGGTCCTTTCTGGAGGTCGAGATCGCCAGCCAGCCGGCCTGCTGGCGGCAGGCGCTCGGGGGACTCGGCCGGTGGCGGGAGGCGCTGCCGCGCTCAGGCGAGCGGGTCGCGGTCGTCGGCTGCGGGACGTCGTGGTTCGTGGCCCAGGCATACGCCGTCCTGCGCGAGCAGGCCGGCCTTGGCCTGACCGACGCGTTCGCCGCCTCGGAGATGCCCTCCGGCCGCCGCTACGACCGGCTGCTGGCCATCACCCGGTCGGGGACGACGACCGAGGTGCTCGACCTGCTCGCCGTGCTGCGGGGCCAGTGCCCGACGGTGGCGATCACCGCCGGGCCGGCTTCGCCCGTGCGGGAGGTCGCCGGCGACAGTGTCGTGCTCGACTACGCCGATGAGCACGCCGTCGTGCAGACCCGGTTCGCCACGACCACCCTTGCGTTGCTGCGCGCGCACCTCGGCCAGGACCTCACCGGCCCGCTCGCCGAGGCCGAGCAGGCCCTCGCCGCCGACCTGCCCCCGGGCACGCTGCGGCGGACCCAGTTCACGTTCCTCGGACGCGGCTGGTCGGTGGGCCTGGCGAACGAGGCGGCGCTGAAGATGCGCGAGGCGGCGCTCGCCTGGGCGGAGTCCTACCCGGCGATGGAGTACCGCCACGGCCCGGTGAGCATCAGCAGCGCGGACAGCGTCGTCTGGTTCCTCGGTGAGCCGCCGCAGGGCCTGGCCGACGAGGCGGCGCGCACCGGCGCCCTGGTCGTGGCCGAGCACCGCGACCCCATGGCCGAGCTGGTACGGGTGCAGCGGCTCGCCGCGGCCATCGGACTGGCGAAGGGACTGGACCCCGACAACCCGCGCCACCTCGCCAGGTCCGTGGTCCTCCAGTCCGGGACGGCGTCACGTCCGGTCCCGTGACCGGGTGGGCCGTCGCCCTCGACGTTGGAGGGACCGCGATGAAGGGCGCGATCGTCGGCCCTGACGGCAGGGCATGCGGGCGGCTGCGCCGGCCCACACCGCGCGACCAGGGCCCTGACGCCGTCGTGGACTCGGTCGGCGCCACGCTCGACCTGCTCCTGGCAGATGCGCGGCAGCGCGGACTCGAGGTGGCCGCCGCCGGCGTGGTGGTCCCCGGGATCGTCGACGACGAGCGCGGCCTGGCAGTGTTCTCCGCCAACCTGGGATGGCGGGATCTCCCGCTCCGTGCGCTGCTCGAGGCGCGCACTGGCCTCCGGGTTGGCTTCGGGCACGACGTCCGGGCCGGCGCGCTGGCCGAGGCGACCTTCGGCGCCGCCCGTGACGTGCGCGACGTGCTGTTCCTGCCTGTGGGAGCCGGCGTGGCGGGAGCGGCGCTCGTTGACGGCAGGCTGCTCGTCGCCGATGGCTACGCCGGCGAGATCGGCCACCTGAGCGTCGATCCCGCGGGAGACCCCTGCAGCTGCGGCGGCCGGGGATGCGTGGAGACGATGGCGTCCGGCACCGCCATCGCACGGCGGTATGCCACGCGCACGGGCCAGCGTGCGGAGGGGGCGGCGGTGGTGGCCGCACGGGTCCGCGAGGGCGACCCTGACGCCGTGGCCGTGTGGAACGAGGCCGTCGCGGCGCTCGCCCACGGGCTCACCGCGGCGGTCGCCCTGCTGGCGCCGCGGCTCGTCGTCGTCGGGGGAGGGCTCGCCGGCTCCGGTGACCTGCTCCTCCGCCCGCTCTCCGAGATCCTGCTCGCGCGGCTGTCGCCGCACTCGGCGCGGATGCCGCGGCTGGTCCGCGCGGCCCTCGGTGACCAGGCCGGATGTCTCGGCGCGGCGCTGCTCGCCAGGCGGGCTCTTGCTCCGGGAGCCTCCCCATGATCACGCCCCTGGCGGGGGCCCGGGTCGTGACGCCCGCCCGCGTCCTCGACCCCGGGTGGGTGGAGGTGGCAGGTGACCGCATCGCCGCGGTCGGCCCCGGCGGGACGTCCACAGGACTCACGGTCGTCCCGGGCTTCGTCGACATCCACGTCCACGGCGGCGGCGGCGCGTCGTTCCTCACCGCGGATCGCGACGAGGCCGCGCGTGCCGTGGAGTTCCACCGCCGCCATGGGACGACCACCACGCTGGCGAGCCTGCTCACAGCCCCCCCCGACATCCTCGAGGGTCAGCTGTCCGCGCTCGCCGATCTTTGCGCCGACGGCCTGCTTGCCGGGATCCATCTGGAGGGCCCGTGGCTCAGCGACGTCCGGCGCGGCGCGCACGACCCGGCGTTCCTGCGTCCGCCCGCGCTCCCCGAGGTTCGGCGGCTGCTCGCCGCGGGCGGGAGCGCGCTTCGCATGGTGACGCTCGCGCCGGAGCTGGACGGCGGTCTGGACGCCGTCCGTGCCGTCGTCGCCGCCGACGCCGTGGCAGCGGTCGGCCACACCGACGCGACCTACGAGGTGGCCCGCGCCAGCATCGACGCCGGCGCCCGCCTGGGCACCCATCTGTTCAACGGGATGCGGCCGGTCCACCACCGCGAGCCGGGACCCGTCGTGGCGCTGCTGGAAGACGACCGCGTCGCCGTCGAGCTGGTCAACGACGGCACGCACCTGCACCCCGCCATCGTGCGCGCCGTGGTTGCCGCCGCCGGCCCGGACCGCGTCGCGCTGATCACCGACGCCATCGCCGGCGCCGGGATGGGGGATGGTGAGTACGAGCTGGGCGGACTGCGCGTGCGGGTCGGCGACGGCGTGGCGCGGCTGGCCAACACCGGCTCGATCGCCGGGAGCACGCTGACCATGGATGCCGCGTTCCGGCACGCCGTCGCCGACGTCGGCCTGCCGCTGGAGGTCGCGGCCCGGCTCACGTCGGCAACGCCCGCCCGCGTGCTCGGTCTCGGCGACGTCGGCGCCATCGAGCCCGGCCGGCGGGCGGACCTGGTGGTCCTCGACGAGAAGCTCGAGGTCGTGGCGGTCATGGCACGAGGGGCGTGGGTGGAGGAGCCGCCGTGACGGTCGTCACGGTGACCCTCAACGCCGCGCTCGACGTGACCTACGACGTCGAGGCGTTCGTCCCGCACGCCACCCACCGCGTGCTCGAAGTCCGCGCGCAGGCGGGCGGGAAGGGCGTGAACGTCGCCCGCGTGCTCCGCCAGCTCGGCCAGGACGTAGTGGTCACCGGCCTGGCCGGTGGCCATACCGGCACCCTGATCCGCGCGGATCTCGCCGCCTCCGGGCTACCAGACGCCCTGGTGCCGATCAGCGGGGAGAGCCGGCGGACGCTTACGGTCGTGTCACAGCGCGACGGCGGCGCCACGCTGCTGAACGAGCCCGGCCCGCGGGTTCGCGAGGGGGAGTGGGCGGGCTTCCTGACCCGCTTCGACCACCTGCTCGCGGCGGCGCAGGCGGTCGTGCTCTCCGGCAGCCTGCCAGTCGGCGTGCCCACCAACGCCTATGCCGAGCTCGTCCAAGCCGCGCACGACCACGGGCTCCCGGCGCTCGTCGACGCCGAGGGCGAGGCGCTCCACGCCGCGCTCGTGGCCGCTCCGGACGTGGTCAAGCCGAACGCCGCAGAGCTGGGCGCCACGACCGGCCACGACGATCCCGCCCTCGGGGCCGAGCAGCTCCTGCGGGCCGGCGCCCGTGCCGTGGTGGCCTCGCTCGGGCCAGACGGGCTCCTCGCCGTGACCGACGCGGAGTCCTGGCGGGCGGTCCCGCCCGAGGTCGTCCTCGGCAACCCGACAGGTGCCGGGGATGCGACGATGGCGGCGCTCGCGGCCGGGCTCGTCGGCGGCCACCCCTGGTCGGAGACGTTACGCGAGGCGGTCGCCGTCGCCGCCGCCGCCGTCCTCCTCCCAGTGGCCGGGGGCTTCGACTCCACGGCCTACCGGCGATTCCACGACGCCGTCACGGTCCGGCCGCTCCACTGCTGACCTGTCGCCAATCCGTTCGTTTATTATATGAGCGAACATTGCCCAAGGAAACGATAAACGCACAGAAATGTGATTCATCCATACATGTGATCATGAAACGAGCGGACCGATTGCGGAGTGTGCTGGAGGCGCTGTCGGCCAGCGGCACCATCGACGTGACAGGGATGGCGCACGAGTTCGGCGTCTCCACTGCCACCGTCCGTCGCGACCTCCAGCTCCTGGAGGACCGGCGGTTGCTGAGCCGCACCCACGGCGGTGCGGTCTCCAACGGCGTCCTGTCCGAGCTGCCGCTGCGCTACAGAGCTCACAGCACCAGGAGGCCAAGCGCCGCATCGCCGCCGCAGCCGAGCGCGTCAGTGCGCGCAGCGCCATCGGCCTGACCGGTGGCACCACCAACCACCGAAGTGGCCAGGGCACTGGCAGGTCGCCAGCTCACCGTGGTCACCAACGCCCTCAACATCGGCGCCGAGCCCGCGGTGCGCCCCAACCTCAAACTGGTGCTCACGGCGGGGTCGCCCGCAGCGAGTCCTACGAGCTGGTCGGCCCGCTGGCTGACGCCAGCCTCACCGGGCTCCACCTGGACATCGCCTTCGTCGGCGTCGACGGCATCGCGTTCGGCGCAGGCCTCACCACCCACCATGAGGTCGAGGCGCACACCAACCACATGCTGATCGAGCGGGCGGATCGGGTCGTGGTGGTGGCTGACAGCTCCAAGATCGGCCGCATCGCCTTCGCCCGCATCTGCAGTCTCGACCAGGTCGACGAACTGATCACCGACGAAGGGACCGACGACCGCTCGAAGACCGTGACCTTCGTCCGCTTGTACAAGTACGGGACCCCCATGCGCAGATGTCGCTTCCTGCACACATCCTGATAGCGCACATACACATCCGGGAACTGGTATTTTGCTCTCGACGCCAGCCCCTTGCCCATGATCCCTACCGTGTTGACGCTCACCGTCAGCGTCTGCATGCGGGAAAAGAACATGTCACCGACGACGAGAGAGAGCGTGGGCGTGACCTGGATCGCCTTGGTCGGCTCGAAGAACATGTGCGGCTCGGCGATCACGTGGATGGACCTGCTGACGGAGGCTTGCAGGGCTTCGGCCACCTTGGAGTTAGCAACGTAGACCGCGTCGATCAGAGCGGGCTCGATCAGGCGGTGTACCAGGCACTCTGCCATGATCCTGCGCTTGGAACCATCCTCCGCATTCCACCACGTGAGACTGTGGATGTCGGCAATTTCCTTGATGAACTGATCCCGTTGGGTCGCCGGAACGATGATGGTGCTTCGGTGCGCGGCGTTACCGTTGGCGAACATGACATCAGAGCGGGCCAAAACATTCGTCTTGACGGCGACGACGGCCAGTCGATCGACACCCCGCTCCATTGCAACCCGGTAGAGCATGGGGTTGCGAGGTTGGAAGTACAGGTTCGCGAAGCTCCAGAACGTCCTACCGTCTGGAACGGAGATATGTGAGCGTCGTGACACGATATCGACGTCGTAGATCGCCGTAAAGTGGAGTCCCTTCCCCTGGATTTCTTCGTGCGAGAGGATGCCGTGGCGCAGGATCGACGGAACATTGTCCAGATGCGTGATGTAGTAGAGGTTCCTGGTGCTGCGTCCCGTCATCTCGAGTGCACGTCCCCCCGAAGCGAACAGCCGATCCGATGCAGCATGGAGTGTAGGGCGAGATCGTGCCCAAGGATCAGCCCGTCCCCGCTGGCCGGAACCCCTCAGTGCTGTCGTCGTCGGGCCGATGGCCGCCTCCGCCGGGTCAGGCGACGGAGGCGGCGTCACCGGGGGGAAGGTCGGTCGCGGTGACCTCGATCCAGCCGAGTGCCGCTAGGTCCCTGATGGCAGCCACGACGTCCCGGTCGTTGAGGGGGGGTGTCCGGCGTCGCTTCCAGTGCTGGATCTTTTGCAGGACCTCGAGGTCACTTGGGGTCCGGCCAAGTTCGGACCACAGTGCTGTGGTGGCGAAGTGGACGCTTGCGGCCAGTTCGGTCTCGTCGCTGTCGAGCCGGGCGAGCAGGTCGGTGACACGTTGGATCGCCTGCTCGTGAGGCGCGATCTTGGTGTGATACCGGGCGGCCGCGTCGGTGAACGAGGGGCCTGGCTGGACGGCGAGCATGCGACCGATCTTCTGCTCGGTCAGGACGCCGTTGTTGACCAGCCGGGTGAGCGCCGGCTTGAGCCCGTCGGCATATGGACCGTAGCTGGCCTCCGTGAACCGGAAGCCGGTCGGGACGCCGGCGACCGTGGCGAAGTACGCGAGCTTCTGCAGCCGAGTCCGTCCAACCGGCCAGGCATGCGGGGATTCCCCGACCCGCCGCACGATCTCGGCGAGCGCGATCCAGCCGGGCTCCAGCCGCCCATTGCCCGGCGAGTCGACACGCGGTGCGTGGGTGGCGAGGAACTCGAGGCTGGCCTGCTCGTCCGGTGCCTCGAACGGAGCGTAGAGGGTCACGGGGATCGGAAGCCGGTCGAGGTGCCGGTAGATCGTCGGTCCGACCGTCGCCCAGTCCAGCCCGCCGCTGCCAGCACCGAGCGGCGGCACCGCCAGCGAGGTCACACCCCACTCAGCGACGTGGTCGGCGAGATAGGCAAGACCCCGTTCGATGTCGGCCAGCCGTGACACCGAACGCCAGTGGCTCTTGGTGGGGAAGTTGATCACCCACGGTTCTATAAGCCCGCGCCACAGATAGGGCTCGCCAAGGCGCACCTGGCCAGCCTCGCAGCGCCGCTGGTAGTCGGCGAACATCTCGGGGAAGCGCCGCTTGAACTCCAGCGCGATGCCCTTGCCCATCACCCCAACGGTGTTGACGGTGTTCACCAGGGTCTGGGCGCCGGACTGGAACAGGTCGCCCTTGCGCACGGCCTCGATCATGGGGCGCTCCGAAAGAACAGCCATGGGTTGACCCGAATCGCCAGCGACCGTCCGCCGAGTTGGCTGCGCAACTGTTCGGCGGCGGCGTGGTCGGGGACGTAGGCACCCTTGATGAGCGATGGTGGCACGCGGTCAGGGACGAGCACCTCGGCCATGCGCAATTGCTTGGCCTCATAACTGCTGGTCCACCGCTCGGCGAACACCGCGGTCTCGTCCAGCGCGGCGATGCCCTCTGTGGCAGGCAGGAACAGGGAAGCGAAGCTCGCCGCGTTCCGGTCGGCGACGACCACACCGTCGAGGTCCAGCACTTCCTGGTCGATGGTCAGCACGGTCAAGTCCGCCTGCCTGCTGCGCAGCAGGATGAACAGCATGGCGTTGCGTGCGTGGACGTAGAGGTTGGCGTAGTCATGCAGGGGGCGTGACGAGCGTCCCACCCAGACGCGCTTGCTCGCCCGCCTGGCCTGCACCTCGGCGTCGGCGACCGAGACGTGTCCGCTGGCCACCCGCCGGGCAAGTCGGTTACTGAGGATCCCTCGCTCGAGCATGGATGCCACGTTGGCCATGTCGGTGATGTAGTGCAGCTCCTGAATGTGCGAGCACTCCATGCCGCAGCCGCTGCCTCTCCCCGAACGGTCGGTTCCCTAAAGAGGAGCACAGCCATCCCATCCCCATCAGCCCACGAACCTGATCGAACACTAGTTCGACACTGTGACAGTCTACCAGGGGAAGGCGCACTGACCCTACACCGCCCTGGAGCGCTGGTCACCAACGAGTCATCGAGGCTGCCGGTGGAGGGCTCACGTCCAGTGGCCACCCGAACGATTGAGGTCGTGCCAGACGGCTTCGACCGTAAGAGCGACGAGGGGACGGGCGCCGCCGGAGCAGACCCAGCTCCTACCGGCCACTGCGGCGGCCCTTCGGCGGCAGCGCGACCTTGGCCGCCAGACGCACCAAGTGGGCAGTTGTACCGCTGGTCTGGTGCGTGCCGCCGGAGCGAACCACACTCCAGGAAGGCGTCGCCCTGACCGCGCTGACCCGCGGTCAGGGCAGGCCACCGGGGCGCTGGCCGATGGCGCCTATCTGGGGCGATCACCAGCCCCGGCTACACCCGGTGGGCGGCCGAGCAGATCGCCTGGGGCGCGGCCCGCGCCGGCCGCCAGGCGGGCGCGGTCGACCTGATCGCCAACGTGCTCACCAGTGTGAGCACCGACGCGCGCGCCGCCTGTGCTGCCGTCGAGCCGGTGCTGGCCTACTACCTGTGGCGCGTCGACGGCGTGGTGGTCGACCGGGCCGGCGCGGACCCCGAGGCTGTGGCCGAGGTGCGCCGCGCGGTCGCCGCCCAGGGTGTGCAGGCCGGTGCCGCCCGCGTGAGCGACGACCTGCTGGAGGTGTTCGCCGCCGCTGGCGACCCTGAGCAGGTCGCCCAGCGGCTGCACCGCTATGCCGAGGCGGGCCTTGACGCCGCGCTGGCCTGGCACGTGCTCGGCCCCGACCCGGCCGAGGGCTTGCGCCTGCTGGCCACCACGGTGTGGCCCCTCGTCCACGCCGACGAGCGCGGCTCGGCCACCTGACCACAAGCGAAGAAGGGAGACAAGCGACCATGGTATGGATCAGGACCGTGCCGGTTGCCGACGCCACCGGCACGCTCGCCGACGCCTACCGGCGCCAGGACCCTGCTCCTGACCTGTCACCACGCCGCCAGGACCAGTGGCCAGGCACAGGATTTGCGTTGCCCTTCAGAGCGACGCGGCCGATACTCGTCGACGAGATGCGACCGTTCGGCTGACCCTGAGCGCCTGGCGCACTCCGGCCGGGGGACCGGACGAGCGGGCCGACGGGCCGCCCGCCCGGAGTTGCCGCTCGCCGTCGCCGCCCCGACCAGGACTCGGCACCGACACGCGCGCCGCCTCCCGATGGGGCTTCGGCCCCGCCGGTCACCGTCGATGACCCGATCACGCAGGAGGAGGACAGGTATGTCGGACCAGAACGTGGCGCTGATCCGAAGGGCCTACGACGCCTATGCGCGCGGCGATCTGGCGACCATGCTGGAGGTCGTCGATCCCGACCTGGAATGGACCTACCTGGATCCCAGCCTCGAGGATCCCCAGCCACAGGTCTGCCACGGTCGCCACGAGCTGGAGTCCGCACTGGCGCGCCAGGCCGGGCGGGGCCTGCGGGCACAGCTGGAAGAGGTCGTTGGGCACGGCGACCGGGTGATGGTGGTGGTGCGGACGCCCGGCGTCGATGCGTATCGCGTGCGGCAGGCCGACGACCGCAACTACGACGTGTTCACGGTGCGGGCCGGGCGGATCGTGGCCCTGCGCGCCTGCCGCGATCGGCAGGAGGCCCTCCGCCTCACCGGCATCCAGTAGTGCTTTGCGCGGTCGAGCCGTTCGGCCACGTTGCTGGCCAGCTCATCGGCAGTGGTTGCCCGTGTGCTGGTGGCGTGGTGTCGCTCAGGCTGGATCCAGCGTGACGGTCGCCGTCCCGATCAGCCGGTCGTGGTAGTGGTCGGCGAACAGCCGCGCGACCAGCTCGCCGCGGCTGCCCACGCCGACCTTGGCGAGCAGCGCCTTGAGGTAGCCGCGCACGGTATGGGGCGACAGGAACAGCGTCTGGGCGATCTGGTCGGTTCCCAGCCCCCGGCACACAAAAGCCGGTCCGGTCGGTGAGCGCGGTCAGCTCGGCCATCCACCGCTCCGCCTCGGGCGTGACCGCCTCGACCTGGCCGTGGGCGTCCATCAGCACGGTGCCCGGTGCCCCGTGCCCGCCCTGTGCCGCTGTGTCCAGCAGCGCGGTCCGCAGGCCCTGGGCGAGGTGGGCGGCCAGGTCGGCGACGAAGTCGGCCTCGCGGGCCGCGAAGGCCGCCCGCTGGCGCAGCAGCGCGGCAACCCCCCAGCACCAGCCGTCGGCGACGAAGGCCACCCGGAGCTCGTCCCCAAGGCCGAACAGGTCCTCGAACGTCCGGTAGCGGGCGCTGCGTCGCAGGTCGCCGGCGGTGGCCTGGCTGAGCACGCCGACCGGGCGGGCCGCGCTGGCCAGCTCGACGAACTTGTTGACGTCAGGCACCAGCAGCTCGTTGTCGAAGTAGGGCTGGCAGGCCGCCAACGGCAGGTTGTGGACCAGCCCGCCGGTCGGCAGCAGGGTCGCCGGGTCGGTGGTCGACCAGAACGAGGCGTCGAACGGCACCACCCGGCGCACCAGGGCCAGCACCTGGCCGAGCAGCTCGACTGCGGGCAGGCCCTGGTGGCACAGGCGCACGACCGGGGAGATGCTGGACGACGAGATCGTCTACCACTTCGGCGGCCACAGCCCGCTGGCCGCCGACTACAAGGGCAGGCAGGAGGTGTTCGGGTTCTGGGGCCGGCAGTTCGAGCTCAGCGGCGGCACCCTGCGGATCGTCCCCTCGGTGATCGTGGCAGGCGACGAGTACGCGTTCGCCCTGGTGCACGCCTCGGCCCAGCGGGACGGCAGGACGCTTGCGGCGCCGGGCGTCAACGTGGTGCGGCTGCGCGACGGCAGGGCGGTCGAGTTCTGGAGCTATGCCACCGACCAGTACGCGCTGGACGAGTTCTGGTCCTGACACGCTCGCCCAGGTGACGGCGGGAAATTGGGAGACCCTCCCCTCCCCGGCCCGGCAGCCTTCGGAGTGCTGAGCTGCACAGCCGCACGGCGCGCCCGGGAAACTCGCTGGACTCGGCAGCCGTCCGCCCGACACAATCGACCTGTGAACGTCGAGGGGATCAACATCGGCCCGACCGACGCCATCGCGCCGGTCGACTCCGTGAGCGCGCTCGCGGGCAAAGGGCTCGAGGGCGACCGCCACTTCCACGGGGACGGCGCGGAGCCCGGCCAGGCGCTGACGCTGATCGAGGCGGAGGTGCTCGAGGACGTCGGTCTCACCGGCGCCCAGTCGCGCCGTCAGGTGGTCGTGCGCGGCGTGCGGCTGAACGATCTCGTCGGCAGGCGCTTCCGGGTCGGCGACCTCGAGTGCCTCGGCGTCGAGATCTGCGAGCCGTGCCTGCACCTGCAGCAGATGACGCGGCCCGGGATCATCAAGGAGCTCCTCCACCGGGGCGGGCTCAACGCGGACATCCTCAACGACGGCCGGATCTCCGTCGGCGACGCGGTCGTCGTCGACGAGCGCTGACCGACCACGTGCGCCGTCCTCACGTCGACGTCGGGTCCGCGGAGGTCGGCACCGGCAGTACGAGCTTGGACGCCATCACCGGCCCGCCTTGATTCCGTCCTGATCTGACTGAGCTCGATCCGGCACTGCGCTGTTCCCTGGCGCGGTTGGTTCTTACCCCTCTATAAGGAGGGAATGCCTGGCGGGCCCCTCGGTGGCCGGGGGCGATCTCATTCTGTCTGGATGATCCGCGCTCACCCCTGCCGGTGGGACGGTGCGCCCTGTCGAGCCCGAAGGAGAGGGGGCATCGCATGGCAGAGCAGAGCTCAGTGGACCTGACGTCGGCCCGGGGTCGCCAAGCGCCCGGGTGGGCCGTCGGCGGCACCGTCTTCGCGGCCGTCATGATGATCATCATCGGCGTGTTCCACGTGATCGCGGGCCTGACCGGGGTCATCAAGGACAGGTTCTACGTGACCACGCCGAACTACCTGATCAGCTTCGACCTGACGGGCTGGGGGTGGGTCCATATCGGCATTGGCGCGGTGGTCGCCCTGGCCGGGCTGTTCCTGCTCTCGGGCAGCGTCTGGGCCCGGGCCGTCGGGATCGTCGTGGTGGGGCTGAGCGCGATCGGGAACTTCCTGTTCATCCCCTACTACCCGTTCTGGTCCCTCCTGATCATCGCGCTGGACGTGTTCGTCATCTGGTCGCTGGCCGCGTACGGCAGGAGAGCCACTGCCTGACGCACAGGCAACGGGGGGCCGGGCGGCCCGGCCACCGGCCCCCGCCCAGCCCCCCGCCCAGCCCCCAGCCCAGCCCCCAGCCCCCAGGCGACGGGCTAGTTCCGGTTGTCGCCGGCACGGCCGCCGCCCGCGACCCGCCGCAGCTCCACCAGCTCCAGCCCGAGCGACTGGATGCGGTCCAGCAGGCCGAACAGCTCGGCCTGGTCGCGCAGCCGCCCGTGCAGGACGGTCTCGACCGGCTCGGTGGCGACCTCGAGCTCCTCGAACTCGGCCTGGAGCGCTTCGCTCAGGCGGCCTCTGATCCGGATCTCGTAGCTCCCGCCAGCCACGCCGTCTCCCTCGGTGCTCGCTTCAACCCGGCTCCAAGCCTCAGCCCTGAGAGGATGAACGCTCATCACCCGGTGCGAGTGAGTTCCCGCGGCCCCGCCCGGCCGTCGCGCTTCGGGGTTTCTCGCCCGGAGCCGATGTAATAAGGGAGTGCCGTACCAGGGCGAGGGGGGCAATGAGCCATATCGCCGAGCTTGCTGCGGTGCGTCACGGGTCGCCCCAGTTGTCGAGGTCGCTGGTCCTGGGCTCGAAGCTGGTCCCGCCGCACCCGCCTCGTCGCCTGGTGGCCAGGCCGCGTCTGCTCGACCTGCTGACCGCCGCGGTCCAGCGGCGGCTGACCCTGGTGGCCGCTCCTGCCGGCTCCGGCAAGACGGTGCTGCTGACCTCGTGGCTGGCCGCCGGCGACGTCGGCGTCACGCCTGCATGGGTGTCGCTGGACGCCGGCGACGACCACCCGGCGCGGTTCTGGTCCCACGTGCTCACGGCGCTGCGCCGGTCGGGCGCGCTGCCCCCCGGCAGCCTGCTGGGCGAGCTGGCCGCGCCCGCGAGCCCCGGCGGGCCCTTCCTGGTGCTGCTCGCCAACGGCCTGGCCGAGCTGCACGGCCCCGTGGTGCTGGTGCTGGACGACTTCCACGAGATCGGCCACCCGGAGGTGATCGCCGGCGTCGAGTTCCTGGTGCGGCACGGCTGGCCGCAGCTCCGGCTGGTCATCGCCAGCCGCTCCGACCCGCTGCTGCCGCTGGCCCGGCTGCGGGTCATGGAGGAGGTGGCCGAGATCCGCACGGCCGAGCTGGCCTTCACGGTCCCGGAGGCGGCCGAGCTGCTGGCCGGGCACGGCGTGGTGCTCGACCCGAGCCAGCTCGTGTCCCTGCACGCGCGCACGGAAGGCTGGGCCGTGGGGCTGCGGCTCGCGGCGCTCACGCTCGACGGGCACCCGCGGCCGGAGCGCCTGATCGCCGAGTTCGCCGGCGACGACCGCACGGTCGCGGACTACCTGGTCGGCGAGGTGCTCGCCCGCCAGACGCCGCAGGCCCGCGACTTCCTGCTGCGGACCAGCGTGCCGGAGCGGCTGTGCGGCGGCCTCGCCGACGCCCTGACCGGGCGCGACGACGGTGCGCGCATGCTGGAGGAGCTGCGGCGCATGAACGCCTTCGTGGTCCCGTGCGGGCAGCGCCGCTCCTGGTACCGCTACCACCAGCTCTTCCGTGAGCTGCTCCGGGCGGAGCTGCGGCGCGACGCCCCCGAGGAGCTCCGCGGGCTGCACCTGCGCGCCGCCCGCTGGCACGCCGCCAACGGCCTGGTCATGGACGCCGTCGGGCACGCGCTCGCCGCGCAGGACTGGGAGCTGGCCGCCGGCCTGCTGGGCGAGCACTGGTTCGGCGCGCTCGTGCACGGCGACGTGGCGACCCTGCGCAGGATGCTCGCCGGGCTGCCGTCCGGCGTGCTCCGCGGCAAGCCGGAGCTGGGCGTGGCAACCGCGGTCGCCCGGCTGCTCGACACCGAGGAGCTCGACGACGCCGACCGGTACTGCCGCACGGTCGAGCGGCGGTTGCGGCGGCTGTCGTCGGACCGGCAGCGCCGGGGAGAGACGGCGCTCGCCGTCGGGCGCCTGTTCCAGGCCCGCCTGCGCGGCGACAGGCGGCGGGCGGTGGCCGCCATGCGGCGGCTCCAGGAGGCCGGCGCCCACGGCCCCGCCCCCGGCGAGGGCGAGGACCAGGCCGTGCTGGCGACCGCCCTGGCGGCGCTTGGGACCGTGGAGCTGTGGACCGGGGACGCCGACGGCGCGGTCGGGACCCTGCGCCGGGGCCTGCGGGTGGCGCGGCGCACCGGTCACGAGCGCGCGGAGCTCGCCTGCCTCAGCCAGCTCGCCCTCCTGGAGGCCGGGCTCGGCAGGCTGGGGGGCGCCTGGAGGGTCGGGCGCCACGCGGTCGAGCTCGCCGAGCGCCACGGCTGGTCGCGGACGCTCGACGCGATCGGCGGCCACCTGGCGCTGGCCCAGGTGTGCCACGAGCGGGCCGATCTCGACGGGGCCGAGGACTACCTGGGGCGAGCACGGCAGGCCGCCCATACCGTTCTCGACCGGCTCGCCGCGGTCGGCATCGCGCTCGTGCGGGCCCAGGTCCGGCTGGCCAGCGGCGACCCGGGCGGCGGCTGCGCAGCGCTCGCCGGCGCCCGCGAGGGCGGGAGCGCGCTGCCGGCGTTCCTCGAGCGGGCGCTGAAGACGGCCGAGGCCAGGGCCCGGGTCGCGCTCGGGGACGCCGCGGGGGCGCGGGCGCTGCTGAAGGCGGCGGCGGGCGGGCGGCCGCCCCAGGCCGAGCAGGCGGTGGTGCTGGCCCGGCTCGAGCTCGACCTCGGCGAGCCGGTGCTGGCCGCCAAGGCGGTGGCCGGGTGCCTGGACGGCTCCTCGCCCGCGTTCCACCTCGGCTCGCTGCTGGAGGCGTGGCTGCTCGACGCCATCGCCGCCCAGGCGCTCGGCGACGACGACCGGGCCTTCAGGTCCATGGAGCGCGCGCTGGCGCTCGCCGACGCCGAGGGCTTCCGGCAGGCGTTCCTCCGCGACCGCGCCGCGGTCCACGGCCTGCTCGGCCGGCAGCTCGACTGGGGCACCGCCCACGTCTCGCTGGTCACCGAGCTGATCGACCGGCTGGACCGGCACGAGGCCTCCGGCGGGACGCCACCGGCGCTGATCGAGCCGCTGACCGAGCGGGAGCGGGTCGTGCTCCGGTACCTGCCGAGCGTGCTGTCCAACATCGAGATCGCCGCCGAGCTGTACGTCTCGGTGAACACGGTGAAGACCCACGTCAGGAGCATCTACCGCAAGCTCGACGCCGGCGGCCGCCGGGACGCGGTCAAGCGCGCCCGCCTGCTTCACCTGCTGTGAGCCAGCTCGACCAGCCCTTCGTCGGCCATATCGCCGACCAGCACGCGGATCACGCCGAGCGGCAGCTCCAGCAGGGCGGAGATCTCCGCGACCGACTGGGGCTCGCGGCACAGCAACGCGATCGAGCGGCGCTCCAGGGCCTGCCCGCCGGCGCTCTCGCCGCGCCAGGTAGTGGTGACCAGCGACCCGGTCCCCAGCTCCGCCCGGCGTGGCCGGGACCGGCCGCCGGTCATGGCGTAGGGGCGCAGCAGGCCGCCAGGGTCGCTCATCCGGTCTCCCCGCCGGCGTGCCCGCCGGGTGTGGGCGGCGGCAGCTCGACCGGGTCGGCGAGCGGGTGCTCGGCGGCCATCGACGGGATGGTCAGCGCCGACGGCAGCAGCACCAGGGCGGTGACCCCGCCGTACCAGGAGTGGCGGAGCTGCACCTTGATGCCGTGGCGCTGCGCCAGCCTCCCGACCACGAACAGCCCCAGCCGCCGCGACAGGGCAGCGTCGATCGCGGGCGGGTCGGCCAGCCGCCGGTTGGCCTCCGCCAGCTCGCGCTCGCTCATGCCGCGCCCGCGGTCCTCGATCTCGACCACATAGCCGCCGGCTGCCGGCTGGCCCGCGACCTGCACGGGTGTGTCGGGCGGGGAGAAGGTGGTGGCGTTCTCGACCAGCTCGGCGAGCAGGTGGACCACGTCGGCGGCGGCGCGCCCCGTCAGGTCGACCCCGTCGATGCCCAGCAGCGCCACCCGCCGGTAGTCCTCGACCTCCTGGGCGGCGGCGCGCGCCACCTCGACCAGCGGGATCGGCCTCGACCAGCGCCGCGCGGGCTCCGCCCCCGACAGGACGATCAGGTCCTCGGCGTTGCGGCGCAGCCGGGTCGCCAGGTGGTCGGCGACGAACAGCTTCCCGAGGGTGTCGGCGTCGGCGTCGCGCTCGAGGTCGTCGAGCTGCTCGAGCAGCCGGTCGATGAGCCCCTGCGAGCGCCGCGCCAGGTTGAGGAACATGTCGGAGATCGACCGGCGCAGCGCCGCCTGCTCGGAGGCGAGCCTGACCGCGGCGCGGTGGACCATGTCGAACGCCCGCGCGAGCTCGCCGATCTCGTCCGCCGAGTCCTCGCCGACCGGCTCGACCCGCACCTCGAACCCGCCGGACTGGGGCATGCGCAGCCGGTCGACCGCCTCGGGCAGGCGGTGCTCGGCGACCTGTATCGCGCTGGAGCGCAGGCGCTTCAGCGGCCGGACCATCGACTGCGCCACCGCCAGCGAGGTCAGCAGGGCGACGGCGAGCACCAGCGCGACCAGCGCGCTGCCCAGGACCACCCTTCGCTGCGCGGCCGTGCCGAGCACTTGGCTCTGGGCGATCGCCCTGTCGAGCAGGCGCGACTCGACGATCCGCTGCAGCTCGACCTCGGTGGTGCTGGCCGCCATCCACTGCTGCGGGTCGATGGCGAGCTGCCGGCTCGACTGGCGGGCGGCCGCCGCCTGCTCGATCCGGGCCACGGCGAGCACCGCCTGCCCCCTGACCACGCTCGAGAGCACCGCCCGCTGCGGCTCGGTCGCGTCGGCGCGGAAGCGGTCGAGGGCGGCGCGCTCCTGCGCGAGCAGGTCGGCGAGGTCCTGGAACTCCCCGAGCCCGAAGTGGCCCCTGGCGGCGATGGCGTACAGCGTGCCGCGCGCCTGCGCGGTCAGCTCCTTGGCGCGACCGAGGTCGGTGAAGCCGCGCATGCTCTGGGCGAGCTGCTCGTCGCCGCCGCGCAGCGCGCCGGGCAGGTCGACCTCGAGCAGGGTGCGGATGGACCGGGAGTACTCGCCGGCGATGGCCTGGCGGGTGAGCGAGCCCGACCGGGTGGACGAGCGCAGGTCCGCGAGTCCGGCCAGCTCCTCGCGGGCGGTGTCGAGCTGGCCGCCGATGCGGGCGCTGCTCAGGCGGTGCGCCGCTGCCTCGGCGGCGAGGTAGGCGCGAGCGGCCCGGTCCACGGTGTCCTGCTGTGCCTGGAGCGGCACGCTGTCGGCGAAGCGCCCGCGGGCGGTCGCGCCGGCCACGAGGTCGCGCTCGAGCTGCAGCTCGTGTACCAGGGCGGTGGTCTGGTAGCCGAGCCTCGCCAGCTCGCCTCCCCTGCGCAGCGACCGCGCGCTGGTCAGCGATGAGGCCGTGCCGACGCTGGCGAGGGCCAGGAAGGCGAGGGCGGGGATCACCAGCACGGCGACGAGCTTGGACTGGACCCCCCAGTCGCGCGGTCGCAGCGGTCGTGCGTGGCGGGGTCGGGACGGGCGCCTGGCGGCGTGTTTCTGCACCGTGTCCACGGGGGCCTGGAACCTCTTTCGACGGCGTGGAAGAGAAATCCGCTCGCTCGGTTCTGAAGCGTCGACTATATAAGCATAGCTTTTCCACATTCTTAGCTTGACGATGACGTGCCATGTGTGCCGATTATACTCGTGTAACTGGTTCGCAAGCATTCAGCCGAGCTGATTTACCAGTCTAACTTATGACTATTTACCCACAGGTGATCGAGTCGAATACGGGCGCACCCAATCCCTGACGAGCGAGGAGAAGTGATGCGAGCTATCCGGATGAGAGGGACTATCCGGGCCAGGCGGGCCGGGCGCGGCGGCGCGCTGCTGGCGGGCGCGCTCGCCCTGGCGCTGGCCGCCGGCGCCTGCACCGGTGGCCCCGGCGCCACCGGCTCCCAAGGTGGCAGCGCCGCTGCCGCGTCCGGCCCGCAGCGGCTGGCGGGCGTCTGCCCGGACACGGTCGTGGTGCAGAGCAACTGGTTCCCCGAGGCCGAGCACGGCGCCGCCTACCAGCTCCTCGGGCCCGGCTACCGCGTCGACGCCGCCCACAAGCGCATCAGCGGCCCGCTGGTCGCCAGCGGCAAGGACACCGGCGTGCGCATCGAGATCCGCGCCGGCGGGCCGGCGGTCGGCTTCCAGTCCTCGGCCGCGCTGATGTACCAGGACCCCGACATCACCCTCGGCATGCTCCAGTCCGACGCGATCGCGCAGTTCTCCCGCACGCAGCCGGTCGTCGGCGTGGTCGCGCCGCTGGAGCTGGACCCGCAGATCCTGCTGTGGGACCCCAAGTCGCACCCGGACTGGCACACCATCACCGACATCGGCCAGACCGACACGCCCGTGCTCTACTTCCAGACCTCCGCGTACATGGAGTACCTGGTCGGCGCGGGCATCCTGCGCCGCAGCCAGGTCGACGGCCGCTACGACGGCTCCCCGTCGCGGTTCGTGGCCTCCGGCGGCAAGATCGCCGTGCAGGGCTACGCCACCAACGAGCCCTACCTGTACGAGCACGAGGTCAAGG
>WNGF01008647.1_pt1 | contig 32414 bp, 30 predicted proteins | sample 5400641 | NCBI WGS metagenome assembly WNGF01 (sample SAMN13153371, study PRJNA577476) | soil metagenome | isolation source: 80 cm soil or saprolite under grassland replicate 2 | place: USA:California | collected 2016-06-15 | reverse complement strand
TGCGAGCAGCAGGAGCGGATTGCCCCGCCGGGCCGCGAGAACGAGGCCGCCTAGGCCAAGCGCGGCATACGCCACAATGGACGGGTCACGCAGGTAGCCGTCGTCCGCGTCGGGCTCGGAGATCGCCCCGCTCGTCAGCCGTGCGAGCGACAGTGAGAGCCGCTCCAGGTTGTTTACGTATACGTGCTCAGCGTCCTCGCCAGGATCCGTGTCCGCGTCGAGGTAGCGCGCCTCCTTGGCCTGGATGTCGCCGACGACCTCGAAGTGGGTCTGGATGTGGTGGACGAACAGCGTCCCGTAGCCTGCCAGCACCAGCATGACAGCCAGGTACGGCCAGCGTGTCCGCGACCACGAGGGTCGCGCCAGGAAGGCTGCGACGACCGCGCCGGACAGCAGGGGCGCAATGGTCGGGTGGGTCTGCAAGCTCAGGCCGGCCCCGAGCCCAGCCAGGGCCAGACTGCCACCCTCCACTCGGACGACCGCCCGGGCGAGCAGCCAGAGCGTAGTCGTGGCGATGAAGGGAGTGAGGGAATGCGAGAGCGGAACGTGGCTGGTCACGACCGTGTGGGCCGCGGACGTAGCTAGAAGGGCGGCCGCGAGCAAACCGGCCGCTCGACCGCCCAGTTCTCGACCGAGCAGGTAGGTCGGGACGATCGTTAGGCCGCCGATAGCCCAGGGTACGAGCAGGGTTGCCTCGACGCTCGGCCCAAACAGCTTGAAGACGAAAGCTAGTAGGTACATGAAGGGCCCCCCGAGGTAGGGGGCCTGGTCGGCGAGCGGTAAGGCGCGGCCGTCGGCGATGTCGAGTGCCTTCAGGACCGTGGCCCCGATCGACGGGAACTGGGGAGACAGCAGCAGGTTCGGCCAACGGACCACGAGCGCGAGCGCGAGCAGTCCGCCGACGAGCATGAGCTCGGCCAGGACGCCGAGTTGGACCGTGGGGCCAGGGCGAGGCAGCACACTGGGGCGGAGTGGGCGAGGCACAGGCATGAGGGCCCCGTAGTACACCACAGGACGACAGCTCGGCACAAGGTTCATTGCCATGACACCGACGTCGCCCCTGGTCTATCCTCACGGCGCATGGACGAGCGCGCCCAAGAGCTGGCCCGGCTGATCGCCGCCTCGAGCCGGATCGTGGCGTTCACGGGCGCGGGGATCAGCACGGAGTCGGGCATCCCCGACTTCCGCAGCCCCGGCGGCATCTGGGACCGCTACGCCCCGATCGACTATGCCGAGTTCTTGCGCGACCCGCGGGCGCGGCGCGAGACCTGGCGACGCGGGCTGGACACGTATCCGGTCGTCGCCGCGGCGCAGCCCAACCGGGCCCACCTGGCGCTGGTCGAGCTCGAGCGGGGCGGCAAGCTGAAGGCGGTCATTACCCAGAACATCGACGGCTTGCACCAGAAGGCTGGCCACGCCGCCGAGCGGGTCATCGAGCTGCACGGCAACGCGCACGGCGTGCGCTGCCTGCAGTGCAGGGCGTGGTATGCGCGCCAGGCCATCCACGCCCGGGTGATCGCCCGTGAGGAAATGCCTGGCTGTGAGGCGTGTGGGGGCATGCTCAAGCCGACCAGCGTCTCCTTCGGCGAGCCGATGCCTTTCGACGAGCTGCGGCGAGCGGAGCGCGCGGCGCGCGTAAGCGATTTGTGCCTGGTGATCGGCTCTTCGCTGGTCGTCTACCCGGCCGCCGCGGTGCCCCGCTATGCGCTCGAGGCCGCCGCCAAGCTGGCGATCGTCAACGCCACCCAGACCGACCTCGACGAGGCGGCTTCGGTCGTCCTGCGAGGCCGCGCCGGCGAGCTGCTGCCCGATATCGTCGAGGCTGCCCAGCGCCTGGCCTGTTGATCCATTTCGTGATGGGCGTGCATACGCAGGACGCCACATCCGGTCATTGCTCCGCAGTGGCGCCCCAGGCCCAGCCCGTCAGGACCGGCGTCCCGCTCGGCAGACTGAAGATTCGACTATCAGGTGATTTGTTCGCGCAGCTCAGCGATGCCGGCAGCGCGTTCGTGCGTTTTCCAAATGCGCAAGAGTCCCGGTCTGCTGCTGCGTTGCAACGTGTAAACTAGCCCCTCTCCCCGTGAGCGGGAGGGGCTGAGGTGAGGGCGGAGAGGGCAGTGGGTGCTATACTAGCTCGGCGCCACGTGGGCTTGGGTTAGGGGGATGATTCAGGCACGCCGAATACTGGTGCCGATCAAGGGGAACCCAACCGATGACGAGATCGTGGAGCTTGCTTGCGAGATCGCCAGCCGCAGCCAGGCGGAGGTCTACGCGATCCACGTCATCGAAGTAAACCGGACCTTGCCATTAGACGCCGAACTGCCGGCCGAGGCAGAGCACGGCGAAGAGGTCCTCAACCTAGCTGAGGGGGTCGCCGAAAAGTTCCGCCAGAACATTCACACCGACCTGCTGCAGGCGCGTGACGTCGGCTCGGCCATCGTCGACGAGGCGCTCGACCAGGGCATTGATCTGATCATCCTGGGCATCACGTACAAGAAGCGCTTTGGCGAGTTCGACCTGGGCAAGACGGCGCCCTACGTGCTCAAGCACGCACCCTGTCGCGTCTGGGTGTGCCGCCAGGCCACTTGAGCGTGACTGAGAATCTTGAGCGGGAGAACCCCGACGGCATGATCGAGGCGCGGGGGCTGCTGATCATCAGACTCGAACGGGGATAGCGATGTACGTGGTGATCATGGGTTGCGGGCGGGTTGGCGCCCGCCTGGCGGGCCTGCTTACCGACGCGGGCCACGAGGTGGCGATACTCGACACCAACGCTTCGGCGTTCGACCGCCTCGGATCGGACTTCAAAGGCGCCACCGTCGTCGGGAGCGGGATCGACATCGACGTGCTCCAGCGAGCCGGCATCGAGCGGGCTGAGGCGTTCGCGGCGGTCACCCAGGGGGACAACCGCAACATCATGGCGTCACAGATCGCCAAGCACATCTTTAGGGTACCCAAAGTGGTCACCCGCATCTACGACCCGATCCGGATGGACACGTTCCGGACGTTGGGACTGGATGCGATAAGCCCCACCGTCATCGGGGCGCAGGTCTTCTACAGCCGCCTGACCGGCGAAGAGGTCCAGGAGAACGTGTAGCGTGTACATCATCGTGGCGGGTGGCGGAAAGGTCGGCTTCTACCTGACTCGGGAGCTGATCGCGCAGGGACACGAGGTCCTGGTCATCGAGCAGGACCGCGCGCGTGCCGACGAGATCGCGAACGAGATGGGCAACGTGGTGTTGAACGGCATGGCCGACGAGGCGTCGACGTTGCAGGGTGCCGGCGCGGCCCGAGCCGACGTCGTGGTTGCGGTCATCGGCGCAGATGAGCGGAACCTGGTCATCTGCCAGGTGGCCAAGAAGCGCTTCAACGTGCCCAGGACGATCGCTCGAATCAACAACCCCAAGAACGAGCGCATCTTCCGCCTGCTCGGCATCGACGCTACTGTGAGCAGCACCGAGGTCATCCTGTCCGTCATCGAGCAGGAGATCCCTTCGCAGTCGCTGGTCCCGCTGCTGCGGCTGCGGCACGCCGACGTCGAGATCGTCGAAGCGGTGTTGCCTATGGGCTCGCCACTGAACGGTATGCTGCTCCGGGACCTTGACCTGCCTCCCGAATCAAATCTGGCGATCATCATCCGTGACGGCGAGCCGATCTTCCCCGATGGCAGCACCGAGCTGCGGCCGGGCGACGAGATCGTGGCGCTGACTCGCTCGACGCACGAGGAGGAGCTGCGGCAGCTCTTCTTCGCCGGTCGGTGACGCGCCGCCAAATCGTCGGCACGAGCGGTCCCTATCGGTCCGGCCAGTTCGTTGTAGTAGCCGACACACCTGAGCGCTCAGAGTCACCCCTGGACCATTGGGCCTGGCGTGCACCGCTGAGGGATCGTGAAGTGGCTGACAAGATGGACGAGATCGCGAGACGCGCGCGCCTCGCCCGTGGCGCGGTGCGCCAGTCGGAGCGCCACGATCGCGCCGTCGAGCTGTGCCTGGCAGAGCTAGACGGCCTCGGCTCGCCCAGCCGGCCGATGGCCGCCTTCCTGCTTGGGCGAGCCTGGCGGCATGCCAGCCGGGCCCAGGCGCTGGTCAAGCTGGCGAACTGGATCAATCAGGACCCTGGGGCCGCGCCACTACTGGCCGCCTCACTCGAACGCCAGGACCGAACCACGCTCCGCGTTACGAGCTGGCGGTCCAGTCTGGCAAACGTTGACCAGCCGGACTGGTAAGACTACGTCTCCTTGATCGCCAGCACCAGCAGGTTGGCGGCGAGGATGCTAGCGGCGATGAAGTAGAAGGCCGCCTTCAGGCCGTAAGCGTCGGCGAGCGCGCCGCCGACGACTGGCGCCAGGGCGCCGAGCAGGGCCTGGGCGCCGAAGAGGATCCCGATGCTGGTCCCGCCCAGATCCGGAGGGGCCATGTCTAGCGCCCAGGCATTGAGAACCGGCGATATCGAATACAGGAAAAACCCGACCAGCGCCAGGACGAGCACGAACAGCCACTCGACGTTCAAGACCATCATCACGATCAGCATGACGCTGGTGCTGAGCATCCCGGCCGCGACGATCGGCCGGCGGCCGAAGCGGTCCGAAAGGCCCCCCGACATAGGGCCCGAGATGATTCCGGCTCCCTGAACGATGGCCATGTACGTGCCGACCAGGGCCGGGCTGAGCATGGAGACGGTGGTCAGATAGATCGGCAGGAAGACGGTCAGGCCGCTCTGGGTCATCGACCGTGCCCCGCCGTGCAGCGCCAGCAGCACCAGGTTGGCGTTCTTGAAGAGGCTCGAGACGGCCTGCATGTAACTGCGCAGGGCCAGCCGGCCGGCCGGGCGCGGTCTCCGCAGCTGGACGTGCCGCATGAGTCGCCAGAAGATGATTGACATCACGATGCCCGGAATGGCGTTGGCCAGCGTCACCTGGCGCCATGTTGCCCACGTCAAGACGATGCCGATGCAGAACGGTCCGAGTGTGTCGCCGAAGCTCGCGCCCAGCTGGTGCATCGCGGTCGCGAAGCCGCGCCGCGTGGGGTACAGCTCCGACAAGCTCGAGAGGGCGGCCGGGTGGAAGAGTAGATTGCCCACCCCGACGACGCCGAGGAAGAGGGCGATCAACACGAAGTTGTAGGTGAGTCCCAGCAGCAGGTAAGGGATGCCGGTCCAGGCGATGGCCAGCCCCATGATCAGCTTCCGGCGTCCGACAATGTCGACCAGCATTCCGCCCGGCAAATTGATCAGCGTGCCGGTGACGTTGCGCAGTCCGATCAGCAGGCCAACCTGGGTGAGGGTCAGCCCCAGGTCCTGCGCAAAGAATGGCAGGATGACGGTGAAGGCGCCCGGGTACCAGTGGGTCATCGCGTGACCGACACAGATCCCGACCATCGGGCCGTCCTTGCGGCCCAGTCGGGGCAGGCCGATCACGGACGCAGGGCCTTGAGCTTCTCCACGGCTTGTCCCCCGTCTTGTTTCGCGGGGGACAAGCCCCCGGGCTGGGACTGGTTATCCGCCCCCGATCGGCGGGATGAGATGCAGCTGATCGCCGTCCGCCAGCCGCAGCGAAGCGTCGCGTGGCATGGACACCCGGCGGCCGTTGAGCACGAGGGCGTTCACGCCGAACGGCGACTCCTCGTCGTTGGGTAGCTCGGCGAAGTGAGGATCATAGTGTGTGGCCAGCTCGGCAAAGAGCATGCCCAGGTCCGCCCCATCTGGCAGGTCGGCCGCGAGCCGCCCCGCCCCCAACGCGTCGCGGATTCGATCGTAGACGTGGACGGTTACCCGCACGTCGCGCCTACTTGCGCGCTCGGGATGCCTGTAGGGGCACGGCATGCCGTGCCCTTACCCGCGGCCGCCGGGACGACAAGCAACGATTACACCGCGCCGAGCTGTGCGCGGCATGCCTCCATGTCGGGCACCATTTCCTCCAGGCCGAGCCGCTCAAGCGTCTCCGTGTGGGGCGTGCCGGTCTCCGGGTCCCAGCCGCGGGCCTCGTAGAACTCACGGCGGAGCGTCTCGACGTCGACCACCACGCCGGCCAGCGGACCGCGGTCGATCGGCGGGTAGCCGTAGGCGCGCCCAGGGATGTGGTATTTGAGCGGGTTGACTCCTTCGCGCAGTGTGAACGCCTGGCGCGTCGCGGCCACTCGCTAACCGCCTCGATCATCTCGGTCCAGGCGGAGAAGTCCACTCGGGTGAAGGCGAACATGCAGACGCCCGCGGAGAAAACGGCCTGGCCGAGGTTGTTGATCTTGGCGTTGAGTGCGCCCTTGCCGCTGTACTGGTATTTCTCCAGTTTCGGCAGGTCAACCCCCGGGATAACGCCGCCGTTCTCCTGGACCCAGTAGGCCATCTGAGTATGGCGACCGGGCGTCGCATCCGCCGCGTAGATCATCCCCCAGCTCGGCGCGTAACGTGGGTCGTGGGCCGGCGGCTCCTGGCCGCCGACGTGGATGGCCAGCTCCTCCGAGCCGGGGATCTTCTGCGAGGCCCGCATCACGCCGTCGGCCAGCACGTCGCCGATGCCCTCGCGCTTCCCGATCTTCTCGCCCAGCGCCATGATCGCCGCCGCGTCGCCCCAGCGTAGCTCGATGCCGTCGGTATCGACCTTCGAGATCAAGCCGCGCTCGAAGCACTCGATCGCGAAGCCGATGACCGAGCCGGTCGAGATGGTGTCCAGACCGTAGCGGTTGCACAGGTCGTTGGCCTTCATCAGCGAGTGGATGTTGTCGTTGAGCAGGTTGTTGCCCCACAGCGCCGAGCTCTCGTACTCGGGCTTGTGCGTCTTGGCGACCGAGAACAGAGGGTCGTCGGTCCGGTAGTGGCCGCCACAGGCGATGTTGCACTTCCAGCAGGCGTATTTCTTGTACTCGTATGACAGCAGCGTGTCGTCGCTGATCTTCTCGGCGGTCGGGAAGTCCTCGAGACCGCTGCCGCCCCAGTTTCGGATCGGCGAGTCCCCGCCGAAGGCGCTCGAGGCCGTGTGGTTGATGGTGCCGTACTTGGTGAAGTACTTGACCTTCGGATTGGCCGCCATCTCGCGGATGAAGCGGCGCCTGATCTCGTTGGCTCGGGCCGCGTCGGCCATCGGCAGTGGGGCCGTGCCGCGCGCGACGATCGCCTTCAGGCGCTTGGACCCCATCACCGCGCCTAACCCCGAACGGGCCGCGATCCGCCCCTCGTCGTTGACCACGCCGCTCATGAGCGACAGCTTCTCACCCGCCGGGCCGATCACCGCCGACTGCGATTTGGGGTAGCGCTCGCGGAGCCGCAGCTCGGTCTCCAGCGCGTCCACTCCCCACATATCTGAGGCGTCCCGAAGCTCGGCCTCGCCCTCCTGGACGAACAAGTACGCCGGACGGTCGGCGATGCCTTGCACGAAGACGGCGTCGAAGCCGGCCATCTTGAGCATCGGGCCCCACTGGCCGCCGCAGTTCGCGTCGCCCCAGCCCAGGGTCAGGGGCGACTTTCCGACCACCGTCCAGCGGTTGGGCGTGATAGCCGGGCTGCCCACGAGCACGCCGGTACAGAATCCAAGCGTCGCGTCGGCCCCAAGCGGATCGACGCCGCCCGGCTGTTGGCCGTAGATCACGCGCGCGCCGAAGCCGTAGCCACCGAGAAAGTCACGGTACAGGGAATCGTCTGGCTGCTCGGCCCGGATCTGGCCACTGCCAAGGTCGACAAACAGCACCCTTCCCATGTGGCCGCCGATCATCGTACAGCCTCCAGCGAAACCCCTCTCCCTCTGGGCCCTCTGGGAGAGGCGGGGGTGAGGGCTAGCCAAGGGGCCGCGAGCCGCTCCTCGGCCCGACCTTCAGGATACCAGACTCGCTGCGCTCCCTCACCCCCAACCTCCTCTCCCAAATTTGGGAGAGGGGCCAGGGGGTGAGGGCTGGGCTCATGCGCCATAGCGGGTAGCGTGCCGGGTCTGGTATCCTTTGGCGCCCCGCCTGAGGCGGGTCGGTGCCGATGTAGCTCAGTGGTAGAGCAGCCGCCTCGTAAGCGGCAGGCCGTCGGTTCGAATCCGACCATCGGCTCCCCGAAGCCTGTTGGCTAGTTGGCAGCGCGGTGTCTTTGGGTCCTGGCGTTTCCAACGGACGCCGGATTCCTGTCCGCTGGACGACGACCAACTCCTCGCCCTCGGCGGGGTCGAGCAGGCGCATCGCTTCGAACATCGCGCGGCGCTGGCGAGCGAGGATCCGTACGTCGGCGAGTGCTGCCGGACGCAGCACGAGCTCATCCATTGGTTGCTTCCCCGGGCTCCTCATCGCAGCGCAGCAGCTCGGTCAGCCTGCTGGCGTCATCGACCGTTTCCAGGTGGTAGACCAGGCCCATCAAGCGTTCGGCCCGCTCTCGGGAGATCCTGGTGGTCGCGAGATCGAGAAACTTGGCCTCGAGCTCGCCCGCGCTCATCGGATTCTTCCGGTGGCCCTTCGGCCAGTCGACTCGCTTGACAAACGTCTGGCCGTCCGAAGTCGTCAACTTCACGACCGCCGGGGCGGCGGCCCTCCAGGAGTCCATCTCGACGTCGCCCACCAGCTTCACTCGCCGGCACATCGCTTCAATCCTCGGGTCGACGCGCCGGTCCACCAGGATGTCGTCGGAGCCGATCTTCCGATTCACCGCCGCCACAGCCATGATGTACTGGGCGCAGTGGGACTTCAATTCGTTGTCGTCGATGACCGGGAACCGGTCCGCCTTGACGCGGTGCTCGACCTCGATGAGATCGTCGGCGTCGAGCCGGTGCTGGTCCATGAGCCTCAGCAGCGCGTCCAGGCCGGTGTGGATGTCGCCGCAGCACGGGTAGCGCTTGAACCCGCCGGTCCTGGTGATCCAGAGGTCCGTGCCGAGGCCATCGAGCAGCCGATCGAGGTGCATCTCGCCGGCATAGGCATCGTAGATGCTGTACTTGCCAGGGTCGAGCACCGCCGGAGGGCCACCGAAACCCATCTTCGCGAGCAGGGCGGCCGTCACCCCGCCGCGGGCGGCCATCCCGATCACGAAGGGGCGCGAGTTCTCGGTCGGCTCGGTCACCCAGGTCATCAGACCGCTGGCGTTGCTCCCGGCCAGGCCGAGGGCATTCGCGAACTGGTCCCGGTCGAGGCGCAGGGCGTGTCCGGCGGTCGTAGCGGCGCCGAAATAGCCGAAGACCGCGGACGGATGGAAGGAATGCGGGTATGACTGCCGGGTGCGGCAGGCCTCGCTCACCCGACACGAGACCTCGTACCCGAGCGCCAGCGTTGCCAGGAGCGTCCTGCCGTCGGCTTTCTCCCGTTCGGCCATGACCAGCGCCGTCGGAACCAGCACGGCCGGGACGTGCTGGCGCGCCGCGCCGCCGCCTTCGATGTCCGCCGCGTAGCCCATTGTGCCGTTCGCAAGGGCCGCGCTCTCACACGATGTCTTGAAGCCACGACCGATCACCGTGCACTCCTGGCGGCCTCCCATCTGCCTAGCCAGCTCACCAGTGAGCCAGGAGGCGGCGTACTGGCGGGAGGATCCGAGAAGGAGCGCGCCCAGTGTATCCAGGACGATAGTCTTGGCCGCGCTGACAGCCGCCTGCGTCAACTGCTCGTACTTGAACTCGGCGGCGTAGCTAGTGAGCGCGGCGGTGTAGGGGCCCGGTCGGACCATGGTCATTGCCGGCATCTCTCGTAGCTCCTCGTGAGGGCTCGATGGCCCCGAATTCGGTCGTGCCTCCGGTGCTGGTCGGTGACCGACACATTCACAGCCGCAGCCTGGGGTCTAAGGCATCCCGCAGCCCGTCGCCCAGCATGTTGACGGCCAGCACCGTGAGCATGATCGCCAGGCCCGGGAAGGTGCTGATCCACCAGGCGGTGCGCAAATAGTCGCGTCCTTTCGCCAGCATCAGTCCCCATTCGGGCGTGGGTGGCTGGGCTCCCATCCCCAGGACGTAGACGTTTTCTTTGGCCGTCAGGACGCATCCGCGCATCACTCGGGTAAAGCGTGGGACGCTGGCGATGCCCACGCCCATCATCACGTTGACCAGGCTTGGCCCCAGGCTAGCCACGATCGCCAGGGCGAGCAGGAGGCCCGGCATCGCCAGCATCACGTCCACCAGTCGCATGATGACCGCTCCTACCCAGCCACTTCGGTAGCCCGCAAGCAGGCCCAGGACGACCCCGAAAAAGAGGGAGATGGAGCTGGCCATGATTCCGACCTGCAGGGAGACGCCCGCTCCCGCGACGATCCGGCTGAAGATGTCGCGGCCGATCTCGTCCGTCCCCATCCAGTGCCCGGCGTCCGGGGCTTGCAGGGCCTCAGCCGGGAACGGCCGGGTCGGCGGATAGGAGACGATATATGGGGCAAGGACGGCCATGAGCGCCAGGGCGACCAGGAGTGGGGCACCGAAGGTAACGCCTCGGCTGGACCACAGGCGGCGGAGTAAGTCCACGCGCGGGCTCGCCGATCTGGCCGCCACGTCCCCGGCCAGAACGATGGGTACAGCTCGCATGTTCGTCCGTTTAGACGTTCTCTCCCGTCCGGATCCGCGGGTCGAGGTACCCGTAGGAGACGTCCACCACGAGGTTAGTCAGCACGTAACAGCACGCCACGACGAGGATCGTGGACTGGAGGGCGGGAAAGTCCTTGAAGCGGATCGAGTCGATGATCAGCCTGCCCATCCCTGGGCGGGCAAACACAGTCTCGATCACCACCGCGCCGGACAGGAGATGGCCGACCTCTACCCCGATAATCGTGACGACTGGAATCAGGGCGTTGCGCAGGGCATGGCGGAGAGTCACCGCCAGTGTGGCCAGCCCCTTGGCCCGAGCCGTCGTGATGTAGTCCTGGCGCAGGACCTCCAGCAGACTCGACCGGGTCAGGCGGGTGATCACCGCGGCGCTGTACAGTCCCAGCGCCAGGGCGGGCATCACCAGGCGCTGCCAGCCGGCCTCTTCCGTCACCGGCAACCACCTCAGGGTCAGGGAAAAGAGGAAGATGAGCATCAACCCCAGCCAGAAACTGGGGATCGACACGCCGGCCAGCGCCACCAGCATGCTGAAGCTGTCGAGCCAGCGGTTCTGATGCACGGCGGCGATCGTCCCCAGGACGAGACCCAGGAGAACGGCGAGCCCCAGACCGGCCAAAGTCAACTGTAAGGTGTACGGGAAGAACTCGGCGATCAGGCTGCTAACCGGCCGGTTGTGACGAATCGAGCGCCCCAAATCGCCACGTAGGAGGCCGGACAGGTAGCCGACATATTGCTCGGGGAGGGGCCGGTCAAGACCGATCTCACGGCGCAGGGACTCCAGGTGCTCCCTGGACGCGCTGCCTTCGGAGATCATCAGCATAGCCGGGTCGCCGGGGACGATATGCAACAGCACGAAGACCAGCGTGTAGATGCCTACCAGCGCCGGCAGGGCGGTCGACAGCCGCCGCACGACGAACATTAGCACGGCAGGTTCCTCCCCTCGCTGGCACCCGGACCGGCGCGGGGAGGAGCCGATCCTCCCCCGTGCCGTCGGTCCTATTGCTTCAGCGAGGCGTCCTGGAAGTATGGGTACCAGGACCGGGCGTCCATGTGGAAGTCCTGGACGTCGGCCGTGGTGACCCAAGTGAACAGCGAGAGGTAGATCGGGACCACGTAGGCCTGCTCCAGGATGTGCTTCGTGGCCCTCACAATGGTCGCCTTGCGCCGATCCAGTTCGAGCGTCGCGTCCTGCTCCTCGAGCATCTTGTCGAGATCGGCATCCCTGGCCATCGACCAGGCGAAGGTGCCGATACCCTGGGAGTGGAAGAGGTCGACCAGGAAATGTGGGTCGCTGGCCTCGAACTGCCGATTGATGAGGTGGTAGAGCCCCTTGCTCCCGGCCACGGCGCGCTCGGCGCCGGTGCCCGTGATCAGCTTCACCGAGAAGCCCGCGTCTTGCAACTGGGCGGCCATCAACTCCTTGTAGGCCTCCTTCTCGCCACTGGACGTGAACACATCCAGCTGCAGGGGCTGACCCTCCTTGGTTCGAGCGCCGTCCGCCCCGACCTTCCAACCTGCCTTCTCCAGGAGGTCCCGGGCGCGGGCCGGATCATAGCTGTAGATCGAGTCCAGCGTCTTGTCGTAGCCGAAGGTCGTGGTGCCCAGCAGGTTCCAGGTCGGTAGGCTCACCCCCTCGAAGAACTTTTTGACGATCGTGTCCTTGTCGACCGCGAAGTTGATCGCCTGGCGCACCGCCAGCTCGCTGGTGGGCGGCTTCTCGACGTTGATGAAGTTCAGCCAGGTCGTTCCCGGCGACACGCCATCGTAGACCTTGTAGTTGGTGTCCTTCCGCCAGCGGGGCAGGCTCTGGGTGCCGGGCCAGGCCTCGACGTTGATCTCCTTCCGCCCATCCATCAGGGCGTCGCGGGTACCCACTTCGGGGATGAACTTGAATATCAAGCGGTCCACGTGCGACAGGCCCGGGTTGGTCTTGTCCGGGAAGGTGACGCCCCACGCGTAGTCACGGTTGCGCTCCAGGATCAGCTGGCTGTCGCGCTTCCATTCCACGAACTTGAAGGGGCCGCTGCCCACCAGGTTGTCCTCGAACTGGTCTCCGAATTTCTTCACCGCCGTGGGCGAGGGAATCCCCAGGTAACCTTGGCTGAGCGAGTCGAGGATCGGCGCATAGGCCGACTTCAGCCGAAGCTGCACGGTGTAGTCGTCCATGACCACAGTCGAGTCGTATGGTCCCAGCAGAGAGCGGGCGTACTTGGATTTGGTGGCCGGGTCCACACATCGGTCGAAGTGGAACTTCACGGCGTCTGCTTTGAGGTCGGTGCCATCGTGGAACTTCACCCCCCGACGGAGCTTGAAGGTCAAGACCTTGCCGCCCTCAGACACCTCCCAGGACTCCGCCAGCCCGGGATGGAACTTCAGGTCGTTGCCCAGGTAGACCAGGCTGTCGAAGACCATCTGGGTCACCATCGTCTCGGGTGGCCCCCAGTAAACGGCCGGGTCGAGGTTCTCGAAGGTTCGGTAGAGGCCGATCTTCAGCTCACCGCCTCGTGACGGGGCCGTAGCCGCCGGGGCCGCGGTGGGTGCCGCGGCCGGCGCCGCTTTGGCGGCCTAGGTCGGCGCCGCTGGCTTCGGCGCTTCGGCCTTGGGCGCCGCGGGTCCTGACGGGGCACACGCCGACAGCACCGGTAGAGCTGCGACCACGCCCGCTACGAGCGTGGCCGATCTGACGAATTCCCGTCGGCTGAATCGCTTGAGCATGATACTCCCCCTTCCTCGGAGGTCCAATCAACTGCTGCCACAGGCACCGCCCACAGTAGCAGTCGCGACGGAGGCTCCCCGCTCGCTTCTGGCGCTCCTCGTCACCTCCCCTCGTTTAGCCCTTCACCCTGCCGACCAGCGCTCCTCGCATGAAGAACCGCTGGAGCCTGCCGAAACCACTACCTGCAGCGGCTGGAGGTTCTGGTCGTTGATGAACATCAGTGCGTTGAAGTAGGCGTTCCAGGAGGCCACGCCCACGAACAGGCTGCTCACCCGCCTGCCCGCTGGCCCGAGTCGGCGCCGCCGCCATCCTGTTACCTGGGGATCGCCAACCAGTGCTAACCACGGATGGTCAGCAGTATAGGCAGAGGTCCGGTGTCTGTCAACGTCGCCTCCGAGGACGTGTGTTGACGTCCAGAGTTGGGAGTCCTTACACTGCTCACCAATGATGATGAGCAACGACAGCCCGGCACTTTCTCCCGACCTGGAACGGGAGATCCTGGCGCGCCTGGAGCCCGCCGACCGCCCCCATGGCTGTGGCTCGCTGTGGGCCGAGCTGCAACAGATCGGATTCAGCAAGAGCCCCACGACCGTCGGACGCGTCCTCAAGCTGCTCGACCTGCGGGGCTACACTCGGCCTGTCGGCTATCGGGGCCGGGCACTCACCGAGGCCGGGGCGCGCCGTCTGGCGGAGCTGCGCGCGGAGCGCGAGCATGCTGACTCGCACGGCCTTCTGCTAGAGGGGGTACGACCAAGCACCCTCGGAGAACTGCTTGATCTGCTCGTGGCCCGGCGAGCGATCGAGCGCGAGATCGCGCGGCTCGCCGCGCTGCGCGCGACCGACCAGCACATAGAAGCGCTCTGGGCGGCTCTCGCCGATCAGCGTGCTGTCGTGCGCGAGCGGGGCATCGCGATCGATGAAGACCGCCGCTTCCACGAGACCCTGGCCGATGCGAGCGGTAACCGCTTCCTGGCTGGCACGTTGCGCTTCATTCGCCGCAATGTGGATATGCAGCGCCTCCTGGAGGAGCTTCGGCGGGGCCGTGCGAGCGGCCTGATCGAAGACCACAAGGCGGTCGTTGAGGCCGTCGCCAGACACGACCCAGGTGCGGCCGAGGCCGCGATGGTCCAGCATCTCGAGCACATTATTGAAGATATCCTCAGCTACTGTCGGGCTCATCCGGACGGATTTGACGCCCGGACGGTGCACGTTTTCGGCGAGATGACACCGCGAGTATCGACGGCGTCTTAGACGACTCAGTAAGGTAATGCAGCGACCGGACGGTCGCCAAAAGAGCGGAGGAGGTTTTCGTCGATGGGATCGGTTCAGGTAGTCGTGCCCGATGATCACCCGGTGGCCTACGGTAGCCCTGACCACCAGGACCTGCGCCGTCTGGCGCCGTACGGAACGGTTACCGTCCACCCCACCCGCTGGGCTGACCGAGCCGAGCTCTTCCGGCGCATCGAGCCGGCGGACGTGGTGATCAACGTCCGAGCCTACTCGGAGTTCGACGATGAGGCGCTGGCTCACGCGCCGCGCCTGAAGCTCATCTCGATCCTCGGGACCGGAACCGACAACGTCGATCTCGCGGCGGCGACCCGTCGCGCGCTGGTCGTCACGAACACGCCCGGCATCGGCGCGGTGCCGGTGGCGGAGATGGCGCTCGGGCTGATGATGGCGGTGGCGCGGGCCATCCCGCTGAGCGACCGGCGGCTGCGCGCCGGCACCTGGCAGCACGAAATCGGGCCGGAGCTCCAGGGCAAGACGCTGGGGCTGCTCGGGCTTGGTGCGATCGGGCAGCACTTCGCTCGAATCGGCAAGGGGATCGGCATGCGGGTCATCGGTTGGAGTGTTCGGCACGATCCTGCTCGCACCGCGGCGCTCGGGGTGGAGCTCGTGGACCGCGACGAAGTCTTCCGCCAGGCCGACGTGGTCTCGATCCACCTCCGCAACTCGCCCGAGGTGCGCGGGCTGGTCGGACGGCGCGAGCTCGGCCTGATGAAGGAGACGGCTATCCTGATCAACACCGCCCGGGCAGCGATCGTCGACCAGGACGCGCTGGTGGACGCGCTGCGCGAGCGGCGAATCGGGGGCGCCGGCCTCGACGTCCACCTGCAGGAACCATTGCTACCAGAGGACAATCCGTTCAAGGACCTCGACAACGTCGTCTTGACGCCGCACGCCGGTGGAACGACGCGTGAGGGGGCCGTGCGCTCGCGGAAGATGCCGGTTGACAACATCATCGCCTTCCTCGAGGGCCACCCCGAGCACGTGGTCAACCCGGAAGTCCTGAAGCGATAGCGACGCGCTCGACCCCCGTCCACGGGTATGATCGGGAAGTGGCCTTTGGCTCTTGGAGCGAGAACCGAAACTCGAGACCTCGAGGGGCGAACAGCCAGCGCTTCCGCGGAGAGCCGACATCGTCATCGTCCGGGCCCCTGACCGCTAGACCTACAGAAGCCCGGAAAATGCGAGCCGAATCATGACGGTGCCTCTCAGGCAGGAGCCTTCGCCTATACGGCGCCTTCCATACTGTGATGTTGTGGCGAGGTCTCGTCACGCGCTCGCCAGTAGGAGTGAGGTCAGGAATCGGCGCGACGGGTGCTCATCCCGGCAGCGTGTATTCGACCGTCAGCCTGAGGTCGAAGACGTACGACAGGCACATCGCAAGCCCTTGGACGTCCAGCGACTCGTCGTCCCCGCGCAGGATCAAGGCACCCTGGTTCGCCCCGACCCCCAGCCACAGCCTGAGCTGGGGTGTGACGTCCCAGGCGCCTGACTCAGCCGTGGTCGCGGGCGTGACGCCGGCCACGCCGGCCGGGCGGCTCGGGACGAGGTGGTCGAGACCGCCGCCCTCGCCGTCGGCCGCGACGCCGAGCTGCGTGTTGCAGGTCGGCAGGATCCCGTACTGCGACTCACCGGCCGGCGAGCGGCGGGCGGTGCTCGCCTCGGTGTAGGTAAGCGTGGCCTTGCTGATGCTCGCCGGCTCCGGCCGGGCGGGCAGCGGCGCGAGGTCGAAGGCGGCCACCGCCTGGTAGACGTGTTTCTCACCAACGTTGGCATTGTTCTCATAGCCGACCACGAAGAGGCCGGGGTCGGTCAGGATCTCGCGCCCGGCGAACCCCTGGCACTCCGTGCCCGGGGTGGAGAGGACTGCTGTCCCGCAATGATGCTGGTGGGCCGTGCCGACAGTTGTCGGCAGCAGGTCGAGCATCTCGACCTGCTTGGCCGCGACGCTGGCCGGCACTCCGGGTCCGGCGAGGGTCAGCGCGATTGCCAGGGCCGAAGCCGCGCCAGCAAGTCTTGTCAGCTTCATCTCACGTCCTCTCTTCGCTGGCGCGGCCCGTCGGCCACCGCGGGCATGCCTGTGTCATGTTCGCTCCTCGCTCAATAGCCGCGGCGTGGGCTACCAGGGTGTTCAGTTCTATCAAAGTCGCTTAAAGTGTGACGGAAGAACTGAGCGTCCCGAGCAGCGGGCCGGTCGAAGTCCAGGCGCCGGCCAGAGCGGCGGGGGCGCGGCCGGCTGTGTGGGCTTCGCCGGCGCGTCGGGCGGCTACGGCGTCTACGGCGGCACGGCCGTGCCGGGTGGTTACGCGGGCGGGTTCGCCGGCCCTGTCCTGGTGGTCGGCGACTTCACCGCCACCGGGGGTACCAAGTCGGCCGCGGTCCCCCATCCGGACGGTACGCATCGCCGGCTCTACTGCCTGGAGAGTCCGGAGAGCTTGTTCGAGGACTTCGGCGAGGCCAGGCTGGTCGGCGGCAGGGCCGAGGTGAAGCTGGACCCTGACTTCGCGGCCGTGGTGCACAACGACAAGTACTTCGCCTTCTTGACCGAGGTCGGCGACTCGGGCGGGCTGTACGTGGCAGGCCAGAGGGTTCGAGGTCCGCGCCAGGGGCTCGGCATCGGTCGGTTTCAGCTTCTACTATCGGGTCGTGGCCACGCGCAAGGATATCCCCGCGCCGCGGCTGGAGGTGGTCAAGGTGCCGGAGCCGATCAAGGAGCTGGTCAAGCCCCACCTGCCGAAGCCACCCGAGTCGCCGAAGATCCCCGAGCCATCACGGCCAGCATGTTAGCCGAATCGAGGGCGCGGGGGCTGGCGTCTTGACCGCTATCGCACTACCGCACTACCCACTACCGTACTGGGGAGGACCGACGTCACCGATCGGCGGCAGGCGTCCTGACCGCTACCCCGCTACCGCACTGCGTAGGACCGACGTTACTGTCCGGCGGCAGGCGTCTCGATGGTGACTCGTATGTCGCGCCCACCGACCGCGAGGTCCGGACAGGCGCTCATCGCCACGAGGCAGTCCATGAGCGCCAGGAAGCCCACCCGCGCCCGCTCGCGCGGACGGAGTTTGCTGCGCACCATGGCGCCGCTTTCGGAGTGGATCGACATATGCTGGAAGAGGTTGAAGGGGGCCGGAATGTCCAGCGCGTCGATGGGGTACGGCTCAAGGGCGGCGATCAGATTCTCGAAGCAGCCGTGGTCGGGAAAGTCGCCCTCGGTCATGGGGCGGTCCCGCAGGTATGACGCCGTTGCATTCCCCTCCCGCAGCGCCCACAACCAGCGCTCGCGGCTGCACATCCCGTACTGCAGGTCGTGGTGGCCTTCGGTAAAGGTGTCCTCGACGATGCGGAGCATGTCGCGGTTCAACTTGCTGATGAGCACGTCGCCTTTCGTGATGTAGATCTTGCCCTGGTTTGCCTTGGTCCGCGCCTGGTCGAACCGATGCCGAAAGTCGTGAAGGTCAAACGCGACGAGATCGACGATCGTGGAGCCGTGGACCGTCAACACCTGGCCCGTACGTACCTCGAAGGCCGCTCCGGAGTTCGGAGGCACCACGATGTCCACGTCGCTGCGCCGGTCGCCCATCGCGTGGCTTGCTTGGCGGGGCGAGTCTCAGCCCCAGGGTCCCAGGAATGGCTCGCCGCGATAGACGTCCGACCACTCATCCAGCCATTCGGGCCAGTCTGCCGGCGAGGGCGAAGCGTGCCGTCGCGCCTCCGCTGGTCGCGGCCGCCCATCCCAGCCGACCTGCTCCATGGCGAAATACAGCTGCAGGCAGTGGCCATCCGGGTCGAGCACGTGGGCCGCGTAGTCGATCCCCGGATGCAGCGCCGGCGGGATCTCCACGCTGCGTACACCGTGCGACTGCAGGAACGCCAGCCCGTCCCGAAGCTGGCGGTAGTTGGCCAGCTGGAGCCCGAAGGCCATGCTGCTAGTATGCGGGCTGAGGCCGAGCGTTTCCCGCGCCGCGAGGGGGTACAGGGCAACCGAGTGGTGCTCCGTGCTAGCGCGCAGGAACGCGCAGCGGTGACCTTCCCAGACCACGCTCTCCGTAGGAGTGAAGCCTAGCACGTCGCGGTAGAACCGTTCCGCCGCGTCGAGGTCCTCGACGAACAGGCTAACCGGGGGTTGCCCGACAGCAGGTCCACGCCCAGGGCCAGCGCCTGCTGCACCTCCTCGTACTCCGAGATCTGTGGCAGTTCGGGCGTCTCCCTGAACTCCCGCACGTGCATCGCCTTGGGCTTGGAATGGCCATCCCAGCCGACCTGCTCGATCCCGTAATACAGCTCGTTGACGTGGCCGTCGGGGTCGTACAGGTAGGTGTGCCAGTTGGAGCCCGGCATGTCGCGGCCGGAGCGCCGCATCCGCTGACCCTGGTCCGCCAGCCAGCGGTGGCCATTGACCACCTCGGCCAGGCTGCCCACCTGCCACGTGATCTGGTTGATCGTCACGCCCGCTCGCATGGCCCGCGTAGTGTCCAGCAGGTCCCGCGCCCGCTTGTTGTACAGCACGAAGGAATGATGGTCGCTACCGTAGCGCATGAAGTAGCCGTTGGTGTTGCCGAGGCCCTCGCGTTGCTCGGGCGTCAGGCGCTCGCCGTCGTCTCGAAAGTCCGAGACCTTGAAACCGAGCAGGTCGGCATAGAACGGGAACCCGGCATCCATGTTGACGACGTTGAAGCCGAAGTGGCCCAGCCGCCGAATTCGGAACGGCCGGTTCAGCAGCACTCCGCCCACGTCATACTTCGGTCCCGCGCCCGGTCGGACGCCCTCCCGTGCCTGGATTGTCATAGCGATCTCCCCCTCGAAGTAGCGTATCAGGCCGGCGCGCGGGCCGGCGACTCGAGCCGGAGGAGCCGTCCGAGGCCAGGTACACGGTCACCTCATGCGGGTAGGGAGTGACGAGCGCGAGTCGGCGCGCCTCGAGGGCCCGGAACGCTTCCACGGCGGCCGACGCCGTCGTGATCGCGGGCCGGCCGGTGGCCCGCTGGATCGCCTCGACGACCTGCTGCTCGGCCGCCAGGCCGGCTTGCATCGACGAGCTGGTGCAGTGAAAAACGACGAGGTCGCACTTGGCGTCGCCGAGCATCTGAGCCGCTTCGACGATCCGCGGCACCAGGTCGGGCAGCGGCACGTGGTGGGGACCAGTCATCCGCAGGCGGGTGACGTGATACTGCACCCCGCTGGGGGCATAGCGGTGAAACTGCGGCTCGGTGAGCCGGTTCGAAGACGGGATGATCAGTCCGACGCGAGCTCGAATGGCCAGCCTGTCGCTCCCCACGAGCCACCTCCATCGTGGCGTATGTTGTCGCTCCACGTTGGGAGTGGAGACCCCGCCGCGTACGTGCCCGATGTCGCTCTAGCGCGGAATCACCGGGACCAGCAGCCGCGCGCCGTTCCGCCCGCCCTCGTACACCGTCTGCTTCGCGTTGACCATGATAGTCTGGTGCCGGCGGCCCAGGCCGTGAACGATCGACTCGACGTTCGAGATCTCGATTCGCAGTCGGTGGCCAGGCTGGAAGACGTTGCAGATTGGCCAGATCTCGATCGGCAGCTCGTAGACCTGGCCCGGTTCGAGCGGCTCGGCTTCCAGGTGGGGGTGGAACGGCTGGGCCGGCGTCGAGCGGTCCGGATCGATCTTGCGGTGCGACGACCGCAGCCAGCCACTCACCAGGTCGCGCGTCGAGCCGTCCGGTGCCTCGTCGAAGAGCTTCGCGATCCAGTCGATGTCGGCCGCCGTCGACGACGCCTGCAGGTACAGCGCGAGCGGCCCAGTCAGCTCCAGCTCGCGCTCCATGGGCTCGGTGCGGTGGATCAGCTTCGGCTCGCCGTAGAGCGCATCGCGCGCCGCCGGGTCTACCTCTAACGTGTGGCCCGTCTCCGCGCCGGCCACCTCGGACAGCGTGCCCTCCGGCCCGCCGGAGCCGCCCAGGTAGTAGTCGCGCCACTCGGTGCGGGCCAGCGGCCATTCCTGCTCGGAGCGCCAGCGCTCGTCGCCGTGGATGTACAGCTGGATCGGCGGCCCCTCCATGACGCGGCTGTCCATCCCCTTGAGCCAGTGGTCGTACCAGCGCAGCATCTCGTGGTGGTAGCTGCCCCAGGGGCGCAGCGGCGCTGGCCTGGGGCCGATCAGCATCCGCTTCGGGATGTCGCCCGTCCCGAGGTAACCTTCGAAGGCGCCGCGCAGGTGCAGCTCGTTCATGTACCAGCCGGACCCGAAGTAAGCCGGGATCTGGATCCGGTCCAGCCGCGGGCCGGCCGAGCGCTCCCAGTAGAACGGGCCGTCGAACGGCAGCTTCTGCGCGTACAGGACCTCCAGCTTCTCGCGCACCGACTCGACGTTCGGGTTGCGGCCGCTGCCCATGTTCAGGTTCATCACCGCCAGCGGCCAGTGGGTGACGAACGGGGTCAGAATCCCGCCGTGGTAGATCGCGTCGCGGTAGAAGTCGCACGAGGCGTCATAGGGGAAGATCGCCTTCAGGTGGGGCGGCTGCTGCTCGGCGGCGAAGAGCTGGGTGCGGCCGAAGTACGAGATGCCGCTCACGCCGACGTTGCCGTCGCACCACGGCTGCTCGGCAACCCACTCGACGACATCGAACAGGTCCCGCTGCTCCTGCGGCCCGAACAGGTCGTAGCTGCCCTCCGAGTCGCTGCAGCCCCGCACGTCGACGACCACGTGAGCGTAGCCGCGGGGCACCAGGAACTCGCTGATCCCGGCCTCGTTCTGGCCGAGCGGCAAGACCGTCCGCTGCAGCTGGCGGGTGTAGACGGAGGTCGAGACCAGCGCTGGGAACTTGCCGACAGCCTGCGGGCGCAAGATGTCGGTGGCTAGCCGGATCCCGTCCCGCATCGGGATCCGCGCCTCGAGGTCCGAGCTGATCGAATACCTCGGCTCCGACCGCTCCGGGATCCTGGGCGGCTCGTCGTACGGGAACTGGGGCCAGACCAGCGGATCCACGCTGCGGACGCGGTTGGCGTCGATCTCCATATTCGCTCCTGAGCCTTCTTCGCCACGGCGAGCTGTCGGCGGGATCAGCCGGTGCGTATCGTAGTGCCCCAGCCCGCCGTCGTCTACCGCGTACGGGCCGCGGTTGCTGGGCCGTGGCTGCTCAGAGCGACCAATACGCCCGAGGCTAGATGCCCGCTTTGGCGCGATAGTATGGTCGGGCCGAGAGGATTCGGGCCTCCGCCGGTCAGCCGAGCAGGTCGGTTACGGCGATCTCTCGGTCGGGGAACGCGAGTGGGGCGAGCCGCTCCCGGCGCCGCGCCGTCCGCGTCACCCGGTAGCCATCCGCAGTGGGCTCGCGATGGACGTGCAGCACGCGGTGCTGGAGGTCGACCAGCCAGGCCTCCGGGATGCCGGCTCGCGCGTACAACGGCAGCTTCACCCGCCGATCGATGCCGAGCGTGGTGTCGGCCACCTCGACCACCAGGAGGACGTCCGGCGGCGTTGGCAGCGCCGAGGCGTAGAAGTCCGGCCGGCGGCGCAGCAGAACGAGATCGGGCTGCGGCTCATTGTGCGCGTCCAGGTGGATCGGATTCTGCACCCAGACGTGCGCTAGATCGGCGAACCGGCGCCCGAAACGCTCGGTGCATCGGCCGACCGTCGCGGCGTGTCCGGGACCGATCGGCGCCATCTCGACGATCTCCCCGTCGATCAGTTCGACGCGGTCATCCTCCCCCAGAATGCCCGCGAGGGCCATCCCGTGATAGTCGTCCACCGTGAATCGACGCCTGGTGAGAAGCACCGCCATCGTGGGCCTCGCGTCAGCATTATAGCCGTCGGCCCGGCTCTCACGGCCGCCACTCTGCCCGACTCCGCCCATCACGGCGGCGGTTTTGCCGAGCCGTGCACCGCCGCTCGCGTGGCTGAGGTGCTTGAGCGCGGAGTCCAAGGCCTCCGCGACGCGCTCCAGCCGAATCAACATCAGGGCGCAGCGTTGCACCTGGCCAGTCGCGGCGGCCAGGCGGAGGTACTCCACGTGCCGACCCTGGCGATCGAGCACGTTCAGCATCGCCCCGAGCAGTTCCTCCGGCAATACATCGGCTAGGTCCGCTGTCAGGTTGGCACGCGCGCCCTCACCTGAGAAGACGCGCTGCAGTGCAGGCTGCGTGGACAAGATCCGGATCCATTTTGAATCATCGTTGGTCGTAGGCCTTGTTCAACCCTGCAATGTCGATCTTTTTCATTTGAAGCATTGCTTCCATGACCCTTTTCGATTTCGCAGGATCGGGATCGCTCAGCATCTCGCCCAAGACCCTCGGATTGATCTGCCATGACAACCCGTACTTGTCTTTCAGCCAGCCGCAAGGCCCTTGTTCTCCGCCTGCAGACAGCCTTTCCCAAAACTGGTCTACTTCTTGCTGCGTCTCGCAGTCGACCGAGAACGAGATTGCCTCGGTAAATTTGAAGTGGGGTCCACCGTTCAACGCTATGAACTGCTGCCCATCAAGCTCAAAGTCGACAGTCATCACGCTACCGTTAGGCCCAGGCCCTGCTTCTCCGTAGCGGGTGATTTTCAGGATCTTTGAATTCTTGAAAATCGAGACATAAAAATTCGCCGCCTGCTCCGCTTGAGTGTCGAACCACAAAAATGGGCTGATCTTTTGCATCTGGCCATTCTCCTTATCGTGGCGCGAAGCTACCTCATCAGTGTACCAGCGCCCGCGGCGCCGCATCACGACTTTTGTCAGCTACCCAAGCCGCCTCCCGGCCCGCCTCGAGCCTGAGACGTATCGCCTCTAGCCCCAGAGCCGCCTGCTCGCCAGCCGGGCGCCCTCGGCGAGCGCCTCGAGCTTCGCCCACACGATCTGCGGATGGACCCGCGTCCTCCCGGCTGAGGTGCCGAAGCCGCAGTCGGTACCGGCCATGATGTTCTCTCGGCCCACCAGCCTGGCGTACTGCTCGATGCGCTGGGCCACCACCTCCGGATGCTCGACGAAGTTGGTGGTCGAGTCGATCACGCCCGGGATCAGCGATTTGCCCGGCGGCAGCTTCACCTCTTCCCAAATCCGCCACTCGTGGGCGTGGCGCGGGTTCGAGGCCTCGACCGAGTAGGCCCCGGCCCGTACCCTGAGCACCAGGTCCACGATGTCCTTCAACGGCACGTCGTGGGTGTGCGGCCCCTCGTAGTTGCCCCAGCAGATGTGGTAGCGCACCTGCTCCTGCGGGATGCCGTCCAGGGCGTGGTTCAGCGCCTCGACGCGCAGCGCGACGGCCTTTCGGAAGTCGTCCAGGCTGCTGTCGCGGAACTCCACGTGCCGGCCCATGGCCGCGTCGGGGGCATCGATCTGCAGCACCAGCCCGGCGCGGGCGATGGCCCGGTACTCCTCCTTCATGACGTCGGCCAGCGCGAACAGGTACGCCTCTTCCGAGAGGTAGCAGCGGTTGGCCATGATGTCGGCCACGATGCCGGGCGAAGCGGCGGGAATGAAGCCATCCTCCGCCCTGGCCGCTGTCATCGCCCGCCTGAGGTTCTGGATATCGGCCTGGACGGCCTCCCTGTCCCTCCACGCCAGTGGCTCGACGCAGAACTGCCGCTTCATGCTGGAGCCCGGATATTCGCTGGCCCATTCCGGGAAGGCCGCTCGGTCGGCAAAGACCCGCGGCTCTGGGTTCTCGCCCCCGAAGCCCACCAGCCGGTGGGTCACGTAGGTCGCGAAGCTCGGTTTGCCCATCTCACCGTCGCTCACCACGTCGATCCCCGCCTCGACTTGCTTGCGGACTACCTCCTCCACGGCCGACTGCACCCTGGTCGCGAAGGCCCGCGCGTTCACCGGCTCGCCGTGCTCGCCCTGCTCCCGGGCACGGATCATCTCCAGCAAGTCGGGCGGCCGCGGAAGGCTCCCGGTGTGGGTGCTGAGGATCCGATCGGTGCTGGCTTTCATGGGTCCTCAACTCCGTGCCCACAGCTGCTTCGTCACTAGCTTCGCACCCTCAGCCATCGTCTGGAATTTGGCCCAGACCACTGTCGGATGGACCTCTGGGTTATAGGTGGCCTGGGAAGAGAACCCGCAGTCGGTCCCAGCGATGATGTTCTCGCGCCCCACCAGCCTGGCATACCGCGCGATGCGTTCTGCGATCAGCTCGGGGTGTTCCACGATGTTGACGGCGTGGGTGACCACACCCGGGATGAGCGCCTTGCCCTCGGGCAGCTTCACCGTCTCCCAGACATGGTACTCGTGCTCATGGCGCGGGTTCGCCGCCTCGAACGAGTAGGCGCCTGCGTTCACTTTCAGGATGAGGTCCACGATGTCCCCGAGCGGCGGGTCGTGGAGGATGGCCGTACCCCACCTGGTCCAGCCGCACCAGCCGAACACCGGCGGCGACGAGCACGACACCGGCCAGGCCGCTGTGATCCCAGCGGAGGTCGCTCAGGTATAGCCGCGAGATCGTGCCCGGCCCGAGCTGCGCCCGAGCTCTCACGTCCGTGATCGTGGCTTTCAAACCCGCGTCCATCGCCGTCTTCCGTCGCGACCAGCCATCCCCGACCGGGGACGCTTGCTCTCGCAAGCAGATCATACGACTCAGCCGTCGCCAATTCGTCACCGAATGTCACAGATCGATGAACCAGCAGCGGCGCTGGCGACAACCGGCGATGCTAGATCCTGCGGCTCCCCTCTCCCCTTGAGCCCCTTGAGGGAGAGGGGGGCCAGAAGGTGAGGGCGGCGCCTGGTTGCACTCGGCACTCCTCGCCCTCGCCGCTTCCGGTTACCCCGTCCCCTGTTCCTCGGCTTCGGCTCAGGTGGGCGCGGCATCCGCACATATATACTTCCCCCGGGAGCCGCTGATGCCGTTCACCGTCGAGGATTTCCGGGACCTGATTCGACTGCTCGCGCAGCATCCGGAGTGGCAGGCCGAGCTGCGGCGGCACGTGCTGTCCGACGAATTGCTGGAGCTACCGGCTTGGTGCGGCAGTTGGCGGAGCAGCTCGTTGCCCTCACCGCCCGGGTGGACCAACTGGTCGAGGCTCAGGCACGGACCGAGCAGCGGCTTCAGGAGCTCGCACACGCTCAGGCCCGCACGGAGCAGCGCCTGGAACGCCTGGAAGCGATCGTCACGCGCTTGGCCGAGGCGCAGGAGCGAATGGAGGTGCGATTGGGCCGAGTAGAGGGCGACGTGCTTGAGCTACGGTATGAGCGCCGGGCGCCGGCCTACCTAGGCCGCCTCGCTCGACGGCTCCGGGTCCTCGACCCGGGAGCCCTCGCCGACCTGCTCGACGCCGCCGTCGAGGAGGGACGCCTAAGCATTGATGAGCGTGAGGCCGTGCTCCTAGCCGACCTCGTGCTCTCCGGGTGGCATCGCGAGGACGACTCCGAGGTCTATCTCCTGGCCGAGGTCTCGGCCGGTGTCGGTCTACACGACGTCGAGCGAGCAACTGAGCGGGCCGCGATCCTCCAGAAGCTCGGCCGACCCGTTATGCCTATCGTCGCCGGCAGGCAGATAATCGCGCAGGCCGCCTCGCTCGCCAGAGAGCGCGGCGGCGTCTAGCAGGTCCTCGACGGCCAGGTCACCCGCCCGAACAGCTCCTGATCGGCAGAGCAAGTGGTTCGCCTGTCGCGAGAGATCTTGCTGCTCACGAGGACAGACGCGCGCTGGTGGACGAGCGCCAAGGGAGGAGGGACGTGGCCAAGATAGGCAGAAACTCCCCGTGCCCCTGCGGCAGCGGAAAGAAGTACAAGCGATGCTGTGGTGCCAGCTCGAGCACGCTGACGCCAGCCGATGTCCGCCCTCCAGAGAGCTTGCCGCTGGCGGATCATCGCATCATCGAACGGAGCATGGCCGACATCGCTGGCATCCTGAACGAGCAAGAATTCGACTCCATCGAGGAGGCGAACACCCATCTGCGGGCGCTGCGGGCGGCTGGCGAGCTGCCGCGCCGCAGGCCCGCCTCGCCCCTGGAGCGGGCCCAGGACCTCATTTACGACGCCTGGGAGGCCGAAGGGGCGGAGCGGGTGGAGCTTGCCAGAAGGGCTCTGCAGATCTCGCCAGACTGCGCGGATGCCTTCGTCCTGCTGGCCGACGAGGCCGCTCGGAGCCTGCAGGAGGCGCTGGAGCTCAACCGCCAGGGCGTGGCGGCCGGCGAGCGTGCGCTCGGCCCGAAGGCCTTCGAGGCGTACAAGGGTGAGTTCTGGGGCGTGTTGGAGACGCGGCCCTACGTGCGTGCGCGTTTCGGGCTGGCGCAGTGCCTCTGGGAGGCCGAACAACGTCGAGAGGCCATCGACCATTACTGGGACATGCTGCGCCTCAACCCGGGCGACAATCAGGGCGTCCGCTATGTCCTACTGGCTTGTCTGCTGGAGGTCGGCCACCAGGCAGACGTGAAGGATCTGCTCGATCGCTACGCGGATGACATCGCCGCGTCCTGGGCCTACGGCCGTGCCCTGTTTGCCTTTCGGGAGCACGGTGATACCTCGTCGGCCCGGGCTCTGCTCGTGAAGGCCAAGCAGGCCAACGCACACGTTCCAGCCTATCTGCTGGGCACGAAGCGGCTCCCCAGCAGCCTGCCCGACCACATCGGGATCGGCGATGAGCCGGAAGGCATCGCTTGTGCCGCCGAGCAGATCTTGGCCTGGAGCAAGACTCCCAACGCGCTGGCCTGGTTGGAGCGCTCCCTGGGTGAGAGCGGCGCGGCGGCCGCGGCCGATGAGCGACAGACTGTCCCCCACGCCCTGCGACCCCATTTCGACGCGCTCGTTCGCCTGACCGACGCGGTCTGCCAGGAGCGCCTGAACGAGGAGTATGCTCAGCTCTGCCGGCGCCTGGCCGCCGCCCTGTGCCGCAAGCGCCCGTCGCCCGTCATCCGTGGCCGGCCAGAGATCTGGGCCTGCGCCATCACGTATGCCGTCGGTTCGGTGAATTTCCTGTTCGACAGGGCGGAGGAGCCGCATCTGACCGCCGCCGAGCTGTGCGCGCTGTTTGAGGTCAGTCCCAGGACCGTGGCTGCCAAGGCGAGCGAGGTGCGCAGGATGTTCCGCATGGGACCCTTTGATCTTGACTGGTGTCTGCCGAGCAAGCTGGACGAGCACCCGCTCACCTGGCTGATCTCCGTCGACGGCATCATCGTGGATGCGCCGCGCCCCGCGCGCCGTCCAGGAGCAAGCGCTCCGCCTCGGCCTGATCCCGTACCTGCCAGGATCGCCGCCCGCCTGATCCAGAGGCGGCGCCGATCCGAGGGGCCCGAGGCGCAGTAGGTCGTGAGATGCGGGTGGACGCGCCGCACTGCGGTCGACCCCAAACAGCCCACGACGCCAAGCCGAGGCGGCCTTGACCCGCAATCCTCCGAGGAGCACCCGTTCCCGCGAAGCCGCACGTATTCCCCCTCCCCCACGCTTGGGAGAGGGGGTCAGGAGGTGAGGGCGTCCGCCCCTACACGACCGTCGCCCCGGCCGCCTTCATCGCCTGAATCGCTCGCTCGTCGTCGCCGGGCTGGACGTTGACGGCCCGGACCGAGTCCTCGAGCACCACAACCTCGAAGCCGGACTTGAGCGCGTCGAGGACAGACTCCTTGACGCAGTAGTCGGTCGCCAGCCCGCCCACGTACAGCCGCTTGACAGCCTGGTCGGCCAGAAGCCCATGCAGGTGCCGGCCGTCGTCGGCCTGTCCTTCGAAGGCCGAATATCCCTGCTCGTCGGGACCGGTCCCGGCTGACACCACCACCGTCCCCGGCGGCAGCCGTAGGTCAGGATGGAACTCGGCCCCGCGGCTGCCCTGGACGCAGTGCACGGGCCACAGGCCGCCGAACTCTTTGAAATGGACCGTCTGTCGTGGATGCCAGTCGCGAGTCGCGATGATCGGCCGCCCGGCCGCCTGAAACGCCTCGACGTGGCGGTTGAGCGCTGGCACGACCTCGTCGCCCTCGGCCACGGGCAGCGAGCCTCCCGGACAGAAGTCGTTCTGCACGTCGATGACCAGTAGGGCGCTGTCAGACTCGGGATCTAACGACATCGCACCCTCCAGCGAGCCTCACCACGCACTGGCCCCCTCTCCCAAACTTGGGAGAGGGGGTTGGGGGTGAGGGCCAAACTTGGGAGAGGGGGTTGGGGGTGAGAGCCAAACTTGGGAGAGGGGGTCTCGATAGGGGACTGCGACCTACAGTTGGATGTGGGGCGGCTCCTTGTCCAGTCCGTGGCCGCCGTCTTCGGCGGGCTTGGCCCCATCAGGCTCGCGCTCCTCGGAGCGCCTGGTGGCGCCCGCGTAGCGCAGGACCGGCGCTGGCTCTGGCTCCGGCGCGGGGCGGATCTGAGGCGTCGGCGCGACCAGCTCGGCCACCTGTCCGTTCGATCGGCCTAGCTCTCGGTCGACTCGCTGCACGATCTCCTCCACCTCCTCGCCAAGCAGCTCCTCCTGCTCGAGAAGCGCGGCGACGATCGCCTCGACGTGCGGCTTGTTGTGCTCCAGCAGGCTCTTGACCACTTTGAACTGCTGCTGCAGCACCTTCTCGGCCGCCCGTCGGCCCTCCTCGCTAATTTGGCCCTCCATCGGACGGTTGAATCTATCAGAGAACAAGCTGCCCGCCATACCACACTGAACATATCTGATCGCATGAAGAGTGGCGCCTGGCAGGTCGCCGCCCATGCCGGTCGTCTCGGTGCCCAGGAAGATGATCTCGGCCGCCTTGCTCGCCAGGTAGATCTGGATCTCCATCAACAGGTCTTCTCTGGTCTCGATATGGATCTCTTCTTTGGCTTTGTCGAAGGCCACCCCCTCGGCGCCATGGACCTCGCCGTATTGCATCAGCGTAAGGCGCTCGAGCCGCTTGCGCGTATAGAGGCGGACCATCGCGATCGCGTGCCCTGCCTCGTGGTAGGCGACCCGGCGCTTGTCCTCCGCTGTGCGGCCAGAGATTTTCTTGCGAAGCCCGTACTCGCGGGTCTCCATCGCATTTCGCATGTCGGCGTAGGTGATCGCCTCCCGCCCGTCGAAATGGGCGTGAACGACCGCCTCGTTGACCACGAACTTAACCTCGACGGGGGTGTAGCCCTGCCCACTCGGAGTCATCAGCTCAGTAACGATCCGGTCGATCGGCAGATCCGGAACGTACTTGATCTTGGCCAGGTAGTATTCGAGGACCTCCTTTCTACCATCGAAGTTCGGGCGTTCCACGGAGATCTTCCAGTCAAAACGGCCAGGCCGTAGGAGAGCGGGGTCCAGGACCGCCGCGAGGTTCGTGGCGCCCATCGTGAAGACCGCCGGCATCTCGGCTTTCTTCGTGCGGAAGCCAAATTTGCGGAGCAGCTTGGCTTTCCGGCTTTGGTCCGTTGGCGGCGGGTCCATCTGCATCAGCAGCTCGTTCAGCAGGCCGGAGCCGCCCATGCCAAAGAAGCCACCCATACCGACTCCCTGGCCCTGGCTGCCCCCTCGCGAGGCGCCAATCGCGTCGATCTCGTCGATAAAGATGATGCACGCCCCATACTTGCGCGCCATCTTGCGCGCCTTCCCGTACAACATCATCACCCGCACGTTGCCGATGCCCATGAACATATTCTGAAAGCTCGGCGCGCTGGCGTAGCAGAAGGGGACGCCGGCCTCGGTGGCGATGCACTGCGCCAGATACGACTTCCCGGTACCGGGCGGGCCCACCAGCAGCATGCCTCGGTGCACTTGGCCACCCATCTGCTTGAACCCCTTCACGCCACGCAGGAGGGTGACCACGCGGTCCGCGAGCTCGAGAATCTCCGGGTTGCCCTTATAGTCCTTGAACGTCAGGCCGGTCTCGCCGGGCATGATCCAGTACACGCGCGTCCGGCCCAAGAACCAGAACAGCGCCGCGAACTGGATGATCATGAACATGATCGCGAAGAAGAGCTGGAAGATCAGGTACGCGCCGAACAGGATGTACGGCAGCCAGTTCTCCAGGTTCGGCATCAGGATGTAGTAGGTGAGCAGACCGAGCGCGGTCGCGATCACCAGCAGCCTGAAGATGGCGCCGAGCCTGCCCAGGAAGGTATCGATCTTATGATCGAGCGCGTCGTACTCCTGATCGATGAACGGCGTCTTAGCGCTCACAGCCATGAGGAGGCCTCCTTACTGGACCCGAGAGATCTTACCAGCCCGGTCCAGGGTGAACACGTACGGCACGTATTCGGTCTCTCCGCGCGACTGCGGGCCACGTGCGAGTACGACGTAAAAGTGCATGCTCGTCCCATCCGGAAACGATTGACCCCCAATGTAGGTGATTTGGTCGAGCTGAGAGCCGGCCTGCTTGGCCTGGTCCATCTGGCCCTGCAGGGCTTGCAAGCTGCCCCCGCGGCTGCGGTACCGTGCCAGCGCTTCGTCGCTCAGCCCAGACCACATCAGCTCGGCGTTGTAGCTCTCGTTGCCGCGCATATAGTTCTCGGTGGCCGTCGGCGCCCCGCTGATCGAGCGCGGCAAACTCGGCACCCCGATCGAGAAGCTCGGCGCGCCCTGCTGGAATCCCTGGAACGCCAGGACACCGGCCGCGGCGAGCAGCACAATCAACATGATCAGACCGCGGACCGGATGCGCAATCAGACCGCGAATAGCGCGGTGGGCTATCCGCTTGACGATTCGGCCGAGCAAGATCTACGACTCCAAGCTCCAGTTGACAGCTACTTCCCGCAACAGCCTACCTGACGCCTCCGGGAGGATCAAACTTATTTGCCCGCTCTGCCGTCCCGTGCTTCGGCAAGGCAGGATCGCGGTTATCTCGCCGTGATCGTACGGCGGAGCGACCTCGACGAGGTCGAAGCCCAGTACCTCGAGTGGCCCCAGTCCTCGGACCAGGCGGATGATCTCCCGACTGCTAAGGCCGCCCACCTCGGGCGTCCCCGTTCCCGGCGCGAAGGCCGGGTCGACTACATCGATGTCCAGGGTCACGTAGACCCGCCCGGTCGCTACCTCGCGAATCCGACTCAGCGCGGTGTCGAGGCCCATCTCGAGCGCCTCGTCGGCCGAAAGGACGGTAACGCCGAGCGCCCGCGCGTCCGTCAGGTCCGTCGGCTTGGGGAGCGAGCCACGAATCCCGACCTGGATGTAGCGAGAGCCGTCGACCAGGCCCTCTTCGATCGCGCGCCGAAACGGTGTGGCGTGGCTGTACTTGCGCCCGAAGTGGACGTCCCAGGTGTCGGGATGGGCGTCGAAGTGGACCAGGCCCAGTGGCCCGTGGCGCTTGGCCACGGCGCGCAGCACGGGCAGGCTGACTGAGTGATCGCCGCCCAGGACGAGCGGGAAGACATCGGCGGAGACGACCGCCTCGATTGCTCTTTCGATCGCCGCGAAGCTGTCCTCGATGCTGATCGGGCTGCAGACGACGTCGCCCCAGTCGACCACCCGAAACTCCGCGAACGGCTCCACTCCGAGAGCCGGATTGAACGGCCGCAGCAGGACCGACATTTCGCGGATCTTCTGCGGACCAAAGCGCGGCCCTGGTCGAAAGCTGGCCCCCCCGTCGAACGGCACACCCACAACCGCCACGTCCACGTCGCGCAGGTCCTGCGTGTGGGGCAGGCGGGCGAACGTGTTGATGCCCGCGAACCGCGGGACGCGATGTCCGTCAGGCAGATCGCTGCCTGGCGCTCGGTTGGGCTGCACGCAAGATTGTAACACGAACCCGGCCCCTCTCCCCTTGAGCCCCCTTGAGGGAGAGGGGCCGGGGGTGAAGGCCCTCCCCTTGAGGGAGACGGGGTCAGGGAACAAGTGCGCTTCGCGGGGTGAGGGCGCCGGCGCGTCGGCGCTCGGTCGCTTCCCAGTCGATCCGGTAATGCTCCGGAAGGCTGATGCGCTCGCCAGGCCGTCGGGAGCAGATGATCTTGACGCCGTAGTCCCGCTCGGCCGCCTCGAGCGAGACGTAGCCGTCGACCACGTCTTCGAGCACCTTCTCTGGGTGGCGCTCCAGCGGGCTGAAGTAGCCGCCTCCGCCGGGCAGGGTCATGGTCGCCTCGGCGTTGGGCTCGTTCAGGATCTGCTGCTT
>WNGF01002902.1_pt1 | contig 32416 bp, 28 predicted proteins | sample 5400641 | NCBI WGS metagenome assembly WNGF01 (sample SAMN13153371, study PRJNA577476) | soil metagenome | isolation source: 80 cm soil or saprolite under grassland replicate 2 | place: USA:California | collected 2016-06-15 | reverse complement strand
ATCTCCGGCAACCTCGCAGGCGATTACGTCGGAGTAACTGAAGCTGAAGGGGATCTGATCTCGATCTCGTTCGCTCTCATGGAGCTCGGGCAGTACGACTGCATCACCAAGCGGTTCATACCACGGGTCCGCTGGAGTGGCGAGAACTGAACCGCGAGCACATAATCGATCCACCGTCATCCCGAACGACGGTCCCTGCCCAAGAGAGCAGACTCACCTATGTACCGGTTAGTTGCTCACCCATGTTCCCGGTCAGACAGGGCTGGAACTAGCGCGCTTGACGGAGTGTAACTATAATGTAACTACACTCGTCTTTATTTAAGGCAAGGAGCGATAAAAATGGCCGTCCTCACCACAACAATCCGTCAGCAGGGAAACTCCGCTGTCACCACCGTTCCCGCCGAAGTGATCCGCCGCCTCGCGATCGACGTCGGAGCTGAGCTCAGTTGGATCGAAGACGGCTTCGGCGGATTTCGTGTGATGCCCGTCAGCGCCGATGCCGCGAAGGCGGTCGAACTCCACGAAGCGATTATGCAGAAATATGATTCCGTGTTTCGCGCGCTCGCAAAATGAAACCGCGTCACCGGGCTGAGCCGAAATGGATCACCGAAGAGATTCTTGCGATCGTCCATGCCCAGCAGATCGAACGGTACGGTGGGGCCCACGGAATTCTCGATGAAAACGCCGTGCTCGGCGCGCTCAACCGCGCGATCAATAGGTGGTCTTATGACGAAAAGGCAACACTACCGGATCTCGCCGCGGTTTATCTCACTTCGTTCGCCGGATCACAGGGCTTTACTGATGGGAACAAGCGCACCGGCCTTGCTTGTGCGCTTGTTTTTCTTGGGCTTAACGATCTTTCTCTCGAAGTGGATCGTGACGATCTCTACGAACTCACGTTACGCGTCGCGACGCACCAGATCAAAGATGCGAAGCTCGCGGAGTGGTTTCGAAAGACGGTCGAAGCCGCGCGCGGATGACAGCTCTCACCACGCTTTGTGGACCGTTCCGGCGCAAGATCATCGTTTCGAGACAGCGCGAGCATTTCCCTTCGGCCGTCCGCCACGAGCTCCGTTCTTGCGAGCCGCGCTCGCCTTCGCTGCGCTCTTCACGCGACCGCCGGCTCTTCCCAGCTCCCGCATCCAGCTCCTGGGGCTGAACAGGAATTGCCCCATTCCGATGATATCGATGTCGGCATCCAGTGCGTCCCAGCGCAAGCCCGTCCGAAGCGGGAGGATCTCCACCTCTGCCAGCTCGTTCGGCCGCGCATCTTCGAGCCCGGGCGTGAGGCGAGGCGGGAATGAGAAGCCCACCCCGTTCGTCAGCTCGATGCAAATCCGATTTTTTCGCGCATCATACCACGCCCTCTTCGCAGTTGGTTCGGGCGAGGGCGGCCGGGCCTTCATTGCGCGAATTTGCGCCGCAATATCCGCGTCAGTCAGTCGCCATGCGTTCATGATATTGGCTCCATTTTGAAAGCAGGTTGGTTTGGTGCTCCGCAACGATTCTCACCGCTCTTGCAGCGCCCGCATCACTCAATCCGTGGCATTCTCGCACGTACGGTGGAGAGAAGTTGTCCCCCAGCTCGATCACTGCTTCGCCACCCGCGCGAAATACATGGACATGAGGTGGACCGTGCTCACGCGGGGCCGGAAATATCGAAATTCTGAATCCGTCTTCATGATGCACCGTCGGCAATAGAATAACCCAACGCTTGGGTTTCTGCAAGGAGGGGATTCCCATGCATCGAGGTGAACCCTGACCAAGCCGGGAGGTTCTGCTGCATCTTTTTCTCTCTCCCAAACCCGAACCCATGCGCAGCCGCCGCGACCTTTCCGTGTTTACTCGTTGCTCGTTACTCATTTGCCTTTTCGGCTGCGTCAACGCCGACACGAGCTCTTCAACCGCTTCGAGCACTCCGAATGGCGCCTCCGGCCCCAATCCCGCCTTCGCGACCTTTGTCGACGCCTACTTCGATTCCCTTTACTCGTTCTCTCCGAGCCAGGGCACTGCCGCCGGCTTCCATCAGTACGACTCGAAGGTGGAGGATTATTCCGCGGCGACGATGCAGCGCCGCATCGCCACGCTGCACTGGCTCCAGAGCCAGCTCGATTCGATTCGAACTCCGCAATTCGCGCTCGACGATTCGATAGACGCGGCGATTCTCGACGGCGCGATCAAGTCCGAGCTCCAGGACGAGGAGACGCTCGCCAACTGGAAGAAGAACCCGATCACCTACGTCGGCCTCCCCGGGAACGCGGTGGATCTCCTGATGAAGCGCAACTTCGACACGCCGGCGAATCGCCTCAAGGAAGTGACCGCGCGCCTCCGCGGCGTTCCGGCGGTTCTCAATGAGATGCGCGAGAACATCGTCAACCCGCCGAAGGAGTTCACCGACCTCGCGTACCGTGTCGCGTCCGGCTCGGTCGGTTTCTTCAAGGGCGACGTCGCGACGTGGGCGAAGGGGGCTGCCGGCAGCGACACCGCCGCTCTCCGTGATTTCACCAGCGTCAATGATTCAGTCGTCACCGCGATGCAGGGCGCGAGCGACTGGCTGAAGACGATGATCCCGAAATCGCGCGGCACCTTCGCGATCGGATCCAGGAACTTCGCCGACAAGCTGCTCTGGGATGAGATGGTGGACATTCCTCTCCCCCGTCTCCTCGCGCTCGGCGAAGCGAATCTCGACAGGGACTACAAGGCGTTCCTCGCGATGGCGCAGCTCGTCGCGTCGAGTAAGACACCGGCTCAGGCGATGGCCTCGCTCGAGGACGAGCATCCCACTGCCGACAGTCTCATCGCCTCGGCGAACGCGACTGTCGAAGGGCTGCGGCAGTTTCTGATCGATCACAAGATCGTGGACATTCCGTCCGACGTGCGGCCGAAGGTGACGGAGACGCCGCCCTATGCGCGGAGCGGATCGTTCGCGTCAATGGACACGCCCGGCGCGTACGAGACGCGGGCGACGGAGGCGTTCTACTATGTGACGCCGCCGGAGAAGGAGTGGGACGCGCGGCACGTCGAGCAGCATCTCCGGCTGTTCAACAAGAGCGTGATGAATCTGATCACGATCCACGAAGTCTTCCCCGGGCACTTCATCCAGTTCCTGTACGTGCATCAGTTCCCGACGAAGACGCGGAAGCTCACCGGCTCCGGCACCAACATCGAGGGGTGGGCGCATTACACCGAGCAGATGATGATCGAGGAAGGGTACGGCAATCACGATCCGAAGATCCGTCTCGCGCAGCTCAGCGAGGCGCTGCTCAGGGATTGCCGCTGGGTGGTGGGGATGAAGGAGCACACGCAGGGGATGAGCGTGCAGCAGGGCGCGACCGATTATTTCGTGAAGAAGTGTTTCCAGCAGCCGGCGAACGCGTATGAGGAAGCGAGGCGCGGCGCGTACAACCCGACGTATCTCTACTATACGTTAGGGAAGCTGGAGATCTACAAGCTGCGCGCGGACTATCAGAAGATGCGGGGCGCGAACTTCACCATGCGCGAATTTCACGACGCGTTCGTGAAGCAGGGCGGGGTGCCGATCAGGATGATCCGGAGGCTGATGGTGCCGAAGGATACGAGCGGGGTGCTGTAGAAACTCCGCAACAACAAGTTCAGGACCTGACACGAACACGGCGAGGCCGATGAAACGCGCAAGAAAACGAAACCCACTTGTCATAGAACATCTCGAGCATATTTCAAGGAAAGCTCTAGAAGAATACCAGGCTATTCTTCGCGCGTATGTAAAGGGGCGATTCGGCATCTACGCTCTGTATCGGAAGGACAAGCTCTACTATGTGGGATTGGCATCAAACCTTCGCAACCGACTGAAGGCGCATTTGCGCGATCGGCACGAGACCCGATGGGATCGCTTCAGTCTCTATTTAACAACCAGCGGCCAACACTTGCGAGAGTTGGAAGCTTTTATCCTTCGAATCCTGAAACCTAAAGGCAACGTTGCGAAGACCCGACTCTCAATGGCGAAAGACCTTCGCAAAGTGTTAAGGAGGAGGATTCAAGAAGAACAGCGTACGCAACTCGCCTCTCTGTTCGAATACGTCCCAAAAACTCGGCGTGGTAAGGGCCCTCGCACCAAGAAAGCGAGGACCCGGAAGGTTCGATTGTCAGATGTGATTGAAGGGCGCATGCGGATCCGGCTTAAATACAAAGGCAAAGCCTATGATGCTACGATTCGGAAATCGGGAATCATCACGCTGAGAGGGAAATCCTACCCATCCCCCTCAGCGGCGGCGATGGCAATTATTCCGCGGGCGGCTAACGGCTGGTACATGTGGAAGTACGAGGCAGCTCCCGGCAAATGGGTACGGCTCAATACCCTACGGGGTTAGCCAGCTAATGGACTACGATTGGGAACTTCGCCTCGCTGCATTCGCCGCTCTCCGGCAACTAAAGGACCGCACCGGGGGTGTGGTTACGAGCGAAGCCCTCGACGATGGCTTTCAGTTTCAAGGAGACCGCATCGCGTTTCGCAATCCGCAGATGGGAATCTGGCGGCCCCAACAATTGTCAAGTAGTACTGGGGCAGCGCTCACAGTTGTGACGGTTCGACCACGTCGTGGTCAGCAGCCACGTTACGACGACCAAGTGCGATCGGAGGAGGATTACTTCGTCTACCGCTATCAAGGGGACGACCCAAACCTTTGGACCAACAAGGCCGTCCGACGCGCCTACGAGTTACAACGCCCTCTTATCTATCTCTACGGAATTGCACCAGGAAAATACGACCCACTCTTTCCAGTGTATGTGATCGCCGATTTCCCCTCGGAATTAACGTTCCATTTGAGTCCTGACTTGGAATCATTGCGACCGACCGATAACCCTTTGTCCCCCCAGGTTGAGGTGCAGCGAAGATATGTCATGCATGCGACCAAGGTGCGCTTGCATCAGCATCGGTTTCGAGAACTAGTAGTGGACGCGTACGGCTCTCAGTGCGCCATTTGTCGGCTGCGCCACCGAGAACTTCTAGACGCGTCACACATAATCGCCGACAGAGATGAGCGCGGGCTTGCAGAGATTCCCAACGGGGTATCGTTCTGTAAGATCCATCATAGTGCATTTGATGCGAACATACTCGGTATCGACCCTAATCGGCTTGTTCATATAAGGCCAGATATCCTCGGAGAACGTGACGGTCCGATGCTACAGCACGGACTCAAAGAGATGCATGGTGTTGAGATTTGCGTGCCAAGAGATTCGAAATTACAACCGCGACTTGAGTATCTAGAAGAACGCTTTGAAAGCTTTCGCGCAGCGTGAACTACGTCTCTCGTTGGTGATTTAGTGAAACTTCACATTTACCCAACGGATAAAGATTGGTTTGATTTTCTCGCCACGTCTCCGGGAATTGACGAGGTCAATTTTTGGCGCCCGGGAGGACAAAGCGCGTTCACACGATTAGATCCCGGAGATCTTTTTCTTTTTCGCCTAAAGGGTCGTGTGAATAGGATCGCTGGGGGAGGGGTTTTCACGCACTTCTCCATCTTTCCACTCAATGCGGCGTGGGAGGCGTTCGGAATAAAGAATGGGACGTCGGACTTTAAGCATTTTGCGTCCACGATCGCGGGATACAAGAACTTCTCGCCGCCAGAGAGCATGCCACTGGATAGTCCGATTGGTTGCATTATCCTTTCAAGCCCTTTTTTCTTTGCGCCCGCTGACTGGATTCCCGTCCCTCCTGATTATCCCCTCAACAATCCCCAAGGCGGAACGTATGATGCCAGTTCGGAGGTCGGGCGAGACCTTTTTGACCAAGTTTTGCTTCGTTTGAGAGCGCGACCGATCGTTCAGGAACGGGATCCGGCTCGAGTTATCGGCGACCCTGTGCTTGTTAGACGACGAATAGGCCAAGGCGCGTTTCGAATTCTCGTCACCGATCTCTACGGCAGGCGGTGCGCCGTAACTGGAGAACGCACGTTGCCGGTGCTGGAAGCTGCCCACATTCTACCGATCAGCCGCGGAGGAGTTCACAGCCCAGATAACGGGCTCCTCTTGCGATCAGATATTCACACACTTTTCGACCTGGGATACGTTACTATCTCCGATCGCGGGAAATTCAGGGTTAGTGAAACCCTGCGAAGCGAATGGCAAAATGGCCGCGTCTATTACGATCTAGGTGAGAAGGAAGTCCGATTTCCTGATGCCTTTGAGCATCGCCCGAATAAGATGTGGCTTCAACGTCACAATGACGAAGTATTTCGCGGATGAGGTCTGATTCTTTGGAGTCCTTGAAGGAGAGAATCAATGCGTTCGCCGAAGCACGCGATTGGAATCAGTTCCACGATCCAAAAAACCTGGCGATGGCACTTGCCTCAGAAGTCGGCGAGTTATGCGCGATCTTTAGGTGGGTGAATCAAGCCGATAGTGACGTTTTTGCAATGGCACACAGCGAACTAATCCGAGATGAAATCGGTGACATCGGGATCTTGCTTCTAAGCTTCTGTGATCGGCTTAAGATAGACATTGAAAAGGCAATCGACCGTAAGCTCAACATGAACGCGCTCAAATATCCTATTGAATCGTCGATTGGGCGGGCCGAACCTCCGACTCAATAAACAAACAATGCCCGGCAGTGTTGCCAGGCTTTATTGCTTCCTGGATTTCGGACCTGACTGAGCCAGTAGCATCGACGAAACCACATTCGGGTTTAGCGGATCGATCACTCCTCATAGCCCGCGGCTTCAGCCAGCACACGATAGAGTGCTCCTTGCCCGGCACTCCCAGGAACGAAACGGTCGCGGTTTATTTCTTCGTCAGTCAGCTGAACTCGCTTAAGGATTTCCAGAAATGAGTCACTCCGCACCACTTCTTTTTCTTTCTGTGCTCGCGGGTAGACAAGCTGAAGAAATCGCATCAAGGCGTCGATGCCCGTTGTGCGGTTAAGTACAATCCCGCCTCCGTCCGATTGCCATGCCTTTGGCCACCGTTGCTGTGCAGCAGCGAACACGTTCCAAACGTTTCGGGCAATTTCCGCGTCGCGGTTGCTTGCAAAAAGCTCCCGGAAAATCAGCTTTCGCGCTCGATTAGCTGGAGGCGATGGTAACGATCGCCCCCGTTTCAATGCATCTCGATCTCGCATCGGATCGTCAGATATCAACGGTAGCAGTCGATCAACTATTGCAGCTTGTGTAGCAATTTCCTTTCGCCCCGACGTTGCAGATCCCAAAATCATGATTCGTCGATAAAACGGGCTGCCCGCAGTACTATTGAGTGTTCTCACCACATGATGACTCGTCTTCTGCGGGCTACGTTTTTCCGCGAAGTCGAAGAGATCATACGCAAGCGACTTCTTGACCCGTGTCTGTTTCAGGTTAATGGTCGCAAAGAGCAATGCTTGCTCCTCTGCGTCCATACCGACGAAGATTGTGACGTTCAACTGGAACTTCTGGCCCTTGTAACCCCGAAGCCCGGCGATACGATGTTGGCCGTCAAGAATCTTCGCAGTCTCGCTCTTGCGTCGAATCCTCATAACTCCGTTCGCATACTCCGCGTCATCGGGTTCGACGTGGACGATAATCCCTGTGGGAAACGAGGCGTCCACTGTTGTGACGTATTGCGCAATTTCTTCCACACGAGACTCAGAGAGAGGGCGCTGAATTCCAGAGAACTCTTCGACAGCCCGGGGAGCCCGATCTATCATTCTGCGAATATCCGCATAGGCTATGTCCTCCAGCTCTCCGCTATCGACGACACCGACGTAGAATGTTCCAATTGGCTGAACAACTTCTACGCAGTACATGGTGACCCATTCCCCTGCGGGATCGACATCACGTTGGGAGCTCATTAACCCTCCTCGTCATATCGTCTACTTGCGAGTCCTCGATTTTGCGAATGTCTTGGTTAGGCCGAGTGGCGTCGAGGATGGAAATGACATAAAACAACGCGGTCGCGACGCCAAAGAGCCAAATTGTCGACCACGAGTAGGCTGTGATAACGGCCTCTTGCGGGACTGCCCCTGCAAGAACTTCCGGGGCCACCAGTAAGTAGCCGCCGACAGCCAGGAGCATAAGAACGACACTAGCGAGAGTAAGTGCGACGCGTGCCGGGAATGGTTTCTTTTTTCGATCTTGAGCAAGTAGGTACAGAGCGGGGGCTACCATGGCAGCCGAGTACAAAGCGAACTCGCCTGCATGAGCGAACTCGGTCACATTGGGCAAGGATGCGGTTCTGTACGCCTTTACACCCCATGCGAGGTACAACGGCGCGAGCCCACCTAAGAGTGTGTAGAGAAGAAGGAACGCGGTATCAGAATAGGTGTCGGGCCACAAGGCCTTCAATTCGTACCAGAGGCTTTTCTTTGTCATAATTTGGTCGGCAAGTTAAAGGCAACAACCCATGGAGCATTACCTCTCACAAATCCTGTCCGCCGGAGAAATCTTGAATAAAGTATCCCACTCAGCGCCAACGGCGCCGAGTTCCGAAGAATTAGTCGGGATACTCGTCAATTGAGTAGTTCGTGATGATCAGCTCCTTCGCTTTGTGCTTCTTTGCTTTACACGAAACAAAACGGATGACGCTCACTTCGAAAAAAGTGTTACCTGAATAAATTCGCCGAATCAACTTGGTATCAGCGTTCGACATCATGAATTTGGCTCCTCTCTTGTCGAGGTTCTTGACAGCAGTTGCGAGTTTCTTCTGATCGGCTTCACCAAACCTCTCCGCAGTGTAGTGCGTGAAATACGCGGTTCCGTTCAGTGGAGGATACGGCGGATCTAAGTAAACGAAATCCCCCTTTTCAACATCTTCGAGCGCACTCTCAAAAGTTCGCGCGTGTAAGGTAGTGCCCTTTAGCAGTTTGCCTACAGCCTGCAATTCCTCGCGAGTCGGGATTGCTGGCGGCTCCTTTTTCCCGTACGGGACATTGAACTCGCCTTCAGTATTTACTCGAAAGATTCCATTGAAACACGCCTTATTGAGATAAACGAATCTTGCCGCTTGAGCAGCAGACGATTCGGTTCGATTATACAGATCTCGAATTTGATAATAGTACTTCTCGCTGTTATTCCCGCGGTGTTTCTGGAGATATTCAGCTACAAGGTCAGGACTGTTGCGAATCCACTTGTAACAAGCGATAAGATGCGCATTCGCATCCGAGAGAATGGCCCTCTCGGGTTGGACGGCGAGAAAGAGTGAGGCCGCGCCTACGAAGGGTTCGTGATACTTCCGATCCTGCATTTTAGGAGGAAGTGCATGTAGGAGGTGTGAGAGAAGGCGACGCTTTCCGCCTGCCCACCGCAAGAAGGGATCAAGTTTCTGCGCGCTGGGTTCCGGGACGTTCTGGGTAGTGCTTGGCATCGTCCTCGAGTCAGACTAGGCGAACCTGCACACAGCTTGCACGCTTCCAAATGCGAAAGGCCGCCCGATCAGCGGCCCTCGCAATCAGAACCCTCGACATAGAAACTACTTGCACAATCAAAACTGCGGGACTTAAACCCGCGACTCCGTAAACGATGTCGTCAAGATACGATCTGAGAGTTGCCCCTCCAGGTTTCGAACCTGGACTCTCCTGATCCAGAATCAGGCGTGTTGCCAGTTACACCAAGGGGCAAAAAATCCGACCCGAAGGCCGGATAACCAAATCTAAAGCCCTATCAGCCCCCGTTCAATTCCCTGTTCGCCCACTACTATAGTATGGGCGCTCCACGCCGCAGAGGGACCAACTCTGACGGGTCCACGTACCGGCTCCGTTCCAACGCCTCTACTCGCTCCTGAAATTCCGTATCAGCCGCGTGCCAGATCATCACCAGCTCCCGATAGATCTTCCGCGCTGCGATCCGATTCCCCAGCGCCCACTCCGATCGCGCGAGTCCCACTAATACTGCGGTCCTGCGAGGCGTCCGCGCCTCCGCCATCTGAAATTCCGTCCGCGCATCCGCCGGCTTCCCCATCGCCAGTAGCAGCTCTCCCGCTGCCTCCCTCGGCGGCTTGATCGTCATCGTCGGACCGAACGGCATCGGCAGCTTCGCCTCGCTGTCCGCCGCCTGCCGGAACAACCCCAGCGCACCAACTGAATCGCCAAGGATCTCCAACACATGACCCTGAAGGCTAGTGAGCAACACGTCGGTCATCGCCGCCGCATTCGCCATCAGCGGATTCGATGCCACCGCCATTCGGCGCTCGAACATCGACCACATGATGCGCTTCACCTCGGTCGTGTCGCCGCGCTTGAGCAGGCCGAGCGCTTCACCGAATTGGGCCGCCGCAAGATCTCCGAACGCATCCGGACTCCCGTTCGCGATGAAGCTCGCCGTGTCCACGCGGATGTCGCCCGCGCGCCCCGTCCACCGCTTCGTGTCGGCGAGATTCGCGCCGGCCATCAACCCCACCGCGTCCCAGCTCTCGTATGTCCTCGCCGTACCGGTACGCGCCTGATTCACCATCGAATCGAGCAGCACGTCCGCCTCGCGATACCTGCCCTGCTGAATCAACCCGTAGTGCAGCCAGTGCGAAACGTGCCCGCCCAGCAGCGGTCCGGTCCCCCGCGCTCTCCGGTTCGCTTCCACCATCTCGTCCCATTTTCCCAGCGCCAGAAAAATGTGCGACGTCATGTGGATCGCGTGCGCCGCCGACGGCGCGATCGAAGCATAGGCGTTCGCCGCATCGAGCCCGAGCGCCGCGTGCGACGGATCGTCCGTCGCGTGGATGAGATAGTGCGCCGCGCCCGGATGCTTCGGATGACTCCTGAATATCGGCAGCACCAGCTCGTATGCCTTCTGGTACGCGACCGGCTCGCGATCTCCCTGATTCAATCCAAGCAGCGACAGCGCGTAGAACGTCGTCGCCTCGAGATCGGCCGGATCGCTCGCGTGCAGTCTCTCCATCGCCCGCGACCACGCCGTATCGCGCTCCGCTTTTGTTCCGGAAGGCGCGTAAAGTATCTCAGCGGTCTCGAGCCACGCGCGTTCGCGCTCGTCCCTCGCCAGCTGACGTCTGGCGTCCCTCGTCTTCGCCAGCTTCATCAGCGCTTTGTGCGCCGCGGCGGTGTCCTGCTGATTCCACACCGGATGCGTGTACGTCATTGCCTCGCCCCAGTATCCCATCACGTCGGTGGGGTCGAGCTTCTCCGCTTCCTGGAACGCGACGGCCGCGCGCGGATAATGGAAGTTGTGCATCAGCAAAACACCGCGGATGAACGCCGCGTGCGACGCCGAGTTCGCCTTCGTCGGGAAATCGATGACGCCGAGCACCGGCGCGGCGGCACTGTCGCGCGGCATGTCGTGGCTCATGCCGGGCATTGTGGTCTGGGCGTGGAGAAGCTGCGCGGCCATGACCAGGCCGAATGCGGATATGTGGATGTGTCTACGAATCGCAATCATTTTCACGCTGCTTCTCCTTGTGCCGGCTTCCCAACTTCCCCGGACTCGAACTTATCGGAGAAACGCTCGGCGGCGAAGCTGTTTCGATTTCCGCAGAGCTTAAACGCTGATTTGGGAGCCCCGTGAAGTTGATAACGTTGAATTCCCCGCTTGGAGGCTTGACGAATGCGAGTTGCCCGAGATAGGTTCCATAATGGTACCAGTTTGGACAATTCGCTGGGGTTATCCATGCCGGTTCTGACCATAAAAGGAATGCCGGACGCGCTTTACCGACGCCTCAAGGCCCGGGCGGCCGCAAATCGCCGCAGCCTCAACAGCGAGATTATCGTTTGCCTCGAGCAGGCTTCCGATAGGGTCCCGCCTGATGCCGAGCAGCTCCTCAAGATGGTGGATGCCCGTCGAAATTCGGTAAAGCTTCCCTTCCTTACCGATAAGTTTCTGAGGGCCGCGATAAACCGCGGCCGCAAATGACTCGCCCGTGATCGTCGTAGACACTAACATCGTCGCCTACCTCTTGATCAATAGCGAGCAAACCGCAGTCGTTCGCGACGTTCTCAAACGCGAACCTGAGTGGGCAGCTCCGCTCCTATGGCGAAGCGAGTTCCGAAATCTGCTGGCTACCTACCTGCGGCGATCGCGGATGGACCTCGCTGATGCGCTGGGTTTTGTCAGTGACGCGGAGACACTGCTCTCAGGGCGCGAATACCTCGGTGAGAGCCGTCACATCCTGAAGCTGGCGGAGCAGTCAGGTCACACCGCCTACGACTGCGAATTTGTCTCCGTCGCTATGCGGCTTGGAGTTTCGCTGGTTACCAGCGACCGAAAGCTCGTCAAAAGTTTTCCAGAAACGGCTCTCAGCCCGGAGGCGTTTCTTTCAGCCTAGCCGGGGTGCACACACCCATGGGCGTAGCACTTACCGACGCACTTTCGGCTTCCGCCGCCGCGACTTTCTCTCCGGGGCGTCAAGCTTCTCCAGCAATTCTTCGAGCGAGTCGGCCTTGATCAGGCCGCGGCCGGTCCTCGCCTGGCGTATCGCCCGACGGGTTTCAGCATTAGGGGCAAAAAGATCGATTGGCAGGCAGCGCTGAGTCACAATTTGTCGATAGAGAAGTGTGATGGCGGTCGTCGGTGACAGGCCGATCTCATGTAGCACTCCCTCAGCAAGATCTTTCAATTTCGGCTCGACGCGGGCTCGAATCATTGCGGTCTTGGCCATTTTGCTCCGAATGGGCTGAAAAGGGAATGTATCCCATTTGGGGTACACTCACCAGTTAGGAGCACACGGGAACCGCGAACTACCCGTGGATAGCTGACCGCTCACCGCTGACCGCTGACGCCAACCGCCGGCATCGCAACCGACGCGTCCTTACGCAGGCGACGTCTAGCTGCCGAGCAGCAGATCCGCTGGAATCCCCAGAGCGTCGCGAAGCCGAAGTATTTGTGCTTTCGACAGGTCGCGCGTCCCATTGAAAAACTCTGAAAGGCGCGATCGTCCACCAAGAATCTTCGCTAGAGATGCGTTGCTCACGCCCTTGTGTTCGGCCATGAACCGCACCAGTTCCTGCGGTGAAGCCGCTTTTATCGGCTCGAGATGTTCATCTTCGTAAGCCGAGATCAGGATAGTGAGAAGTTCCATCCGATCATAAGCAGCGGTTCCCGGCCTCGGGTCGGCGTCGACGAGTGCATCGAGCTCGGATACCACGCGATCAAATTCGGTGCGCGAACGGATGGGCCGTACGACAGGTCTTCCAATGAGGGCTGCCGCTGATTTCACCGCTCCCTCCCATCGTTTGCGAAATTGGTCCACAATTGATACCCCGCGCACGCTTTCGGTGATAACGCTCCGAGCCTTCCACCTCATCTTACCATCTCGCCTTGCCCCAGCGCATCCCCTGCGCCTTGCAAAATATACTACTTCTGGTATAATATGTGGAACGAGATACCAGTCGTCTGGATGGGACAATCCAAGAAGGATCTTCTCTCCATGCCGGATCATGTGCAGGATGCATTCGGTTACGCACTGGGCGAAGCGCAGAACGGAAGATCTGCTGATGGTGCGGTCCCGATGAAAGGATTCCTTCGCGGCGTTACCGAAATCCGGGTGAATCATCAGGGGGATACCTACCGATTGATGTTCACGACTGAGTTACCGCATGGCATCTACGCATTGCACGCTTTCAAGAAAAAATCAAAGCGGCGGTCGCAAACACCTCGCGAGGATCTCGCTCGCATAGCTGAGCGATTCAAGGGTGCGCGCGCACTTAGCCAACTGGGAGGAAGCAGCCGTGAAAAAGTTCAACTTTAGTCAGCTTCGACCCGGCGACAAAGGTGAGATCGATGGTATGGCCTTCGAGGTCGGGAGCGGGAACATCTTCCGTGACCTGGGCCTTCCAGACCCTGAGTTGCGCCTTGCGAAGTCGATCCTTGCGCGGCAAATCAACGCAATCATCAGATCGAAGGGCTGGACTCAGAAAAAAGCCGCCGAAGCGCTGGGAACATCCCAGCCGACTATTTCGCTTCTGAAAAAGGGCATGCTCAAGAGTATCACCTACGATCGGCTGATCTCCTGGCTCGTCACGCTGAAGCAGAACGTCACGATCACCGTCTCGCCCGCTGTCCGAAACGCGCGCGTCGAGATTGAGGTCGTTCCGCGGGATCCGAATTTTGCTTCCCCGATGCGCGTCTACGAGCGTAGCGCACGGACATATAAAAAACGGCGAACTGATTAACTACAAGCCGCGAGCGACCGGCTGCCTTTCGCTGTCAGCCCACCGCTTGTCGTTATTCAGTCCGCAGTTCTGTTAAGGCGTCCTCCCCCTGATCTTGTCAGCGGGGCGCGGAGGTAAAGTGTGCCTCTTCGTCGCCATCTGATCGAGAACCGCCTGCACCGCCCGCTCGAGCTGTGGATCCCGCCCGGCCAGAACCGATGCCGCGTCGTTCTCCACCTCGATGTCCGGATCCACCCCGTGTCCCTCGATGATCCACTGCCCGTCCACGCTCGCGAGGCCCGCCGTCGGCACGTTGATGCCTCCGCCGTCGATCAGCGGAACTCCGCCGCTGATCCCGACCACTCCGCCCCACGATCTCTTCCCGATCAGCGGGCCGATCTTCGCCTGACGGAACATGTACGGGAAAATGTCGCCGTCGCTCGACGAGTACTCATCCAGTATCGTCGCCATCGGACCGACGAATACCTGATCGGGATAAGTGCTCGGCTCTTCATCGTTGCGCGCGAAGTTGACGCCGAGCAGCTCGCGACGCAGCCGCTCGATCAGCATCCGCGACACGTTGCCACCCCCGTTCGCGCGCACGTCCACGACCATTCCCTCTTTTCGAATTTGCGGATAGTACCACTTGATGAACTCGCGCAGCCCCGGGGCGCCCATGTCCGGAATGTGGATGTAGCCGACCTTCCCGCCGCTGAGCTGCGCGACACGACGCTGATTCGCCAGCACCATGTCGAGATATCCGAGATCGCCCTCGCTCGTGACCGGACGGTATGTCACCTGCCGCGACGCGGCGCCATTCGGCGATGAGCTCAATGTCAGCGTCACCGGACGATCGGCTTTTCCGCGCAGCATCCGGTACGGATCGTCGTTCGCTCTCAGATCTTCGCCGTCGATCGCCAGCACGTACTCTCCGGCTTTCGCGTTCACTCCGATCTCGGTGAGCGGCGAGCGGTAGTTCGGCTCCTCGTTCTCTCCCTCATAAATCTTCGCGATCTTGTACCGTCCGCTCGCCGAGTCGAGCGCGAACTGCGCGCCCGGAAGCGCGACCGGTGTGCGCGGAGGAATCTGCCAGTCGCCGCCGGTGACGTACGTGTGCTGAATTGAAAGCTCGGAGATCATCTCCTGAATCACGTAGTTGAGATCGGCGCGGTGCGCGACGTACTGCACCAGCGGCTTGTATTGATCGTGCAGCGCCTGCCAGTCGTAGCCGTGCATGTTCTTCACGTAGAAGTAGTCGCGGTACCTGCGCCACACCTCGTCGAAGATCTGCGCCCACTCCTGCTTCGGAATGCGGTCGACGACGAGCCCGTCCGTGCTCACCGCCTTGCGTGACGGCGTCGCGTTCGCTCCGACGTCGTACACGCCGTATCCTCCCGCCCCTCCCGTCGAGACCATCACCTTCTTGCGATCGGCGGAGAACGCGTACCCCGGCGCGTTGTCGAGCATCACCTGGTTCTTGCGGTCTTTCAGCGTGAAGATGTTGAGCGAAGGTTTGCGCTCGCCGCTGCGGCCGTAGTACGGCGCGCCCTGAATCGTGTAGACGAGCTGCCCCTTCATCGCGACGACGTCGCTGATGTTGTCCGCCTCGACGGGAACGCGCGCGACGCGCTTCTCGATTCCGTCGAAGTCGATTCGGATTCCGCCTCTCGCCGGCGCGACTGAATCTTTTCCCGGACTAGTCGTCGGCGTCGAATCCGCTTTCGGGGGAGTCGCAGTGGGCGCCGCTGGCTTCGGCCGCCCCGCCGCCGACGTGTCCACCGACACTTCATCATTCTCCATCGGGAACGGATTCTTTACGTCCTTCCTGAGCGCGAGCGCGTAGATGCCCGTCATCCGCGCCGTCGCGTAGTTGAACTCGCTCTGCGAGAGCTGCGGATAGTAGTCGCGGTCACTCAGGTAGTAGAGATAATTCCCGTCCGGATCCCAGCTCGGGCTGCCCTCCTCGAATGTCGGACCGGTGACGCGATGGACTTGCCCGTCGTTCGCCATCCAGACGTAGATCGAGTGCGTCACCTTGTCGGCGTCGGTCATGCTCCAGGCGAGCGCGTTACCCGAGGGGGACCACGTGTAGTCGTAGTTCCCGCCGTGGATGTCCTTCGCGATCTCGTCGAGATGCCTGTCGACGACGCGCAGCACGTAGAGCCGGCCGTCCTTGTCCCTGAACGCGATGCGCGAATTGTCAGGCGACCACCGCGGATTGAACAGCTGCACCTTCAGCGTGCTCGTCAGCTGCACCGGCTTCGAGTTCCCGTCCTGCGCGATGGTGTAGATCTCCTCCTCGCCGCTCATGTCGGAGATGAAGGCGATGCGCGATCCGTCCGGCGACCACTGCGCCGACCGATCGTGCGCGTTCGACGAATGCGTGAGATTTCGCGCGTAGCCGTGCTCGATCGGGGCGGTGAAGATGTCGCCGCGCGCGACGAACAACGCGCGCTCGCCTTTGGGGCTCAGCGAAAAACTTTCGACGAGATTCGCCGCCGCTGCGCGCGACGGCCGCGTGCTCAGTCCTTCATCCACCACCGTCACGTGAATCGGCGTCGATGTTCCCGTTCTGGTATCGAAGATCGAAAGCTCACCCGCCTGCTCGTAGATGATCTTCCCCGTCGCCGGATCGGCGCTCGGCCACCTCACGTCCCACGTCGTGCTGTGCGTGAGCTGCTCGCCGGCGCCGGTGGCGACGTCGTACGAGTACAGGTTGAACGTGCCGTCCTTGTCCGAGTTGTAGTAGATTTTGTTGCCGATCCACATCGCGTCACGCTCGGCGCGCGGACCCTTGCTGATGGTGCGCGCGGAGTTCGTCGCGAAATCGAAGATCGCGAGATAGTTCGCCTGGCCGCCGCTGTAGCGCTTCTCCGGGCGGAAATCGCGAAAGACTTTCGAGTAGACGATTTTCTTTCCGTCGGGTGAGTACTCGCCCGATCCGGCGAGGGGCATCGGAAGTGCGACGGATGATCCGCCATCCGGACTCACCGTGTAGAGGCGCGTCTGCCCGAGCGTCCATGAGGTGCGCTGGCCGCGGAAGAGGATGCGCTTGCCGTCCTTCGTCCACCCGTAGACCTGGTTGTCGTATCCCCATCGCTCGGCGCGCGGAGATCCCGACGGATAGAACGTCAGCTGCTTCGGCACTCCGCCGTTCGCCGCCACGACGTACACCTGCTCATCGCCGTCGTACTGGCCGGTGAAGGCGATCGAGCTACCGTCGGGAGAGAATTTTCCGAACAGCTCGAGACCCGGGTGCGTCGTGAGATGGGTCGCGACGCCGCCGGAAGAGCTCGCGGTCCACAGGTCGCCACCGTAGCTGAAGGCAATTCGGTCGCCGTGGATGTCGGGGAATCTTAGGAGCTTTGTCTGAGCGTTGGATGACGTTGCGATCGCGAACATCGCGATGGCCAGGATTACGGATGAGAAGCGATTCATTGGAGAGTCTGCGAGGATCGGGGGAGAAGAAAACTACAACTCAGAACGACGCGGCGGCGTGACGAGCACCGGCCATCGGCCGATGCAGGTGATTGCGCGGCTCGTGCTCCCCATCACAACGCGCCTTGGCAGCGTTTGACGCCGGCTGGCGATGGCGATGAGATCGGGGTTGATCCGTTCCGCGGCAGCGATCAACCCCCCGACCGCATCTCCCGAAACCGACATCGATTCGGTAGAGATGCTCTTGCCGGCGCGAACCTCTTCGTCGAGGCGCGCAAAAGCGTGCTCGATTCCCTCGCGGACGACGAGCGCGGGACCTGCATCTCCCTCCTCGACGATCGGGTACGGCAGTCCGACGTGAACGAAGATCAGAGTGCCGTCCGGCTCGGCGAGATTCGCGGCGATGTGTGCGCACTCGATGCTGGCCTTTCCAAAATCGGTCGCCACCATGATGCGCCGCGGCACTCCGATCAGTGAAGGACGTACTCCGAGAACCGGGATCATGCCCTTCCCAATCACCCGGGTAGTGGTGTTCTCGCCGCAAGCCTGCTCCCATGTGCTCTGCTGATGGATTCCCATCACGATGAGCTTCGCGTGGTGCTTCCACACGCTCTCGACAATGGAGAATGCCGGATTCCCGCTGACGCTCTCCACCGGCCATGACTGCGTGCTTCCGGTGAACTTCGAGACCAGCGCCCGGGCGTCACGGCGGTGGATCAAATGCATTTCTGCGTCCGATGTGCCGCCCACCCTGATCTCGCCATCCGGCGGCGGGAATTCCGCCACCCGAATCACGGTCGGCTCGGCGCCCCTCCACGAGAGCGCGGCGGTGATCCTGATCGCGGCCGCGGCGCTGTCGTCATTCTCGAGCGCGAGGAGCAGCGGATAGTGAAACCCCTGAGAAAATATTCGCCGATATGGTCCGGCCTTCTGCCGCGTCATCGAGCCGCGGGCCGCAACCTCCGGCGTGATTGTAGCTGTCATTTGAAACCTCCATTTGCCTGGCGGCTGAGCTGCGTCTGTGAATGTGGAGGGTATTGGGGCGAAATTCTGTCGGCGTTGCGCCATTTCCCTGTCGGCGTTGCACCGTTTCTCTGTCGGCCTTTTCCTTAGCGGAAATCCACGCGAATCCGGTTGTCCATGCGATCCGCGCCATTCGGTGACGTCCCGATGCACGCGCCGGTGGGCCGTCCACGATCAGCGTGTACTTATTCTTTTGCCGTTCTTCGTTTCAGCGCCCGAAGCAGCGCGACATCATCCTTGTCCTTCGGCCGCCCCGCAGCCGTTTTGGACCGAATGATGTCGTCGAGTGACGCTACGAGAAAGTGCACCCCGAACGCCTCGAATTTTTTCGCATCTTCGACGAGATCGCGGTAACCTTTCGTCCCCGCCGGCTCAAAAGCGATGTCGAGGCGTCCCGCGTTCGTCACGAGATTCCACATCCGCGAGCGCGAAAGCATTGCCGCTGAGCAGTCGAAGGCAAGGCCTTCCGGAATCGATTCGGTATAAACCTTTGCGTTCAGATCGCGCAGCGCCGACGAAAGTCTCTCGAGATTCTTGCGATCGTCGGCAGGTGCGATGTCGGCATCTGCCGTGACACGCGGAAATCCGTAAAGTCGCGCAGCCAACGCACCGATCAGAATGAAGTTGACTTTGTGCGTTTCGAGCGCGCGGATAAGCCGTTCCGGATCCAGAGGTGCTACATCAGACACGTCGAGCTCCGACGACAAAACGATTTACCTGCTCCACCTCGCGAAGCCGGTCTTCGGGAGTCAGTCGCAGTATCCGCGGAATATCGTCGAGCACGGAGCGATCGACGCGCCCAACCCTTTCGAGGCGAGCCGAAAGAGCGAATCCGGAAGCTCGAATCAGCCGCTGGAGTGTCCTGAACGTAGGATCCGTGTCACCAAGCTCGATTCGGGCGACTACGGATTGGGCCGTTCTCGCGCGTCGGGCGAGCTCCCGTTGGGAGAGGCCGGCCATCTTGCGGGCGGAGGACAGGAGGCGATCCGGAGCAGAGGCGGCTTTCATACGGGAATGATAGCTACTTAGCTATCATTCCTCAAGACTGAAGAAGCTTGCGAAGTACACGCTCGATCCCTTCCGCTAAGTGTGTCGTTCTCCATTGCAGTGAATTAGGTTGCGGGCATCACTCCTGCAGAAACATTGCGGTTGGCTTTTCTTGCGCTCCCACCACGGAAATGCGGCGAACTCAAGTCAAAACGTCCTTCTTCGGTTTCGTTGCGGTGCTGGGCCTATCGGCTTGCACCGCGGCGCGGCCGACTGTATCGACTCCCGGTCCTGTGCGCGCCCCCCCGGCGATCCTCTCCGGCACCGAGCGCATTCGCGCCGACAGCATCCGCCATCCATATACGGAAGCCGACATTCTGTTCATGACGCACATGATCGCCCACCACGCACAGGCGATCGTCATGTCGCGGATGGCTCCGACACACGGCGCCAGCCCATCGATTCAGACTCTCGCCGCACGGATCATCAATGCGCAGAACGATGAAATTCGGGCGATGCAGTCCTGGCTCGGCGACCGCGGCCAGCCGGTGCCTGTTCCTGACACATCCCCCGCTTCATCCGCGGCGGCGATGCCCGGGATGCCGGGAATGACCGGCATGCATCACCGGATGCTGATGCCCGGAATGCTCACCGACGAACAAATGAGACAGCTCGATGCCGCGCGGGGTGAAAAGTTCGACCGCCTGTTTCTCAGCGGGATGATCCAGCACCATCGAGGCGCGGTGCAGATGGTCGCCGAGCTGTTCGCAACTCCGGGAGCCGCGCAGGACGAAACGATATTCAAGTTCGCATCGGACGTGAACGTGGATCAGACCACGGAGATCGCCCGGATGCAAAAGATGCTTTCCAGTCTTATTTTCGAAGGACAAACCCCTTAACCGGCACGAACATGTTCAAGCGCTCCTTGATTCTCGCGTCTCTCACGGTCTCGGCGTGCACTCCGCCTGCCGCGGTTGTGACCACAGCGCCATCTGCAACGACCTCCCAGGCGGGCCCCGCGAGCCGGATCGTCAGCACTTCGGCGACCGCACCGTCACCCGACCCCCGGGTCGGTCTTCGCCCCGGATTGCACGATGCGCAGGAAGCGATATGGAACATGCGCGTGCTCTCGGAGACGCCGCCGTCGGCGAAGTTCGCGGATGCATTCAACTCCGATATCACGTTCACGGGTCCATACGCGATTCAGGGCAGCTTCAACGGCTATCAGGTCTGGGACATTTCCAATCCCGCGTCGCCCGCTCTCAAAACAGCTTACTTCTGCCCTGCCTCGCAGAGCGACGTCTCGGTCTACAAGAACCTGCTCTTCGTCTCCGGCGAAAGTTTGAGCGGGCGCCTCGACTGTGGCGCGGTGGCACTGACGGACACGGTGAGCAGCCTTCGTATCCGGGGCATCCGGATCTTCGACATCACCGACGTCACCGCCCCGAAATACATCGGCAACGTCCAGACGTGCAGAGGCTCGCACACTCATAGCGTCCTCTTCGATCCGAATGATCCGGCGAATGTCTATGTCTACATTTCCGGCTCCGCGCGCGTGCGGCCGGCGGCGGAGCTGCCCGGCTGTGTCGCAGCCGCGCCCGCGAGCGATTCCGCATCCGCGCTATTCCGCATCGAAGTCATCAAGGTGCCGCTGGCACACCCCGAGCAGGCGGCGATCGTAAACTCGCCGAGGATCTTCAGCAATCTCGTCGCGCCGAGGATACATGGCGACGTGCCGGTCGATGTTGCCGCGGCCCGTGCCAGAGGTGCGTTCATCGGAACGGTGAACGGACAGGAGCGGGTGCTGTCGGGAAGATTCACCGGTCCTCTTCTCGACAGCATCGTCAAGGCGCGCGGAGGAGCGACCGCGACGGCTGCCGATTCGGAGGCGCTGCGTGCTGCGCTCCCTGGACTCGTTGAAGCAGTGTTCGGGCCGCAGGCGCCGCCGCAGGCCGGCCCGACTCAATGCCACGACATCACGGTTTATCCCGCCATCGGAAGAGCGGGCGGAGCGTGCGAGGGATACGGATTCCTTCTCGACATCCGCGATCCGGTGCGTCCGGTTCGAATCGACGCGGTCTCGGATTCGAATTTCTCGTACTGGCATTCGGCGACGTTCAACAACGACGGCACGAAGGTTCTTGTCTCGGATGAATGGGGCGGCGGCCTCCAGCCCAAGTGCCGCGCTACAGATCCGAGAGAATGGGGCGCGGACGCGATCTTCGACATCGTGGGCGGCAAGATGGAGTTCCAGAATTACTACAAGCTGCCCGCCCCCCAAACCACGAACGAAAACTGCGTCGCGCACAACGGGTCGCTCATTCCGATTCCCGGACGGGACGTGATGGTGCAGGCATGGTATCAGGGGGGAATTTCCGTTTTCGACTGGACCGACCCCCGCCATCCGATGGAGATCGCGTTCTTCGACCGCGGTTCCATCGATTCGACGAAGATCGTGGCAGGCGGATCCTGGTCCGCGTACTGGTACAACGGGGCGATCGTCAGCTCGGAGATCGCGCGGGGGCTCGACATACTCGAGCTGACGCCGAGCACATTCATCTCGCAGAACGAGATCGACGCGGCGAAGACGGTGCACGTCGACTATCTCAACGTGCAGGGGCAGCAGAAGATCGTCTGGCCGCCGAGCTTCGCGCTCGCCCGGGCGTACGTCGACCAGATCGCGCGAGCGAACGGCCTGGGAGCGGGACGAATCGCCGCGATCCGGGACGAGCTCGCCGGGGCGGAACGCTTGTCGGGAATGACCCGCGCGAGCGCGCTGAATCAGCTCGCGGCGGCGCTCGATGCGGACGCGCGAGTTTCGACCGAGGCCGGTGCGATCGGAAGGTTGGCGGGGGCGGTCAGGGATCTCGCGCGGTAAGAGAAAACGGCGAACTGAACAACTACAAGCCCTATACTGACGTCCCGATGTAGGCCGCCAGTGGCTGCCGGCGTTCTTGGCTGTGAGCTCGCGGCTTGTCGTTTATTCTTTCGCCGTTTGATTCGACCCTTCCCGCCCGCTTGGCGCCCTCCGAACTTTCACCCGTGACGATCCTTTCCCGGCGCACCGCGTCCCTCGCCCTGGCCGCACTGACCCTGGGCTGCAAGGCCTCCGCCCCGGCCTTCGGCACGAACCCTCTATCCGCACGCACCAACGCCGACGAGTTCTTCTACTCGGTGAGCTACCGCTTCACGAACATCCAGCGCACCCCGAAGTTGATCCGCGCCCGCCAGCAGTTCGGCCACTACGCGCTGGTTCCGTCCGGCGTCTACAACGACACCAGCGTCTGGATGGCGTACGGCACTCCCCCCGACAGCTCGCGCATCTTCGCCGACGACGGCTATCCGACCGCGACCCAATACATCGTCGTCCCGCATTCATCGACCGAGCCGCCGAGGAGTCTCGCCGAGTCGCGCGAAGTGGTGAAGCTGAAGCACCTCGGCGGCGACGAGTACGAATGGTTCACCAACGTGGACGTCGCGGTCGGACACGTCGGAGCTGAAGACGTGATGAACGTCCTCGCGGCGAGCCTGCGCGCCGGCGAGAACCGCCCCTCGTCCGCCGTCCGCGCCGACTACCGCACCTACTTCCCGCGCGCGACCGCGCTGCTCGGACGGCTCCTCTCGCTCGACACTCTCAGCACGCTCACCGATTCGCAGGGCGCGACGACATTCGACATCGCCATTCGACTGACGCCTGATACTCTCGCGCGCTACATGCCGGCCTACGCGAAGTACATCGACAAGTACGTCCGCACCGGCCACTACCATATAGTAGTGCGCGACCGCGCCGGCGTGCCCTGGTTCGACGCTTCGGCGGACGATTACTGGATGCACTTCCACGTACGCTCGAGAGACGGGCACATGGCGCCGCTCACGGGACCGGTGCGGCCGATGCCGTCCGATCTCAAGATCGAGCTGAGTCTCCGCATGCGGATTCTTTTCTTCACCGTCGGCTTTTGGAAGATGACCGGCGATTTCAACCTCATCCGCATTCCCCACGAGCGCGGATACGCGATCCGGTTTTCCGAAGAGCCGGAGTGGATCCTTCCGCCGACGGTTCATTTCTTCCTCAAGACTCCGCTCGCGCGCCCGTTCCAGGGACGCGGAACAACAAGCTGAGCGGAACCGCCGTCGGGGATTTTCTCGGACCCGCCGAGCGCGAGGCGAACCGCTTCAACGCCGACGTGTTCCGCGCGCTGAGAGCGGATGTCGGAGCGCTGCTGCAGTGAGCTTCACCGCTAACCATTAGGCGGTAGCTTCCTCCGTTCGCGTGTCCCACACTCGAGCCATCCTGCGGCCAATGCGCTTCCGTTTCTCCCCAGTTCTGTTGCTCCTTGCGATTCCCGCAGGGACAATCCGGGCGCAATCGTCGGACTCACTCTCCCGCGGCGCCGATCCGACGGCTCGGCCGTACATAACCGTCAAGCTCGCGTCAACGCCGATCGAGCTCGACGGGCACATGAACGAAGCCGCGTGGGCGACGGCCGATTCGATCACCGACTTTAAGCAGAGAGAGCCGCGGGAGGGCTCGCCATCGACCGAGCGCACCCTGATGAAGATTCTGCGCGACAAGGACGCGATCTACGTCGCCGCGCGCATGGACGATCGTGATGCGACCGCTATCGTCGCAATGCAGCTCCGCCGCGACGTGAATCTCGACTCCGACGATCAATTCGGCTTTCTCATCGACTCCTTTCACGACCATCGAAGCGCATTCGCCTTCAACACGAATCCGAACGGCGCGATGTGGGACGCGCAGCGTTTCGAGCCGGAGGACACGAACGAGAACTGGAACGGCATCTGGGACGTCGCGGTCACGCGTGATGCCAATGGATGGACCGCCGAATTCAGAATTCCCTTTCGAACGCTTCGCTTCGATGCAGGCGCGGGCGCCGCGTTCGGTTTCAACGCGCGGAGATTCATTCGTCGGAAAAACGAAGAGGACCTCTGGCAGGGATGGAAGCGAAACGAGGGAATCTATTACCTTCTCAAGGAGGGAGATCTCGTCGGGCTCGGGGTTCTTTCGCGGGCGCGCAATCTCGAGCTCAAGCCTTACACGCTCGCCCGCGCAGACGCGCCGTCGTACGACGTCGCGGGTGCCCGAAAGAGCTCCGCCTCGACGTCGGGAAAGGTTGGACTCGACGCGAAGACAGCAGTGACTCCGACGCTCACCGCCGACCTCACCGTCAACACCGACTTCGCGCAGGTCGAGGCGGACCGGCAAATCGTGAATCTCTCGCGGTTCCCGCTCTTCTTTCCGGAGAAGCGCGAGTTCTTCCTCGAGTCGGCGAACATCTTCAGCTTCGGGTCGTCGGGGCGCGCCCAGCCCTTCCACTCCCGCCGGATCGGTCTCGATTATTCCGGCCGCCCTGTCCCGATACTCGGCGGAGCGCGACTCAGCGGAAAGGCGGGACCGTGGGCGGTCGGTCTGCTCGACGCGCGCACCGGAGCGGGCGATGCGGCGAACGATGCCGTCGTGCGCGTCAAGCACAATGTGTTCGCGCGGTCATATGTCGGCGGCATTCTCATCAACCGGTCCGGTCCGGACGTCGACGGCTCGCAGTCGCTGGCCGGGTTCGACATGGACTTTCCTCTCGTAGTCCACGGAAGAAACGTCGAGCCTTCGTTCTGGATAAACGGATCGCGGACGCCGGGTCATCGCGGCACACCGCTCGCCTGGCGTCTCGCCACCGATTATCCGAACGATCTCTTCGACAACTTCGTGTCGCTGTATCGCATCAACGCCGGCTACGACCCATTCCTCGGATTCGTCCGTCGCACCGGAATATGGGAGTCGAACGGACACATCGATTATTTCCCGCGTCCGAAAATCGGCGGAGTACGGAAGCTTACTATCGTCGCGCCGGTTCCGAGCTGGGACATCATCGCCGATGAGGCCGGCTCGCTCACTTCGCCGAAAACGTGGCAGACGGCCGAGTTCGAATGGACACCGCTCGGCGTCACGATGCAGTCGGGGGATTACTACGAGCTCAACGTTCAGCGGAAGATGGACGCGCCGTCGAGCGCGTTCGAGATATTTCCCGACATAAACGTAGCAAGCGGACGCTACTGGTGGACGCGATATGAAGCTGAGTACCGGAGCAGCATCGGACGGCCGTTGAGTGTTCAGCCGAAAGTTAGCGTTGGGCAGTTTTATGACGGTCACGGCGCCGAGCTCTCCACCAGCGTCACCTTTCGCGGCGGCGGGCACGTCATACTCGGCGCTGACTATGACTATGTATCGGCGAGAGTGGCCGGCGGACATTTCGACGCGATCAGCACCGGCGGACGGATAGAGTACGCGTTCACCACGCGCGCTGATTTCCTCGGCTTCGTGCAGTACAACAACGAGGACCGGAGATCCGATTTCAATCTGCGGTTCCACTGGACGCCGGTGATCGGCGACGATTTATACGTCGTGTGGAACTCGGGTTACTCGACCGATCCCCTCGCGCGGTTCCGATTCGGCAGTGCGTCGACAATCGTGAAGCCACTGAACGGCGCGCTGGTGATCAAGGGAGTGCACCGGCTGGCATACTGAAACCGGCAATCCACCGCGCCCACCGACCGGACAGTAGACGAGGGCCTTGGGGGCGGCGAACTCGCTACTGCCGGCGGTTTGGGATAGAGTCGTCTGCGAATTGACCAGCGATCGCAGCGACCCACCAACGATTATATGCGCCCAGAGGACTGGGCTATCGAACGCGAATATGGTACGGCCCTATCAAATGAGTGTTAGTTTTGAGGCGCAAACCGTAGAAGCAATTCTCAAATAACCATCAAATCGTGCTTCGACTTCTGACTCTCGGTCACTACCGAATCGAGTCCTCGAAACCGTTGGGGCCGGCGGCACAACAGAGCCGTCCGCTCGGCCTCGTCGCGGTGATCAGCGCCGCCGGGTCGCGTGGCGTGAGCCGCGAACATCTGCTCGTCTATTTCTGGCCCGAAAGTACACCCAAGAGCGCCAGGAACACGCTCAACCAAACGCTTTACGCGCTGCGCAGGGACCTGGACGCACCGGAGCTCTTCCTGCCCGGCCGGGTTCTACGCCTAAACCCGGAAGTCGTTAGCTCCGATCAGTGGGAGTTCGAGTCGGCGCTCAGCCGCCGCGAGATGACCGAGGCCGCTGCTCTATATAGAGGCAGCTATCTCCAGAATTTCACCCTTCCGGGTGCTCCCGAATTCGAGCGGTGGCTCGAGGGCGAGCGCGACCGTCTCGCGCAGCGATACTTCCAAACACTTTCGGCGCTCGCAACGCGAGCATCGGACAAGGGAGACTACCGTGAGGCGGCGGACTGGTGGCGGAAGCTCGCCACTCAGGATCCTCTCAGCTCGTACGCGGCCGCTGGACTGATAACTGCGCTCACTGCCGCCGGCGACAGGTCTGCCGCGCTTGCATTCGCAAGGCAGCATGAGTTGTCGGTAACGCGAGAGTTGGGTGTCCCGGTCGATCCCGCTATCGCAGCTCTCATCTCACGAATCGAGACCGACCGGCAGCCCCCGACGACGCTCGTCACTGCTCCACAAGTAAAGCGGGCGCTCGAAGACCTTTCCGGATTCGAGCGGTTCACGCGACCCGTCGCCACGGCCGGACGCGCCGGATGGGAAAGCGGCCCGCGCACCTCTTCAGCCGCTGAGAAGGATGCAGCCCAGCTTCCGAAGGCAATGGCACCGAGCATTGAGACGTTCGGCGGCGATCTCTACAAGATGCTGGTCGAAAACGCAATCGACATCGTTTACTGCGCCGACGTGCACGGAAACTTCACGTATGCCAACAAGGCGAGTGAAAAACTCCTTGGCGTGCCCCGGGAAAACATCATCGGACACCTCTTTCTCGATTTCGTGCGCGAAGACTTCCGCCACGCGATGGTCGAGCTCTACATCCGCCAGGTGCATGAGCGAGTTCCCGTAACCTACTACGAGTTTCCCGCGGTTCCCCCCAACGGTCCCGCCGTCTGGCTCGGCCAGCACGTTCATCTGGTTGAGCATGACGGACGGCCGGTCGGCATATTCGCGATCGCGCGAGACATCACGCTGCGCAAGCGTCTCGAGCGCAATCAGGGATACTTGTCGGTCCGCGATCGAAGCACCAAGCTCCTCAACGCCGGCGCGTTCAGAGCATTCGTCGAGCATCGCATGTCACTTGCGCTTCGCAGCAGCCAGGGATTTCACGTTCTCTTCATCCGTATCGAGAACATGAACGACATCTCCTCCGCCGGCGGTCCCGCCGCCGCCGAGATCATGGCTCAGCACGTCGCCGACGCTCTCCGGCTGACATTTCGCACGTCAGACATTCTCGCGCGCCTTCAGCCGGAAGAATTTGCCGTGGTCGCAGTCGATGCCGGCGGTGACGGAGCCGCGGTTCTCAATCAGAGATTCATGGAAAATCTCAATCGGGTGCCGCGCGCGCCGGTCCCGCTCGTGCGCGTTTCGCACGCTTACTACGATCCGAAATTCCCCGGATCGGTGGAATCGCTGTTCACTTCGCACTCGCTGATCAGCACCTGACGTTCCCAGCGGGTAGCATTCGTCGATCAGCGGGTGCGGGCAGCGACGTAGTTCTCTTTTGTAGCTTAACGCGATTTGCGGCTCACCTGTCCGAGAGCGTGCCGGAGCGTCCGCGCGAGTGATGTCCCGTCGCCAACGCCCCAGAAGTGCATGAAGATCAGCCGCGGCGATTCCTCGAGCATGTGGCTGTGAATCGCGGTTACCGAGATCCCACCGTCAGCGAGAGCGCGCGCCACCGCGTTCACTTCGGAAGCGAGAAGAACAAAATCGCCCGTCGTCGCGACGCGGCCGCTGTCTGCGGGTTCGAAATTGATTGCCGTCGAGATTCCCATCGACGGCGGAACGATTGCGCCTCCAATGAGCACGGCGTTCTTTCGAGCCACGCTCACCTGATAGACCGCACCGTTGAGCTTGCCACGGACGCCGAGCGCATTCGCGAGTGCCGCCGTGTCGAGCGGGAGCGGTCCGGGTGAAGATGCGGCCGCGGCAGCAAGCGGAGTCCGCGTCGACGCGAGCGCGGCGTGGAGCGCGCGCGCGAGCGCGACAGGATCGCCGATGGCCGAGATGTGCATGTACATCACGTGCGGGGACTCGTTCAGCAGATGATTGTGCAGCGCCGTTTCCTGAATCGTTCCTCGGCGAAGCAGGTCGGTCACGCCCGGAATCTCGCTCTCGAGAAGCACGAGATCGCCCATCATCATCGCGTTGCCATTCGTTCGCGCGAACGCGATCCATGAGCCAAGCGCGAACGCGGGCCTCAGAGTGATGCCGCCGATTTTTACCGTGAGATCGGAACGAGGAAAGCCGAACTTGATCGCTCCATCGGGCTGGACCGTTCCGCTTCGACCGAGCTCCTTCTCGACAGCGCTCCACCGATCGGGCGGTTGGGATGCCGGCGCTTGCGCGACGAGAACAGCGGACGGAAAGGTTGCGGCGATGGCGAGGGAGATGGGGATTAATCGGACAGTCATTTGTGATAGGTCGGTTGGGTCGTCTGGCTTGGGGACACCATTCTGCAAGAAATGGCGCGGGATAACTGTCCGCGTCGTCGGAGCGCGCCGCCGGCGGCGTAGTTGGCGGATACCGGGCAGCGGCGTAGTTCTCAGTTGCAGCCCTCGCTTATAAGTGTGCAAGAACTGAGGCCGTTGGCGTCTCAATGGTAGAACCCACTTCTACCGGTGCGCCATGCGCTCTCTTCTCTCGACAGTCCTCCTCGCCGTTCCGGCGATCCTCTCGGCTCAGATCGCAGTCCCTCCGCGTCCCTGGCCATGCCCCGTGCCCCCCTGCCCACGCGACGCGCCATGCCTCATGCCGATCTGCGGCATTCCCCGCTCCGACGTCGAGCGGCAAAGCAGCGACGTCCGCGTCGAGCTCGTCGACCGGGTCCTCCACTACGAAGTGACCGAGACCTATGTCAATCGCGGCAGCAGGGTCGGCGAGGCTGATTACATGTTTCCGCTTCCGAAGGGTGCCGCGCTCCAGGACCTCAAGCTCTCGATCAACGGGGAGATGGTCGCCGGTGAAACGATGAGCTCGGATCGCGCCCGCCAGATCTACGAGCAGATCGTGCGTCAGCAGCGCGATCCCGCTCTTCTCGAGTGGATGGGCTACGGACTGTTGCGCGCGAGAATATTTCCGATCGCGCCCGGTGAAACGAAGAAGGTAGTCGTCCGGTTCCAGAGCGTCGCCGAGCGCGAAGGTGACGCGTTGAGAATCGACTACTTCCGCGGCTTGCGGAATGCCCAACGCGGGGGAAATGGGTCTCCCGAAGGAACCACTTCCTTCACGCTCACATATCCCGACGAAAGGATTTATGGAGCCGCCTACTCTCCAACCCACTCGATCTCCTCGATTGATCAGGGGTCGACACGTCGGGTGGAAGTGCGAGATGCTTCCGGCGAGATCACGCTCCTCATCCCGGTGAGGAAGCCGGCGAGCCCCGCCATCACGCTCCTCGCAAACGCGCCCGGAAACGATGATGGCTTCGCGCTCATTACGCTGACTCCCCCTGCGATGGCGCCCCGGGCCGTCCCGCGCGATGTGACGTTCGTGATCGATGTTTCCGGGTCGATGAGCGGCAAGAAGATCGAACAGGCGCGCGCCGCCGGCAGACAGCTTCTTCAATCTCTTTCACCGGCCGACCGGTTCAGATTCATCGACTTCTCCACCGACGTCCGCACATTTCGCGACGGATACGCAATGGCATCGAGTGACAACATCCGCGCCGCGGAGCGCTACCTCGATGCACTCGAAGCTGAAGGCTCGACCAACATCGGCGGCGCGCTCGACCAGGCGCTGGCAGCGCCAATTCAGTCGGGCAGACTGCCGATCGTCCTTTTCCTCACCGACGGCCTTCCGACAATCGGCGAGACGAATGGCGACGTCATCGCATCACGCGTCGCGGGCCAGCGCGGATCACGGCGGCTGTTCACATTCGGGGTTGGCTCCGATCTCAACATCTCCCTCATCGAGCAGCTCGCGCTCGAGGGGCGTGGGACCGCGAGCTTCGTGCGACCGGGTGAATCAGTCGAGCGCGCAGTTGGAATCGTCGCGTCGCGTCTTACGAATCCGCTCGTTACCGACGTCAGGGTCCACGCCGACGGCGTGCAGCTCCGAAAGGTGCACCCTTCGGGACCGTCGGACATATTTGCCGGGGAGGATCTCATCATTCTTGCGCGCTATCAGGGAAGTGGTGCAAGCACGCTTCGGTTCGATGGCCAGACTTCGGCGGGACCGGTGAGTTGGACAAGCCGCGTCGCCTTCCCCGACCGGTCACGCGAAAACCCGTTCGTCGCGCGCCTTTGGGCTACTCAGCGCGTCGGCTATCTGAGCGCCGAAAAGCGAAAGCATGGCGCTTCGACGGAGATCGACGATGAGATTCGACAACTGGGTGACAGGTATGGTATTCCGACCGAATTCTCGTCTTACCTGGTGCTGGAGCCAGGAATGAATCCGCCAGGTTTGGCTCAGCCTGCCCTCTCGGGGAGGAGTGTGGTCGGCGGACAGGCGCGCCTGAATGCGGCTGTTACCACCGGACTGGCGGGCGCAGTGGCGGGAGCGCCTATCGCCGGGGCAAACACTCAATCATTCGAGGCGGCGAAGATGGCAGCCGCGCAGCGCGCGGCGATGAACGTCGCTTCGGCTGACTCGGTTTCGGGCCTTCGCGACCGATCAAATTTCCGTCGCGCGGGCAATCGCGTTTTCATCCGGCGCGATTCGAGCTGGACCGACACTCGCGTCAAACCCGATTGGCCGGTGCTGAAAGTGAAACCATACTCCGACGCGTACTTCAGGATCGTCGATCTTCTGCCTGAGCTGCGGGAGTCGTTCGCGATCGGAGAGCACGTTCGTGTCGGCGGCCGCGCGATGACAATCGAGCTGGCATCTGCAGGCGTTGAGACGCTGAGCGCACGAAGCCTCGCCATGCTGCGCGAAAAGTGGTGACCGGGTGACTGACGTCGACCGTCTGTTCCGTACGTATAATGCCGCGCTCGTCCGATATCTCACCCGGCGGCTCGGCGATCGGGACTGGGCGGAAGAAGTCGCGCAGGAGACGTTCGTCCGCGCATTGAGACAGACGACGCTGGAGAATGAGCGTGCGTGGCTCTTTGCGGTGGCGACCAATCTCGTGCGCGATGAAGCGCGGAAGGACAGCCGGCGGCGAAAGCATCTTGCGCTGCTCGCGGAGGAAGAGCGGGACATGGTGGTCGAATCGCGGGAGACGACGATCGAGCGTGCGCAGGAGGCAGCGCTCGCGCGCAAAGCAGTCGATGCGCTCGCGGAAAAGGACCGGCTGGCGCTCCTCATGCGCGAGGAAGGTTTGGATTACAACGAGATCGCGGAAGCGCTTCAGCTGTCGCCCGGATCAATCGGGACGACGCTCGCGCGTGCGAGGAGAAGATTGGTGGAGAGCTACGAAGCGCTCCAAAAGAGCCGACAAGAGAGAGAAGACAATGCTGCATCCTGACGAAGGAACGATTCACTCGTGGCTCGATGGCGCACTGTCCCCCGACGAGGCAGCGCGGATCGAGTCTCATGTCGCAGGCTGTCCGGAGTGTCAGGCGGCTGTTGCGGAGGCGCGCGGGTTTGTCGCCGCGTCTTCGCGAATTCTCACTGCGCTCGATGATGTTCCATCTGGTGTGATTCCGGCGGCGACGCGCGCAATTCCCGCGACACGCTGGCCGCGTCGCGGGCGCAACATTTGGCGGGCGGCAGCGGCGATTACGGTCATCGCAGCAGGAAGTCTTATCGTGTACCAGACCCGCACACGGGAGATTCGATATTCGCTAACATCGTCGGTTTCGCGGCCCGGGCAGGCGAGAACGGATTCGTCGCCGGTTGCCCGCGAAAGCTCTCCTGCGCAGGCGTCGCCAGCCGTTGCCGCCGTGATTCCAGCCACACCGGCGACGCCGGTTGCGAAAG
>WNGF01003478.1_pt1 | contig 32422 bp, 29 predicted proteins | sample 5400641 | NCBI WGS metagenome assembly WNGF01 (sample SAMN13153371, study PRJNA577476) | soil metagenome | isolation source: 80 cm soil or saprolite under grassland replicate 2 | place: USA:California | collected 2016-06-15 | reverse complement strand
GCAGGATGGCGGCGCGGCCGGGCGCCGTCGAGGCCGGCGCTGCTGATCAGCGGTTGGCGCGCGACCGCGCGTCCCTGCGGGTGGGCGCGCCACTGCTCGACCGTGCGCACAGCCGCCGCCACCCCGCCGTCGGCCACCAGCACCGCGCAGCCGAGCATGGCGGGTCGGCCGGGGGCGGTCCCGCCGACCCCGGCCGACCCGCTGTCCGCGGAGTGGCTTGCCACGCTGCGATCGGACGCCGGCCCGGTCACGGTGATCACGCCACCCGGAAGGCTTGGCGGCCAGCCGTTGAGCTGGCCACATCGGCTGACTAGCTACGGCCAGGATCAACCGAGCTGGCTAACCCGCCGTCCCCAGCGCCGGTTCTAGGGCGGTGAGCCTGCGGGGCGCGACGGCGCCCTCGAATCGCGGAACCACGCCGCGCTTCTCCCAGTTCCACACTGGCGCGAGGAACGGGTTGCAGGAAAGCACACGGACGATGCTGCGCAACTGCGCCGGGTCCAGCCCTTTCGGCAGCGCCCGCAGGTGCGCGGCGGCTGGAGAGTCGGCGTGCAGCGGCGCGTAGGGGTCGAAATAATCCGCAGGGAACGCCTTGAGCAGATCGGTGGCCTTACGGACGCCGAGCTGGCGTAGCGCCGTTCTGGTGCGGGTGCCGGCCCGGTTGGTGTCGTCCGCGGAGCCGTACACGACCGAGTCCCTCCCGGACGCGCTGTCCGACGGGCTGCTGCTGTGGCGATTGGCGAACCAGTGTTCGACCCGGCCACGCTCGATCCGGTCCAGATGCAGATACAGGTGCGCCTGATCGACCCAGTCAACGAGGCGGCCCACCGGCACCCTCGTGTGCAGCATCACATCGACGAAGTTGGCCGTCGCGAGGCTCTGCATGTCTTCGATGCCGACCTCGAGCAGCCTGGCCTCATACCAGATGGTGAGCCCGTCGATCTGGTTGAGCGGGTAGGGCTGGCTGAACGAGGGCACGGAGGCGCGCAGCCCGGCGGCCGCGGTCCGCTGCAGAGCCTGCATGCCGACGAGGGGGAAGAAACCGACCACGAAAGCGGCGACGGCCTCGGTCCGCAGGTCCTGCAGGTCCTGCAGGTGGAGCAGCTCGTGCAGGGTAGCGACGATGATCAAGACCACGATGATTCGCAGCATGGCGTGCGCGTATGCGCCAGGCCGCAGGTCGCTTTGAAAGAACCGGCGGATGAGCATTTGCAGTATGAAGGCATAGGCGCCAAGGAAGCCGAACTTCAGCACGTCCCACACGCTGCTCGGCGCCATGAAGTTGGGATCCCACAGCACCGCTGTCCAGGCCACCGCCAGCGCCGCGGTGATAAGAAAGACGGGGAACAGCGTCTCGATCCTGATCGGCGAGCCCTCGCCGTGGCCGCTTTGCGAGACGGATTTGCCGTAGTAGGCGTCGAACTTTTGCCGGTAGATGTTCTGCCGGTGTCCGAACAGGACGCCGCCGTGGTTGAACCACTCGGCGTAAAACTGCGACGTCGCTGGTGGCCGGGGCAGGCGCCCAGGGCTGTCCCACGCCAGCCGGTGCAGGTTGAGCACATATTCGTCCCACAGCGCCCCCGCCCGCTGGCCGAGGAAGCGAATGTACATCCAGCCGGGCAGGAAGGACATGCACCAGATAGCGAACATCGCCAGGACAACCACGCCGATCGGATGCTGCCCGTGCGGCGGCCAGGCCAGCCGCCATGCGATGAACAGGACGAGGCCGATCAGCACATTCATCCAAAGGCCGGCGACCTTGCCCTGAAGCCAGGAGCCCTTCCGCGCGGCGTGCAGCCAGCGCGGGAGCGTGCGGCGGCGCTCACCCTTCGGCGCGACTGTGAGCCGCAGAACCTCGGGGTGCGGCTTTTTATCCGAGCCGGCGAGCAGCGCCCAGAGCACCTCCAGGGTATGGTCGTCCCTTCCAGCGAGCAGGCGGCTCAGCCGGTCCCTGACCTGTTCGCAATCGGGCTCTGATGCTCCAGCCGGGGGGTTCAGCAGGTCGGGCGCGCTGGCGAGTAGGCATTGAAGTTCAAGGCGTATGGCCAAATCGACGTCGGGCTGTGAACGGTCAACGGTTTCATCGTGATCTGGCAGCGGCACCGACGCGGCGCCGTTGTCGCGTGCGCCGCGAAGCATGGGGGCGAGGAACTGGGCGATCTCGCTAGCCTGCTCGTTTCTGTTCATCAACTTCCTCCGAGCAGCCGCCGGGCCGCCTACCATAAGAGCCCCGGGCCGCCTACACGGTAAGAGCCCCGGATGGCGCCATTGATACAAAAGGCGGAACGCGATGCGCGGTCGTCTAGGTCTTGCGGGTCTGGTCGCTGTCGCGCTGCTCGCTGGAGGCTGCGCCGCGAAGGCCGAGTTAGGCGGCATCCTCGCCGCCGACGCGGCCAACACCGCGCGGGAGACCTCGCGTGTCGCCGTGGCCGTCACCATGCGAAGCCCGGGGATGTCGGTCACGTTCAGCCAAACAGGGGTATTCGACTACGCCCATTCCCGCGGGGTGCTCCGGGCGGCCAATGGCGCAGGCATCGCGCAAGAGGTGTTCTTGCCGCCGCACGTGTACATGAAGCTGACCGACGGCTCGGGCATGCTGCCGCGCGGGAAATCCTGGATCGAGGCGAACCTCACCAGCGCGGACGGGCTAGGCGGCCTCCCTCTCACCGCGTTTCCAGGCGCGCCGCAGGGCAACCCTTCGGACATGCTCTCGTCCCTGCTGGGCGCCTCGAAAGGCGCTGTGCAAGTGGGCAGCGCCACCATCCGAGGAGTTCAGACCGTCCATTACCGTGTCACGATCGATCTGGCGAAGGCCGCCGCCCAGATCCCGCCTTCCTCGCGAGCGGCTTTCACCCTCTTCGCGCAGGCCTTCGGGCGGCAGCCGTTCGTCGCGCAGGTATGGGTTGATCAGAAAGGGCTGGTGAGGCGTGTCCTCGTCAGCCTGACCCCGGCAAAGTCGTCCGGCGAGCGGGCAGGCACGCAGATCTCGCAGACGGTCGATTTCTACGACTTCGGGGTGCCTGTGCGGGTCACGGCCCCGCCCGCATCCGAGGTCGTGAGCTCGTCAGAGCTCGGCACGGGCAATGGCCCGCCCGGCGGAGGCGCAACAGGCCCGGCGGTCCCAGAAGGCCCAGCTCCCCCACGCGCCTCGGACACGCTGTCGCCGAGCGCCGCCAGCGCGGCGGCGCGAGCGGTGCGCGCATTTTGGGCTGGGCTTGGCGCGAACGACGTGAATGCTGCCGCGCAGGCCGTCGCGCCCACGCAGCGAAGCTGCCTGCTGTCCGCAATGAAAAACGGCCCAACCTTCACGATCAAGTCATTGCGGATAATGTCCGTCCGGCCAAACGGCCCCGGCCGCGCGACGGTCCTGTTCAAACTGGACGCGCGGGTTTGGTCCGCGGGAGCAAGCGCTCCGATAGGCCCAACCGACGTGCTGTGGTTCGCCACGACCGAGATCGCGCACGCCTGGTATGTGGACCTGCACGGCAGCGCGCCGTTCGGGCCGGGTTGCGGACCCTAACAGACCCAAGGCCGGGTTGCGGACCCTGGTAACCGCAGGGCAGAGCCGGGTTGCCGGCGAACACAGGGTTGCGCCGGGGGGTGGGTGGATGCGAGTTTGGGCGGCATGCCCACCCGCGCTGTGCACCTCGCGATTGACGCGGCGGACCCAGCACGCCTGGCACGGTTCTGGTCGGCCGCCCTGGGCTGGGAGGTCGCGTTCGACGAACCCGACGAGGTGGTGGTCTGGCCGGCTGGCTTCAGCTATCCGAACCCCGCCGCGCTGCCGCTGGTCTTCGTGCCTGTGCCCGAACCAAAGACAGGAAAGAACCGGGTACACCTCGACCTCGCGACGACCTCGGCCGAGCACCAAGCGGCCGAGGTAGGACGCCTGCGCCGACTCGGGGCAACGCCTGCCGACATCGGCCAGGGACATGTCCCGTGGGTCGTGCTTGCCGACCCAGAGGGAAACGAGCTGTGCGTGCTGGACCCGCGGCCGGCCTACCGCGACACCGGGCCCGTCGCCGCCGTCGTCGTGGACAGCGCCGACCCCGCCCTCCTGGCGCGGTTCTGGCGCGACGCAACGGGCTTTTCGCCGCACGAGTCCGGCCCGGATTGGGCCTCGCTGCGATCGCCTCGCGGCGTCGGGCCCTACCTGGAGCTGCTGCGCGCCCGGGACAGGAAAGCGGTCAAGAACCGGATGCATGTCGATACCGCCCCATATCCAGACGACGATCACCAGGCTGAGGTCAAGCGCCTGCAGGAAGCGGGCGCCGTGCCGATCGACGTCGGCCAGGGCGAGGCGCCGTGGGTTGTCCTCGCCGACCCAGAGGGCAACGAGTTCTGCGTCCTCACCCCACGCTGAGGCCCAGCCGTCCGTGGGCGCGGGCCGCCAGCCGTCCGTGGGCGCGGGCCGCCAGCCGTGGCTGCGGCATGATGGCGGTCATGCGCGCCTACGAACTCACCCATGAGTACGAGACCGTCAACCTCTTCCGCCGCGGGGCCGCCGCCAAGCTCCAGCTGAACCGTCCCGACCGCATGAACGCGTGGAACAGCCAGTTCGCGTTGGACCTGCTCGCCGCCGTCGCGGCCGTCAGCGGCGCGAGCGACGTTCGCGCGGTGCAGATCACTGGCGCGGGGCGCGGCTTCTCCAGCGGCGCGGACCTCAAGGAGGGCGTCGGCCAGACGCCGACAGGCCAGCCGGACGTCTACCGCGTGCTGACCGAGCGCTACCATCCGATCATCCGCGGAATCCGCGAGATGCCAAAGCCCGTCGTGGCGGCGGTGCATGGCGGCGCCGTCGGAATCGGCCTGTCGCTCGCGCTGGCATGCGACCTGATCGTCGCCGCCGAGTCCGGCTACTTCATGCTCGCGTTCGTCAACATCGGACTCGTGCCGGACGGCGGGTCGTCGCTGCTCGTGCCGTCGCGGGTCGGCTTCGCGCGGGCGGCCGAGATGGCGATGCTCGGCGAGCGGATTGGCGCCGGCCAGGCGCTGGAATGGGGCCTGATCAACAGGGTTTGGCCGGACGGCGAGTTCGCCACCCGCGCCGACGAGTTGGTCCAGCGGCTCGCCGACGGCCCCACCACCTCCTATGCGGGCTCGAAACGCCAGCTCAACACCTGGCTGTACGACCGGATGGAAAGCCAGCTCGAGCTTGAGGCGCAGATACAGCAGGAGACGGCCGCCTCGGGCGACTTCGCCGAGGGAGTCATGGCGTTCGGTCAAAAGCGCGCGCCGCGATTCACCGGCGCCTAGCGCCGAGAGTCACGCCCTGGCGGTTGCTGGCGCCACGCCGCCGGCCGGCTGGGTGCGGAACTGCCTGTGGTACAGGTGGGCGTACAGGCCGCCGCGGGCGAGCAGCTCGGTGTGGGCCCCCTGGCCGATGAGGCGTCCCTGGTCAAGCACGAGGATCTGGTCGGCGGCGAGGATGGTCGAAAGCCGGTGCGCGATGACGATCGAGGTGCGGTCGCGCAGGAGCGGGCGCAGGGCGGCCTGGATGTGCTGTTCGGACACGGAGTCGAGGCTGGAGGTGGCCTCGTCCAGGATGAGGATCCGCGGATCGCGCAGGATGACCCGTGCGATCGCCACGCGCTGCTTCTCACCGCCGGACAGGCGGTGGCCGCGCTCCCCGACGATGGTGTCGTACCCGTCGGGCAGGGAGCGGATGAACTCGTGCAGGTGCGCCGCCGTTGCGGCGGCCACCAGGTCGGCGTCGCCGGCATCGGGCCGGGCGTAGCGCAGGTTGTCGGCGATGGAGGCGTGGAACAGGAAGGTGTCCTGTAAGACCATGCCGAGCTGGCGGGTCAGCGACGCGCGGGAGACCTCGCGCAGGTCCGCGCCGTCGACGAGGATCGCGCCGCGCTGCGGGTCGTGGAAGCGCGCGACGAGGCCGGTGATGGTGGTCTTGCCCGCCCCGCTCGGCCCGACAAGCGCGACGAGCTGCCCAGGGTCGATGGCGACGCTGACGTCGTTGACGGCGGGGCGGCTGCCACCCGGGTAGGTGAAGCTCACATGGTCCAGGCGGACCGCGCCACGCGCCAGGCCAAGGTCGCGTGCGCCGGGTCTGTCGGTGATCTCGGGCACCCGGTCGATGTAGACAAACAGCCGCCCGAACAGGGCGAGCGACCCGGTGATGTTCACGTGCATGCCAGCGAGCGAGGTCACCGCGCCCGCCAGCCGCGCGCCGAGCACGGTCGCGAACACGAACACGGTGCCGACGTCGGCCCGGCCGCTGACCACCAGCCAGCCGCCGAACAGGATCATCAGCGCGGGCCCGGCCGTCTGCAGGGTGCTCATGAGCATTTGGAACCATTGGCCGATCAGGTTCTGGCGGATCTCCAGCCTGCGCAGCTCGTCATTCATCGAACCGAAACGGCGCCGCTCGGCCGGCTCCTTGCCGAACGCCTTGACCAGCATGATCCCGGAGATGCCGAGGATCTCCTGTAGGTAGGCGGTCATCTTCCCGCGCTGTGCCTGGGTGCGTCCGCGCGCGGCGTAGGTGGCGCGCCCCGCCCGCCGGGCCGGCAGCCCGACAAGCGGGATCGCCGCGAGGACCGCGAGGGTAAGCTGCCAGGAGAACGTCACCATCAAAGCCAGCGTGGCGATTGTGATCATGATGGCTGAGGCCAGGCCGAAGACGGTGTCCGTGACCACGTCTTCCACCCCGTCGATGTCGGTGTTGATCCTTGACAGCAGGTCACCGGCCTTGTGCCGGGTGAAGAACCCGACAGGCTGGTCAAGCAGCGAGCCATGCAGCTCGCGGCGCAGCTTCGCGACGATGCCCTGGCTGATCACGGTGGACAGGTACGACTCAGCGACGCCGGTCAAGCCGCCCGCCAGCGCCGCGCCGATGCCCGCGGCGACAAGCAGCCCGACGGTGCGGAACGACGGGTGCGGGTGAGCGAGGGTATTGATCAGCCCTTTGAACACCACGGCAGGTGCGAGCCCGAGCACCGCCTGGACCGCGATGCAGACGATCACCAGCGAGCCGCGGGCCCGGTAGGGGCGGAAGTAGGACAGCACCCGCATGAGCATCCGCCGCCGGTCCGCAACGCCGAGCGCGTCGTCGCCCCAGTCCACGGCCATGGCGGGGCCCACGCAGTACCGGTTCACAGCACGCCGCCCGGCAGAGCCTGCGACAAGCCCACGCAGCACGTGCCGGCGGCGAGCAGCACGGCCAGGTTGCACGCGCTCGCCGCCAGCTTGGCGCGCGCCAGCCGCGGCCGGGCTGGTTTGCCGCCCTCAAGCTGGGCGACCCGTGCCTCGAGCGACCCCCGCCGGCTCGCCCCGGCCATCGCCGGGCACGGCTGGGTGTCGCCGAGCTTCAGCAGCGCGCCCGCGAGCGCGCCACGGCCACAGCGTTCGGCGGCGTCGGCGTCCGCGGCCAACTCCAGGCGCAGCGCCAGCCGATCGGCCAGCCAGCCAGTCACCGGCAGCCAGAAGGCGTACCCGGCCAGCAGCCGGGCGGCCAGCAGCCGCAACGGGTCCCGGTGGCGCAGATGGCACCGTTCGTGCGCGAGCACCGCGGACAGCTCGGCCGGGCTGAGCACCCCCGCAAGGCCCGCGCCCACCACGACCCGCGGCCGAAACAGGCCGTAGGTGACGGCGAACGCCTCGCCGGAGTCGGCCACGTCAACCCGGCCGTCCAAACCAACCGCGGCGGCAGCCTCCCGCACCGCCGCAGGGCATGGCCTGCGGCCCGATCGGATCAGCCGCCGCAGCTCAACAGAACCGGTTGACGCTCGCGCCGCCACCCGCGCGCTCACGCCAAGCCCTATCAGCGCGGTTGCCAGCACGAAGGTCACCGCGACCAGGTCGAACCTGGTGCCGAAGAGCCAGCCGAGCCTGGCGTACTCGGCCGCCGCGAGCGCCGCCGTCCCCTGGTGCGCCAGCACAGCGCCGCCAAGCAGCAGCCAGGACGACACGGCGGCGCAGCGTTTCAACCCAGTCATCGTCGCTGCTCCATCAGCCGCCGCAACCGCTGGTATAGTTGCGGGTCCAGCTCCACCCGCTCAACGAACCGTGCCAGCGCTGCGTCCCCGAACTCCGCGAGCACGCCGCGGACCGCTATGTCGGCGGCGTCGGCGGCCACGGGCGTGTAGACGAACGTGCGACCGGCCCGTGACCTGGACAGGATCCCTTTGCGCGCCAGCCGTGACATCACGGTCATGACCGTGGTGTAGGCGAGCGGCGCGTCGCGGCCCGCGTTCAGCGCGGCCGCTGCCTGGCGCACGGACACCGCGCCGTTCGACCGCCAAAGCACGCCCATCACCTCGGCCTCCAGCGACCCCAGCGGGCCCGGCGCCCCGCCGTGCTCGTCGCGCCGCTCCCTGCGGTGCTGCCGACCTTGTTCCGCCACGAGCCCCCCTGAGCTTGGATCACTACGCCAATGTAGTACTACATTGGCGTCGTCAGTCGCAGGATACATCGCCGGGCGGCGCCGCGCAGGCAGCGCCGGGCGCGCCGTAACCGCTAGGCGGCGGGCCGCGCGCACGACCGGTCTGGCTGGCGTCATTCATGATCCCGAACGGCTCCGCTGTCGTGACACTACGCGTGAGCCGTTAAGGATCAGGGGTGGCGACATGACCATCTGAGCCGGTGGACGGAGGAGTCTGGATGAGAACATAGTGATTGGGTGATGGCCACTTCGCCGCGGCCGCGATGAGCGGGACCGGCCGCCCGCTCTACGGCATCGATTCCGGCGGGTCCACCACATCCGTGCGCGCGTCCGACGGCGGCGGCTGGGATGCGCCGTCGTGTAATCCGAGCTCGGTTGGCAAGGACGCGGCGGCGAGATGCCTGTCCGGCGTCTTCGAGCGGATCCGCCGCCACGCCGCTCGTCACGCCGGCCGGCCCGCGGTCTGGCTCGCCTGCGCCGCGCTCGACCCGGCATTGCCGCGCGACGACGTGGCCTGGCTCGTCGAGCAGGCACGTTCGGCCGGGCTGCGAGGTGACCTGGTGATCTCCAACGACGTCACCCCTTTAGTGCTCGACGTGCCAGCCGGCGCCGGCCACGTGGTCGCCGTGTGCGGAACCGGCGCGGCGTTCGTGGCGAGCGACGGGGTGTCCCCGCCGTGTCGCGTCGGCGGCTGCGAGTACCTCGGCAGCGACGAGGGCAGCGCCTTCGATCTGGGCCTGCGCGGCCTGCGGGCCGCGGTGCGCGGCCTCGACGGCAGGGCCGAGGCCACCGCAGTTGCCGACCTGCTCGCAAGCACCACCGGCGCGACGGTTCCCGAGCTGGCGCGGGCGCTCGCGCGTGAGCCGTTTCCCAAGTCCGCCGTCGCCGCTCTCGCCTCAGTCGTCTTACACGCCTGGCAGCAAGGCGACGCCGCCGCCGCCCGCCTGGTCCGGGACGCGATAGGCGAGCTGGCTCTCGGCGTGCGCGCGGCGCGCGACGCCGCGGCGCTTCGGCCCGGCTGGCGCCTGTCCGGGGCCGGCGGTGTGCTCACCGGCAGCCCGGAATTCTTCGGTGCGCTCGCGGCAGCCGCCACCCGGCTGGGCGCAGAGTCCGCGCGACTGATCACCGACCCGGCGATGGCCGTGCTCGGCGCGCTCGGCGCGCTGGCCGAGCCCGCCGTCAAGCTCCGCGACCGCCGGATCGGCCGCGACGCCCGGCATGTCGATCTCGACGATCCGGGCGGGACCGCGCGGTGAACATCATCGAATGCCATTTCGACTTCAGTGGCTTCGACGACCATATGGTCAAGGCGGGAACCGCGGTCTACCTGTGGAACCTGTGCCGTGAGTTCCGCGCCGCCGGTCATCAGGTGACCGGGCTGACGGCCGCCCACGGCACCCTTTCCAGCCTGCGCGAAAGCCACGAGGTGACCGCGCTCGACTGGCGGCTTCGCGCCGACATCCCGGTCCGGCTCGACCCGGCGGTATGGCCGTCTTTCCCGGAACTTGTGAGCATCCACGCCCGCGCGACGGCGCACCGGATGCGGATCGACGGCGTGGACGTGATCATGCTTGCGGGCGGCCTGCTCGACGAGCACGCCGACACCTTCTACCCGCCCGATGAGCTGATGGGACGGGATCTGTCCTTCCTCAAGCCGCTGGTTTTCCAGGTGGTGGCAGCGCGCTTTCTCGCCGACACCGCCGCCGAGGGCACGGTCGTCCACCTGCACGAGCCGTGTTATCACTACCTGATCCCCGCCATGCTGCATGGCCGCGGGCTTGTCATGGTCTCAACCGTGCAGACCAACCTCGTCAACTCCAAGGTCTACGGGCCCGGCGTGCGCACCCTGCTGTCCTATGCCGGCGCCGACCCATCCGTGGCCGATGGGCTCGCCGACCCGCCCCTGTTCAGCGACTATCCGGAGCGGCCAGGACACGACTACGTCAGCGTGCTCGGCCTCGTCGCCCGCCGCGTGCGCGCGCTGGACTTTTTGTCCCATGGCCAGCTCGAGCATGCCCTCACCCAGGCGGGCACGCCGTTCGAGCAGCTTTTCACCCACCTCGCGGTCCGCAGGGAACTGCACGCGCGATCGGGCCGGCTCGTTGTCGGTGGCTGCGCGATCGGCGGGCAGTGGCTCGACGTGCGGCGCAGCGGCGAGCGCCGCCGTGAGACCTTGGCCGGGCTCGGGCTGGACCCCGCTCTCCCGACGATCTACCACAACGCCCGTTACTCGCCGCAGCACAAGGGCCAGCGGGACATGTTCCGTGCGCTGCTGCGCCTGCTCGGCGACGGTGAGCGCTGCAACGTCTTGCTGCATTTCCTGGCGCCGCACCCGCCGCGCGATCCGGACCTCGACGCTTTGGCGCGCGGGCACCCCGACCTCGTCCGGGCGCGGGCCGGGTCGATGACCCAAGCCGAACTCGTTGACTGGGCGGCGGCGAGCGACCTGTGCCTGTTCCCGTCGAAGTTTGAGATGGACACATTCTTGATGGCCATGGGCGAGGCGATGGCCAGCGGCGCCGTGCCGATCGCAACCGCGCAACGGGGCATGGCCCACTTTCGCCACTCGTTCGATCTCGACGATCCGACCGCGACCGGCCTCGCGCTGCCACGGTCGTTCCTTATCGATGATCCGGCCCTGGTCGAGGCCATCTGCGCCGGGGTGCGGCGGATGCTGGCGCTGGTGCGGACCGAGCCAGAGCGCATCGAGACCCTGCGGGCGAGGGCGGTGGCCACCGCACGTCAGTTCACCTGGGAGCGCGCGGCGAGCGAGTTCCTCACGATCTTCTCCGCGTGCGCCGCGGACACCTTGACCGATGCGTGACGTGCGCGCAGCCCTGCTCGCGGGCGGGCAGGGCGAACGGATGGGCAGGCTCACCGACCAGACGTCCAAGCCGATGGTGCCGTTCGGTGGCTGCTGCCGGCTGGTGGACTTCAGCGTGGCCAATGTGGTCAGGTCCGGTGTTGGCGAAATGGTGGTGATGTCTCGCCACCGCGAACGCGAGCTTGTTGACCATTTGCTCCGGTGCTGGGACGGCCGTGGCGGCCTGCACGTGCATCTCGGCCCACATGAGAGCGTGCTGCCAGGGCGGGCAGGTGAGGCAGGCCAGACGGGTCGGACAGGCCGGGGTGGCCTCCCGCCTGGGGCGGTCCTTCCCGCCCGCCCCGCCGAACGCGGCACCGCTGACGCGCTGCTTGCCAACGCGGAGTGGGTGTTCGCGCCCGGCGCCAGGGACGTGCTGATCCTGCACGCCGACCACGTCTACAACTTCGACTACCGGCCCATGCTGCATGCGCACCGCGAGGCGGCCGCCGACGCGACGATCGGGGTCCAGCGGATCGAGCGGCGTTTCGTCAGCCTGTTCGGGATGGTGGAGGTGGATAGCCACAACACGGTGCTCCGCCTGGTGGAAAAGCCGGCCGAGCCGACCTGCGACCTGGTGTTCACCGCGTTCTGCCTGTTCCGCGCCACCGCGCTTGGCGAGGTGCTCGCCACGTTGGCCCGGCGGCCGGCGACGGGGTGGCGGCACGACATCAGCCACGACGTCCTGCCTCTCATGATCTCAACCGGGCACCGCGTCACGGCGTTTCCTGTGCGCGGCTACTGGGCGGACATCGGCACCGTGGAGCGGTACCTTCTCGGCCATATGGACCTCGTCGGCGCCCCTGCGCGCCTGTTGTCCGGGCACATGCCACACACACTGCCCGGAGCGCGCCCGGCATTCATCCGCCACCAGCGGGTCGTGACCAGCGCGCCGCTGCACCCGCGGGCCCATGTGCGGGAGACGGTCGTCTATCCGGGCTGCGTCGTCGAGGCAGGCGCGCGGGTCGAACGCTGCGTCCTGCTTCCCGGCTCGCGCGTGCGGGCGGGCGCGGAGGTCAGCGACACGGTGGTGCTCGAGCGTGAGGTCATCGCCGGGGCTAGAGCAGGGCTCGCCGATCTGCGCTAGCGAGCGGCGAGCCGAGCGTCACGCCGACCTTCTCCAGGATGGATTGTCCCGCCACGACCGGCCGCATCCCGCGACCGCCGCCCGCGGGGGGCGCCAGCGGGGCCACGACCGTGTCGGGGTCGGCCTCGAAGAAGAACACCAGGGAGACGAGTTCCTCGTCCGGGGCCCGCTCGCTTGGCGCAAGGACGCGGTGCCGGAGCGCGCGCCACCGGCCGTCGGTCCACAGGTGCATCAGGTCGCCGAGCACGACCGCGAGCGCCTGCGGGTCATACGGCGGCGCGCCCCACCCGCCGCGCGCGCTCCACACCTCCAAGCCGCCGACGCCGGGCTGGCGATCCAGCAGGCTCAGCGTGCCAAAGTCGCAGTGCGGGCCCACCCGCATCTGACCGTGATGGACGGTGCCCACCGTCGTGAGCGAGGGGTACCAATTGACGTTTTGAGTCCAGGTGGCGCGCCCGGCCCGGGAGGTGAAGAATTCGGCCGGAACAGCCAGCACCTCGGCAAGCAGCCGCAGCATTTCGTGCGCGACCCTGACCATGTGAGCGGTATAGCGGGTGGCCACGGTCTGCAGTTCTGGGACTTCCGATGGCCAGCGATTCTCCGGGTAGTAAAGCGCGTCGAATTTCGCGTCGCCGGTGCGGTGCGCGGGCCCCATGTGGAACGCCTCGTGCAGGTCCGGCGCGCTGTCAACGCCGTCAACAGCGCTTGCCTTCAGCAGGCCGAGACCTCTCCAGCCGTTCGTGTAGGGTCCGGTCACGCCATAGGTGGCCTTCTGCTCCGCTGCCAGCGCAAAGAAGGCGCGGCCTCGGCTGCGCAGGTCTTCGGCTAGTTCAGCGGCCACGCCGTGGCCGCGTAAGAGAAACATGCCCGTGTCACGTAAACTCGCGTCAAGCAGCGCGGCCGTCCTTTCGCGCTGTTTCGCGTCAGCGGCTTTCCATTCGGCAAGGTCGACGGTCGGCACCGGGCTCATCACGGTCGGCCACCTCCCGCAAAGAGAACGCGGCGCTTTCCGCGTGGACCTTTCAACCATAGGTGCCGTGCGCAAACAAGCACACTGCGCTCGGAGCACAGGCCGCCTACCGGCAGATAGCTCCGCCCGTGAGCGCGCGTCCCGCCAGGCGGGACGTTTCGTGGCCGACCGCTATGCTTTGACCATGAGTGCGGGCGGCCTCGTGGGCGAAGGCCCAGATGGCTGAAAATTGACGCACTACTCAACCGAGAGCGCCAGCTCTGTCATCGTCACCAGGCTCCGAGCCGCGGGCTGTGTCTTCGCCGAGGACGAGGCGCGGTTGCTGATCTCCGCGGCGCGCACGCCCGCCGACCTCGCTGCCATGGTGGAGCGGCGGGCGGCCGGCCAGCCCATCGAGCACGTCCTCGGCTGGGCGGAGTTTTGTGGCCTGCGAATCGCCGTGGACCCCAGGGTCTTCGTACCCCGCCGCCGCAGCGAGTTCCTCGTCCGCGAGGCCACCGCCCTCGCCCGCCAGGCCGCCAGCCCTTCCGATCAGGCCGCGGCTCTCGGCCGGCCACGCGCTGTCGTCGTTGACCTGTGCTGCGGCTCGGGGGCGGTGGGCGCCGCGCTGGCCGCGGCCCTGGACCGGGTCGAGTTGCACGCCGTCGACATCGACCCCGCCGCAGTGCGGTGCGCCGGCCGCAACATCGCCGCCGCCGGCGCTTGCGTGTACCAAGGCGACCTCTACCAGCCGCTGCCCGCCACCCTGCGGGGCCGCGTCGACGTCCTGGTCGCCAATGCGCCCTACGTGCCCACCGACGAGATCGGGCTGTTGCCCGCCGAGGCCCGCAGACACGAGCCGAGGGTGGCGCTCGACGGTGGCGCGGACGGGCTTGACATCGTGCGCAGGGTGACCGCCGCGGCGCCGCTGTGGCTGGCGCCGCGCGGCCACCTGCTTGTCGAGGCCAGCGAGCGCCAGGCGCCGCGGGCGGCAGAGACCGCCGCCCGCCACGGGCTGGTCCCGCGGGTGGCCCGTTCTCGCGAGCTGAACGCCACCATCGTGATCGCGACCATGCCCGCGACCCCAGGCCGTCCCGGGCCAGCCCGGGGATGATCGCCTCACCAGGTTCGGCCCTGCGCGGCGTCGGCTGGAAGGAGCGCGCGCAGCACGCCGAGGGTCCGGCTGATGCTCTGCTCCCTGGGCAGCAGCGCGTCCTCGTGCTCGGCGTAGATAATTCCGCCGAAACCTTCGTCGACCAGCGTGCTCACAACGGCGGGCCAGTCCATGACGCCGAGGCCGAGCGCGCGGAACCGGATCGGCGGCTGCGGCCCGTACCTGCTCCAACCTTGCCCGGGCGGCTGGCCAAGCCCGGCCCACCGCTGCAGATCCTTGGCATGCACCGCGACGAGTCGCTCGCCCCAACCGCTGACCGCGCCCACCGCGTCGTGCCCGGTCGCCGCGAGGTTGGCAGGATCGACGCAAAGGCCAAGCACGTCGGCCCACTGCGGCCCGGCGGCGAACACCAGGTCGGCGCTTGCCCGGTCATAGATGATCTGCTTGGGGTGGGGTTCGAGCAGCACCCTGACGCCCGCCTCGCGCGCGGCGCGCAGCAGGGGCTCGGCGTGGACGAAGAACTCGGCGACATTGTCCGCCCAGCCGACGTCGCTTCCCCACCATGACAGCCAGCGGGCGAAGTCCGGGCAGCCGACAAGCAACCGCACGGCCGGGGCCTTGACCCGCTCGGCGAGCCGGATTGACCCAAGCGCACACCGCAGCGCGTGCGCGCGCTTGTCCTGCGCGGTGCCGACCAGAACAGGATCGGTGTGCGCGCCATGCGGGCCGAGCAGCAATTGGGCGTCGCGGCTGTTGCTGACGCAGGTGACCGGCCAACCCTTCGCGGCCGTGCCCGCGAGCAGGCTGGCGAGTTCCTCGCGGTAACCCGGGTCGTCGAGGCACCGGCGCGGGTCGGCCAGACCAAGAGTTGTGTCCGTCGGCAGGTCCAGGCACAACGCGGCGTGGCCAGCGGCCTTGGCGAGCGCAACACGGAGCCCAGCGCCGCCATATGCGGCGAGGCAGAGCCCAAGGCGGATGGGACCCGCTCGCTGCGTACCGCTCACCGATCTCCTCAGTTGCCCGGCCAGGTTATCGGGCGCTCGGCACGCCGCCCGGGAGTTCGGCCAGCATCGCGCGCAAGCCGTCGTGCGGCGGCGCCGGCTGCCATGAGGTCAGCCCACCTATGCCGGTGAGGTCTGCGCACTCGAGCGAGGAGTATCGCGGCCGTGATGCCCACTGCGTGTCCCGCCGCAGACATGGGGTGACCAATCCCGCGTCGGCGCCGACCAGCTGGTAGGCGGTCCGCGCGAACTCGTACCTGCTCAGCTCGCACGGCCCGGCCAGGTGCAGAACACCGGTGAGCGGCCGCGGGACCGCGGCGATCGCGGCGATCGCGGCGACCACATCGCCCACGTGCAGCGGCGCGAACACCTGGTCGGTCGGGGCGAGCAGTGGCGCGCCGTCGAACGCGGCCTTCAGACAGCGTTCGGCGAACGTGGCGCGCTGGCCCGGTCCGGTCCAGCCGTAAACCAGGCTCACCCGCAGGACCAGCGCGGACCCGCCTGCCAGCAGCAGTTCCTCGGCTCGCGCCTTGACCCGCCCGTAGGCGTTGGCCGGCCGGACCTGATCGCAGGGCCGGTATCGGCCGCTGGTCCCAGGGAACACGTTGTCTGTTGACACCAAGACCGTCGGCGCGCCCGAGCCGGCAACGACGTCTGCCACCCCGCAGTGCACGGCGCGTGCTTGCTTCTCGTGCTGCTCAACCCAGGTCACGTCGCTTGGCCCATGGGTGAGCACCACGCGGCTCGGGCACAGCTCGCGCAGCATCGCGCCCAGCCGCGACCGGCCCGCCTGCTCAGTCAAATCGAGGGCATGAAAGCCGGGCAGGTCTCGCGATCCTCGGGCCACGCAAACCGGATGGCGCCCGCTCGCAACCAGGCGGCGCCTGAGCGGCGCGCCGATCAGGCCGTGGCCGACAACCAAAACGGCTGGCACGCCGTCAGCTTCCCGCGACGCTGTCCCCGGCGGCCGCGAACCGGTCCAAGCGGCCGATGGGCCCGCCCGGTTGCCAGCTCAGCGCTGGGATATGCGCGTTGACCTGCTCGCCCTCGTCGGTGAGCAGAGACGACGGTGGATGGTACATGTGCAGCAACGGGTCATCGTAGGCGTCGAAGGGCGCGGCGAGGTCGAAGCGGTGCGCGAAGTCGTAGTCCTCGCCTCCCCATCCCTCGTACCGCTCATCCATACCGCCGATGCGGTGGAACGGCCCCGACCGAACCCACACGCAACAGCCTGGTGGGCGGCGAAGAAGGAACCCGCGCAGCCGTTCGGTGTCAGCGGCGGTCGCCCGGCTGTGCAGCCGTTGTCTGATCGCCCCCGAGGTGGCGGCCGAGTCCAGGCACAACATGTTCCGGTACGTGAGGTGGCCACCGGCGCCAGGCGAGCCGAAGCGCGCGGCGTTGCGCGCCAGAAAGTCCCTGTCGACAAGGACGTCGGCGTCCAGAATGCAGATCAGCTCCGCCTCGCCGGGCGTGTTGACGACGCCAACGTTGACGGCCCACGACTTGTTGAAGTCGCCTGGCTTCGCTGCGAACAGATAATGGTCGGCGACTGGGGTGACGGTATGTTCCCACCGGGCCGCCTCGTCAGACTCCACGACCGTGACGTGATACCGCTCACGGGGGAGCGACTGGTCGCGCAGGCCGAGCAGGCAAGCCAGAAGGTTACGCAGACGCATTCCGCCCATGTTGTCGCGGAACGGCACAACGACGAGAACATCGGCGTCCGGGCACCCGCCAGATGGGCTGCCCGGTGCGAACCCGCGCGGCGCGTCGGCTGAGAACTCGAGCAACTCCTCGGCGGACACAGGCAGCGCGTCCGGATCATGCAGCGGGCCGAGGTGATAGCCCACGCGTGAGTTGCACTCCGCCTGCCAGGCGAGATCGAAGATGGCCGCAATGGAGGGCTGCTCGTCATCCCGGTCAAGCAGCGCCGATCGCAGGTCGGCGTACCGCGCGCGGTCTGCGGGCTCATCGAGCAGGCTCCAGCCCAGCGACCGGATGGCTGGGTCCTGGCTCGTCGTGACGGCCTCGACGACGGCCCCGGTCCAGCGGCGGCCCTGTTCCCAGTAGACGATGCTCGCCCGACGCGCGTCGGGATCCGCCGCCACGACCAGGCTGTCGACGACAGCGGTCGCCAGAACGTGACGGTCGGCAGGCTTGCGACGTGGCACCTGGACTCCTAATAAGAGATCGACTTCTGCAGCGAGCCGACGACCCGCACCAGCCAGGCGGCGAGCAAAGCCAGGACGCTGACAGCGCCGAGCGCGGCGGGCAGCCCGACGAGTTCGGCTAGGAAGCCGATGATCGGCGGCGCGGCCACGGCGCCCAAGCCGCTGAGGCTGGACACGATGGTGATCGCCGGGCCCGCGGGCTCGCCACCCAGCGGACCTGCGGGCTCGCCAGCCAGCGGCGCCACGGACGCGCCGGCCAGCCGGCCGGCGATGGAGAACACAACGGGGATGACCAGAGCCAGCCCGATGCCGAGCGTCGCGAACCCGCCGACCGCTACCACGGGATTTCCGATGACCAGAGCCGCCGCGAACCCTCCGCCCGCGAACGTCAGTGACCACCGCACCACCCGCAAGCCGCCCCACCGCGCGACGAAGGCGTCGCCGAGAAACCGCCCGGCCGCCATCGCCAGGCAGTACGCGGCGAAGCCCGATGCGGCGAAGCCCGAACTCGCCCCGAGATTGTCGTGCAAATAGATCGCGCCCCAGTCGCCCGCGGCACCCTCGCCGGCCATCGCGCCCAGGCCAACCAGCCCGAGCAGGACGAGTGTGAGCCTGCAGTCGGCGGGCAGCCGTGCCCAACCGCCCGTGGACGTGCTGCCCTTGGACCTGCTGTCCTTGGACGTGCTGCCCGTGGAGGGGCTGCCGGGCGCGGTGTCACGCGCGGATGGCAGGAGCCACGACGACGCCGCGAGCACGAGAGCCAAGAAAACGAGCGCCACAAGCGAAAAATGCGGCAGCGGGCCCAGGTTGGCAGCAGCGGCGCGGCCGCCAGCCAGGGCCCCTGCGAGCCCTCCGACGCTGTAGACCCCATGGAAAGACGACATGATCGGGCGGCCGACCCGCTCTTGCACGGCAACCGCGTGCGCGTTCATCGCCACGTCTGCTCCGCCAAGAGCGGCGCCGAAGCCGGCCAACGCGAGCCCGAGAACCACGGCGCTTGCCGCCAGAGCCGGGAGCAGCAGCGTCAGGCAGCATAACGCCAGTCCGGCACGCGTCACGGATCTGCTCCCGTACCGCGCCACGAGCTGGCCCGCCACCTGCCTGGCCGCGAGGGCGCCGACCGCGATGCCGAGCAGGGCCAGCCCCAGCGGTCCGGTCCCCGCATGGACGTGCTCCTTGATCGCGGGCACGCGCGACACCCAGTTGCCGAACACGGCGCCGTGTGCGAAGAAGATGACCGCGGTGGCTAACCGGGCTCGCTGGACGCGGCGAACGTCCGTCGCGTGCAACTGCCCGATCAGCATGTCAACCGTTCCGGTGCTGCTCGCTGGAGCGCCACGCCCAGATTGGCGCCACCATATCGAGGGCAGACGACCATGCCCTAGCTGTGTGAAAGTTACACTGCGCAGGGTGGCGCGCCTGGGTAGGAAGGCGACAAGGTGAATCTGGGGCTTGCCGACAAGGTCGCTCTGGTCGCAGGCGGTTCGGCCGGCATCGGCCTGGCGATCGCCGCCGACCTGGTCCGCGAGGGCGCGGCGGTCTGCATCTGCGGCCGCGATCCCGGTCGGCTGAAGTCGGCCCGAACCGAGCTTGACCGGCTGGCCAGCGATTCCGGCGCCGCGCAGCCCGGCGAGCGGGTCGGCGCGAGCCAGGTGGACATCCGCGACCATGCGGCCGCGGCGGACTGGGTTCAGCGGGTCGCGGACGCCCACGGCGCGGTCCACATCCTCGTGACGAACGCAGGGGGCCCACCCGCGGGCCCCACCGACGCCTTCGGCCTCGACGCCTACCGTGCCGCGGTGGAGCTGAGCATGCTGTCGCACATTGGCCTCGTGCAGTCCGCGCTGCCGCTGCTCAAGACCGCCGGGTGGGGGCGTGTGCTGATGATCGCGAGCGAGACTGTGCGTCAGCCGATTCCCGCGTTCGCCCTGTCCAACGTGGTCAGATCCGGTCTGGTCGGATTCGCCAAGACCCTGGTGTGCGAGCTTGGGGCCTGCGGCATCACGGTCAACGTGCTGGCGCCCGGCCACACGGCGACGTCGTCGGTGACCGATGCGATCACCGGCGACACAGACGCGGAACTCAGGCGCATTGCGGTCGAGGCGGGGGTCTCGCTTGGCCGGTTCGCGCGGCCCGAGGAGGTCGCCGCCGCTGCGCTGTTCCTGCTGAGCGAGCGCGCGAGCTTCATCACCGGAACGGTTCAGGTCGTCGACGGCGGCCGCGCCGTAGGGGTCTAATTCGCCGACTCTTTGGGCTATCTTTCGTAATGATCACTAGTGGTACCGCCGTAAGCGTGTCGTCAGTGCGGCAACGCACACACGAGAGGAGCTGGCAGCCGAGACCTCCGGGCCCGGCCTGACTTTGCGGAGGACAACCGGTTCAGGTCACGGCTGACAATCGCACGCGCACGGCTTTCCCTGGTAACACTTCTTGCTTGCTTGCCCATGGTGACATCCAGCCATGGTGACGGACACGGTCAAGCAGAAATCTCCCCGCCGACGCGAACTGCGGCCTCGCATGTTGCTACTTACTCTCCAAGCGGAACCCCCGGAGAGGTCCACAGATGAACGATCCGCACCGGAATGCCAGCGCACCGACTCTTGCACGCGACGGGGAACCGGCCCGAGATGATGCCCAGTTGCTGCGCCGGATAGGTCAGGCCGACGAGAGCGCGATGGCCGAGTTCTACCGGCAGCATGGCCGGGTCGTGTTCGCACAGATTCTGCTGGTGACCGGTGAGCGAACGCTGGCCGAGGAGATCCTGCAGGACACGATGCTCGCCGTCTGGCGCGGGGCGAGGTCCTTCCGCGGCGAGTCGTCGCCGCGTTCCTGGGTAATCGCCATCGCCCGGCGGCAGACCAGGGACCGGCTGCGGGGGGGCCGGCTCCAGGTGGTGGACGACTCCTTCCTTGCCGATCAGCCCAGTCCGGGGCCGGGGCCCGAGCTCAGGGCGCTGGACCGCGCCGAGCTCGCCGAGGTGACGGAGGCGATCCGCCAGCTCACACTGCTGCACCGCGAGGTCCTCGGCCTCGTCTTCGGCACCGGGCTGAGCCTCCCCGAGGTCGCGAGCGTGCTGGAAATTCCCGTCGGGACCGTGAAGAGCCGCCTATCCGCGGCCCGCGGCGCACTCGGCCGGATGCTGGACAAGAAAGGACACGGCCAATGAATCCCAGATCCATACATCTGGACCTCGAGGAACTGCTCAGCGATATCAACGGCGACGCGGTGAGCGAGCGAGTGTGGGCGCACCTCGCCACCTGCGGAAGCTGCCGCGCCGAGGCACGCCGCTGGGAGACCGTGGCCGACGGGGTCCGCGGCCTGGTGGCGACCACCCCGGAGATCGCCCTGCCATCGCTGCCGCGGCGCACCAGGCTGGCCGCGTTGACCGGCCGGGGTCGGCGCGCGATGCTGGCCGCCGGCGCCGCAGCCGCGCTGCTGCTCGCCGGCGGCGGCTACGGGCTGACCACCGCGTTCGGACATGCGGCCAGCCCAGCCGGAACCGGCACCAAGACGGCCGCCCTCACCGCTGTGAAGGGCTGCGCCCGCCTCGTGCAGGCCTACGGGACGCTCGAGCAGGTAACCGGCACCAGCCTCGTCATCAAGACCACCAGCGGTCAGCCGGGTGCATGGAACCGTCGCGGACGCGAGCACCGGCGGCTTCACCGTAGTCACGTCCACCGGAACCAGGGTCCCGGTGACCACGTCGAGCGAAACCGAGGTCGACTTGTTCAATCCCAGCCTGAGCCAGCTGCAGACCGGCGCGAACACCATCGCCGTCGGCTATGCCAGGCCGCACGGTAAGCTGAAAGCGATCGCGGTCCTACAGCCCCCGCCCGGGTGGCACGGCAAGCTGGAGACAGGTGGCTGCTCCCCCGCCTCGATAGACGACGCCATCACCACCGCGCTCGCCTTTGGCGGCTGACCCACAGAGCCAGACGATGGCTGGGCACCGCGGCCGCACGCGGTGCCCAGCCATGGCCGTCACGTCCGAGGTAGTCGCCCACGACCACCGGCGCGACCTGCCCCGGGCCAGTAGAGGTCACCGGGCCGCCCACCCGGTGATGACCGAGTCATCACCGCCCGAACCGGCGATCCACACACCGAACACGTCGTAGAACCGGACACTAGGCATGTCCAGGACCCGGAAGGCCTCGGCGTCGAACGGCGCGGCCGAGGTCTGAATGAAGACCCGTCAGCGGCTTGGCCTCAGCGTCGGCGAGCTCGTCCAGCGCGCTGCAGAGGACGCTCACTCCGCGCAGGTATTCGTCGATCTCGATGTACTCGTCATCGCTGTGATCGAGCGAGCTGTTTCCCGGCCCGTACGCGACCATCGGCATGGACCACCGTTCGGCGACGGTGTTCATGTCCGAGGTGCCGGTCTTGAGCAGCGGCCGCGGCTTTCCCCCGTGTCTGCGTATCGCGGCCGACAGGCACCGCGCCGCGGGGTTGGAGCGGGACACCTGCACCGCCGCTATGGAGCGGACGAGCCGCAGCTCGCCGTCGCCTGCCACGCCGCCAAGCGCAGCGACAAAGCCGTCGGAGTCAAAACCGGGTGGCACGCGGCAGTCGATGTCCAGCCATGCTGACACCGGATCGCCGCGGATCGCGCGAAGCGTGGCGGCAGGCTGGTGGAAGGCACCATGGTCACGATTTGGCCCGAGGATGTCGAGCAATGCCTGCCAGAACGCGGCCGCGACCTCGCTGGCCTTTGGCAGCGGGTTGGTGGAGTGTGTCGGCGGCCGGGTGACCGTGTACTCGAGGTCGAGCTTTCCCTTGTAACCGATGACGACACCGGCTGAGCCGCTCGGCTCACCGATGATCAGCAGGTCCGGCTCTGGGAGGGTGCGGGCGATGTGATGGCCGCCCAGGGACAGGCGTTCCTCCTCGACGGCCGCCACCACGCGGAGGGTCCCTGGGAATCCGGGCTTGCGCGCCGCCGCGCATATCATCGCGGCGAGCGGGCCCTTGGCGTCGACCGCGCCACGGCCATGGAGCCGGCCGCCGCCGCTGCGGCGCACCGGTATGGGCCGCTCAACGGTGTCCAAATGGCTGAGCAGCATCACCGTCATGCCCACGCCGGCGCCGATGTCGCCTATGACGTTGCCGACCTCATCCAGCCGCGCGCTGAAGCCGAATCCGGTCATCCGGTTGCAGACGAGCCGAGCCAGCCTCTCCTCATTGCCGGAACTCGACGGGACGGCGAGCATGTCGTGCAGCATGGCGACGGCGTCCTCGTCGGTCGGCGTCATGATGGCGCCGCCCCGCCAATGACGACAGCGGTGCCAGCGCCGCGCAGCGCCGCGTAGACCGGCCGCGACCTCCGGCCGTCCGCAACCCGCACCTGAGGCACGCCTCCCCGCAGCGCCTCGTAGACGGCAATCAGCTTGCGGTACATGCCATCGCTCGCGGCGACGCCAAGCTCACCGTCATCCGGCAGCTCATATTGCTTGAGCACACTAGTTTCGTCGCCGGCGTCGCGCAGCACGCCGGGCGCGGCTGTCAGCATGAGCAGGCAGTCCGCCCGCAACGCCGTCGCCACCGCCGCCGCGACCCGATCGGCGTCGACGTTGAGCGGCGCCCCGTGTTCGCCAAGCGCGGGCGGCGAGACGACGGGTGTGAGCCCGGCGTTCAGCAGGACGCGAAGCACGGTCGGGTCAGCGGCGACAATGCGGCCGCTGTGGTCGCCGCGGACCACCGTTGTGCGGCCATCGCGCACCGCGCGGCGCGCCTTCTTTCGCGCCGCCCGAAGCAGGCCGGCGTCCAGGCCGGTCAAGCCGACCGCGGGCACCCCTGCCGCGGTGAGGGCCAGCAGAAGCCGTGGCTTGGCGCGGCCTGTCATGGCCAGCGTGAGCACGTCCAGCATCGCCGCGTCGGTGTACCGGCTGGTGAAACCGAGCGGTGACACCAGGCGGCGGCAGCGCACCCCGAGCTGGCCGGCCAGCCTGCTTATGTCGCTGGCGCCGCCGTGCACGACGACCACCTGCCCGCCAGCCGCCCGCAGCCGGGCGACGTCGGCGCACATCTCGGCCACTTTGATCGCTTCGCTGCCACCGCACTTGAGCACGGTCATGCTCACAGCGACGGGACCTCCTCTCAGCGACGCGTCGGCATCTATGGCTGGCGTGGATCAGATTGGGTGCAGGCCAGGGAACTCCAGGCCAAGCCGCTCCGGCCAGCCCATGCGTATGTTGAGGCACTGGACCGCGGCGCCAGCGCCACCCTTCACCAAGTTGTCAAGCGCGGCGATGGCGGTGATCCGGACGCCATCGGAGCTGACAGCGAATCCGACGTCGCAGTAGTTGGAGCCGAGCAGCACCTTCGGATCGGGATAGCGGTGGTGACCGTGGCGATGCGCGACGATGCGGACAAAGGGCTCCTCGCCGTAACGGTCCCTGTACACGCGGCGAGTGGTCCGTTCATCCACGGGCGCGCGTGCCCGTGCGTGACATACCACCTGGACGCCGCGCACCGCCTCAACGCCGGTGGCCGACATTGCCACCGCTAGGCCGGTCAGCTGAGCCACCTCCACCTCATGCCGATGCCCGACCGGGGCGAATACCCGCATCGCGCCGCTGCGCTCGGCGTGGGTGTTCGCCGTGCTGTCAGTGTTGCGGCCGGCGCCGGCGCCGCTTGACCCGGTGTGGGCGTCGACCTGCACGTCCGGTTCGATGAGGCGGTCAGCGGCCAGGGGCGCGAGGGCGAGGATGGCGGCGGTCGCTGAGCAACCTGGCACGCTGATCCGATCAGCGGAGCGCAGCGCTGACCGCGCGAGCTCGGGACAGCCGGGAACGAATCCCGCCAACAGCTCGGGCGCGGCGTGCTTGACTCCGTAGCGGCGCTCGTACTCGCCGGGGTCGCGAAGCCGGAAATCGGCCGACGTGTCAATGACGTGCTGTGCGCGCGGCGCCAGCTTGGGCAATAGCGACATGGTCACACGGTGCGGAGTGGCGAACATCAACACGTCGCTGCCGCCGATGTCCTCCACGGTGGAGAACGTCAGGTCGGTCCGGCCGCGCAGGTTCGGATGCACGCTGTCCGCGCGGTGGCCGCGCAGTGTCGCCGATGTCACGTGGGTGACAGCGACCCCGGGATGGCCGAGCAGAAGGCGCAGCAGCTCGCCGCCGATGTAGCCGGACCCGCCGACCACGACCGCCCGGATCACGGCGCCGTCACCTGCCGCATGAGGTGGCCGACGATCTTGTCGGCCACGTCGATCCGATCATTGTGGGCGTCCTGGAAGCCCTGGAACTCCACGGTGTGGTTGACCTCCAATACATGAAGCCGCCCGCCCAGGTCCTCGATGAGGTCCACACCGAGCACCCCGCCGCCGACCGCACGGGCCGCGGCGACCGCCATGTGCTCCAGGTCGGAGGAGACCCGGCAGGGCGCGGAACGAGCGCCACGGGCCACATTCGTGCGCCAGTTCCTGGAGAAGCGATGAGTCGCCCCAAGCACCTCCTCGCCCACGACGATCACACGGATATCCCGGTCCGGCTTCTTGACGAACTCCTGAACATAGATGACCTGGTGAACGGGCGAGGGCAGGGCCGCCCGGTGCTCGAGCACCGCCTGCGCGGAGTCCACGTCGCGCACCAGCGCGACAAGCCGGCCCCAGGACCCGACCAGCGGCTTGACGACCGCGGGGAAGCCAATCCGGTGAATCGTGTCCAGGGCCGCTTCCGGCGTGAGCGCGACGGCCGTCCGTGGCACAGGCAGGCCCGCTCGCGCCAGCGCGACCGAGGTCAGCAGCTTGTCGCCGCAGACCGCGATCACCTCGGCGGTGTTGACCGTCGGCACCCCCGCCGCCTCGAGCAGGCGGGCCGCGTAAAGCGCTCGGGTGTGGGAGATCTCGCGGCTCAGCGCCGCGGCGTAGGACGGCTGCGGCGCCGCCACGTCCACCTCGAGCCTGCGGGTGTCGACGTGCCGATAGGAGACGCCGCGTCGCTCCAGGGCGGCGAAGATGCGCTTTTCTTCGACGCGGACCCGGGACGCCAGAATCGCAAGCGGCGGCTGCGGCATGCTATTCGCCCCAGTCCTCCTCGATCTCCGGCGCCAGTGAAAGGCTGACTGGCTCGAGGCTTACTACCTCAAGCTCACTGGAGCAGTCCGGGCATTGGACGATCTCGCTGAGCCGCACTGGCTCGGCGAGATCGACCTGGCCCGCGCACTCGGGACACTTCTGGCGCATCGGGGTTTACCTCCGTCGACTTCCGGCCACTCGGCGGCGCGGTCCGGTACGGGCGGCAGCGAGCAGGTCGAGCGCGGTGCCGACAATCTGGTCGTCAGTGATCTTGTAATGACGCAGCAGATGCTCCTGCCCGCCGACCTCCATCGCGAAGGTGTCTGGCATGCCGATCCTGGCGATCCGGGTCGGCGCGCCCTCGGCGAGCGTTTCTGCCACGGCGGCGCCCAGCCCGCCCGACCGCCAATGCTCTTCGACGGTGATCACCGCGACGGCCGACTCGGCCGCGGTCAGCAGGGCCGGCGCGTCCAGCGGCCGCAGGGTGTGCAGGTTGAGAACGGCGGCGCCGATGCCGAACCCGGCGAGCGACTGGCTGGCGCGGATCGCAGCGAGCACCGGGTGCGGCCCGCAGGCCACGATCACGATGTCGTCGCCGCCGCGCAGCCGCTGAGCGGTCCCAACCTCGAACGGCCCCGCGTCGGGCACGGCTCGTTCGATCGGCGGCGTGCCCGCCCTGCCGAGCCGCAGATAAACGGGGCCAGGCACGTTCCACGTTTGCTGCACGGCGAGCCTGGCCTGTTCGGCGCTGGCCGGGATCACGACGGTGAAGCCGGGGAGGGTCCGCATGATGGCGATATCCTCAAGCGCGTGGTGAGTGGGCCCCAGATGGCCCGCCGCGAGCCCACCGTGGGTGCCTGCGATCCGCACAGGCAGCCCGTTATAGGCGATGTCGATCTTGACGACCTCCAGCGCGCGAGTGGTGGCAAAAGTAGCCATGGTGGTGACGAAAGGCACCTTGCCACTTGCCGCCAGGCCCGCGGCGACACCCATCAGATTGTGCTCGGCGATGCCGAGGTTGATGTAACGGTCAGCGGCCGGGCCGAAATCAACGCCGGTGAACAGGCCGGTGTCGCTGTCCAGGCAGAATAACCGGCTGTCTGCCGCGAGCAGGCAGACGAGAGCGTCTCGATAGGCTTCCCGGGTGGACTGTGGCGGTTCGCCCGTCACGACAGATCCCTCTCCCATTGGCTCCGCAGGACAGCAAGGGCGCGCCGGTGCTGCCGGTCGCCAAGCCGGGCGTAATGGCTCTCCCGCCGACCCTCGACGAACGGCAGCCCTCTTCCCTTGACGGTGTGCGCGATAACCGCGGTCGGTCGCCCCGGTTCGGCCGGCACGGCGGTCAAGGTTGACAGCAGCGCGCCCAGGTCGTGCCCATCGACCTCGCGCACCGCCCACCCGAAGCTGCGCCAGCGGTCGGCGAGCGGTTCCAGGGCGACGGTGTCTTCTGTGCGGCCGGTAATCTGCAGCCCGTTGCGGTCGACAACGGCGACCACGTTGTCCAGGGCGAGGCTCGACGTGGCCATCGCCGCCTCCCAGACCGAGCCTTCCTGCAACTCGCCGTCGCCCATCACCACAAAGCAGCGGCGTGGGTCGTTGTCGTGCCGCGCCGCGAGGGCGAAGCCGTTGGCCAACGCCAGACCGTGACCGAGCGAGCCGGTGGGCATCTCCACCCCTGGGACGGCACGCACCGGGTGGCCCATGAGCCGGCTTCCCGGCGTCGCGTAGCCTGCCAGTTCGCCGGCCGGGAACGCGCCGCGCGCGGCCAGCACGGCATAAAGGCACACGGCACCGTGTCCCTTGCTCAGGATGAGCACGTCCTTGTCGGGGGTGGGCGGGCCGCAGGGATCGCCTCGCAGCACCGCGAAGTAGAGGGTAACCAAGATCTCAACCAGCGACATGGCGCCGCCGAGGTGACCGCCCTCAGGCCCGGCGCACATGTTGACGATGTGTTCGCGAACCTGGTGCGTGTAGCCGCTCAGCGGCGCGGCGTCAGCCGCCGCGCAGCCGCAGTCACCGTTGACTGTGGTGGTCACGTCTGTCGGTCTCCTTATCGGGGGCCGGCCGCAAGCGTGGCGATTGTCGGTCTCCTTACCCGGGGCCGGCCGGAAGCGTGGCGATCACGAAATGGCCGGGAAGGTGGACGGCGAGCCCTTCCTCGATTTCGGCGACCAGGCCGGGACCGCCGTCAGGCAGCTCGTCCTGGCCAGCCAGCCGGATGGTCGATGTGCGCTTGTCGAGCAAGGTCGCCGCGGAGCTGAAGTCGCCGACGACCGCGGTGCCCTGCGGCACCATCCGGGTGCGGCTGACCCGGACTCCAGCTGCGCCGAGCCGATCAAGGAACGCGCCCTCGGTGGCCAGCGGCCACCAGTCCCCGGGGTGCATCACGATGCCATCGGCGGAGCCGCCGTGCCACTCACACAGTGCGGCGGCGGCGGTCAGCGTCTGGGCAACGCTGCCGGCCGACTCGGTGGCGGCGCGCACTCCGGGCGTGCGCAGCAGGCCCAGGATGTTGTCCCCGCCGTCACCGTTGAGCAGCGCGTCGTTCTCGGCGGTGCCGAGCCGCACCAGGAGCCGGAAGTCGACGAAGGCGGCGAGAGCCGCAGGGTCGGCCAGGATCTCATGGGGCACGCGCACGGCCGCCTTGATGACCCGGATCGGCGCGCTCGCGACGTCAACCTCGAAGTCGAACTCCGGGGCGGCGGCGGCGGAGTCGGCGTTCGCCGCCAACTCACGGAAAACGATCACCTCGTCGCTGTCGCCCCCGATCACAGCCTTACGGAGCAGATGACGGACGGTGTAGCGGGGCCGGCGTTGCGCGGGAGGGAACAGGTCGCTGATTGACGCACGCAGCCTGAGCCTGGCCTTGTCACCCATCCGGGCCCTGGCAAGCGCGAACTCCTCGCCCGGGCTACGCCTCGTCAGCTCGGGGTCATCCAGAAGCATCCTGACTTCCGTCACGCGTGACTCCGACCTGGGCACCGCGACGGCATCAGCGTCCTAGCCACTGTCCGCCGCGGCTGCCGCCCGGCGTGCGGCAGCCTTGCGCAGCGCGGCGCTCAAAGGCAGTGGGAGCATCCCACAAAGGATGGGACGGCCCGTCCCATCCTGTCTCACACATCGCAAAGAGAGCTAACAGCAGCATGCGAAAGTCTCGAAGCTTCCGCCGGGCGAGCGGAAGGTGCCGTGCCTTGTGTGACTTGGTCAGGATAGCGTAGGCATCGGAAAGACAGGCAGGAGGGTACGCGGTTCGATGGCCGATCCCCGGCTCTGGTATCGACGACGGGGTTGGTGGCGTGATCAGACCTTCCTGGATGACCTGCGCTCCTCAGCGCGCGCCTATCCGGCCAAAACCGCGGTCGTGGCCAGGCGGGTCGGCGCAGGCGACACCCGGATCCTCAGCTACGCGGAGCTGGAGCTGCTGACTGATCGCTGCGCGGGCGCCCTTGTCGAGCTTGGTGTCCGTCCGGGCGAGATCGTCGCGGTCCAGCTCACCAACCGGTGGGAGCTTGCGCCGCTCGTGCTGGGCTGCATGCGCGCGGGCGCGCGGATCTGCACGCTGTTGCCTGCTTACCGGCGGCGGGAGCTTGAGATCATGCTTGGTCTCACCGAGGCCCGCGTGTTTGTCACCATGGCCGAGCATGACGGCGACCAGCTTGCGAAACTCGGCTTAGCGCTCGCGACCGAACTGCCGGCGCTTGAGCACGTGCTTGCGGCCGACGGGCCGGCCCAAGCTGGCGGGCGTGACTTCAGCGAGCACTTCTTCCGCGTGCCCTGGGAGGAGCGGCACGCCGCGGCTCTCGCGGGCAGGCAGTCCGGTCCCGATGAACCGTTTCTTGTGCTGTTCACGTCGGGCACGACCGGCGAGCCCAAGGGCGCTGTCCACAGCCAGAACACGCTTTACGCTGCCATCCGCGGCGAAGCCGGGGTGTTCGGGCTCGGCGACGACCTGGTCATGACGACGGCATCGGTGTACACGCACTACACGGGTCTGGTGCAAGGCATGCTGATGCCGCTCATGCTGGGCGGGACGATGGTCTTTCAGGATTCACAGGACGGCCCGGCCATGCTGGACCTGCTCGCTCGGCACGGTGTCACGTTCCTTTACGCGGCGCCGTGGTTCCTCAGGAACCTGCTTGACGCCCATCACGCAACCCCCACGGACCTCGGGAGACTGCGCTTTTTGGTCAGTGGCTCCGCGCCGGTCCCACCGCAGCTCGTCAAAGAGGTCAAGGACACCTTCGGGCTTCGGCTGTTCTCGCTGTGGGGGATGGTGGAGAACGGCCCGGTCACGGTCAGCCGTCCGAGCGATCCGCCGGACTGGGCGGCGCACAGCGACGGCAGCCCGATCTCAGACATGCAGACGCGGATTGACCCCATGCCTGGCCAGCCCGATGGCGCCGGCCTGCTGTGGGTGCGGGGCCCGACGCAGTGCCTCGGCTATTTCCGGCGTGACGAGCTGTACGCGGCTCAGCTCGACACTGACGGCTGGTTCAACACCGGCGACCTGGCCCGCCCTGACGGCCGGGGCGGGATCCGCATCACCGGGCGCGTCAAAGAGATCATCCTGCACCATGGGGACATCGTGCCGGTCACCGAGATCGAGGCGATCATCGAGCGCCACCCGAAGGTGCGCGAGGTGACGCTCGTCGGTCTGCCAAAGGGCGAGGGTGAGGACGAGACGATCTGCGCTGTCGTCGCGCCGGTGAGCGAGCCCGTCAGCCTGACCGAGATAGCGGAGCATTTGCGCGCCGCGGGAACAATGCGGCTCTACTGGCCGGAGCGGCTCGAGTTGGTGGACGCCCTGCCGAAGACGACGACCGGAAAGGTCCGCAAGGTTCAGGTGCGGGAACGGCTGATCGAATCACTGGGCGGCGCGACCGGAGGCGGTCGCCCATGAGGGGCGTGCTACCAGTTCTACAATCGCGGAGAACCAGGTGAAACCGGCGCCGATCCCCACAAGCATGACCCTGTCGCCGGGATTCACGTGACCCGTCTCAACGAGGTGGGCCAGCCCGGTGAGCTGGTCGGCGGCGCCGACGTGGCCGGTGCGCCTGCCCCATTCCCACGTCGTGACCGCGAGGTCCAAGCCGAGCGGCTCGAGGTAGCTGCGGCGAAGCCCGGCGAGTCCGATGTTCGGGAACACCACTCGAGCGATGTTGTCAAGCTTGAGCTCGGCCGCCGCGAGCGCCTGGTTGACCGACTCGGTCAGGCCGGCGATGGTCCGGCGCGCCCCCTCCGCGGCACCGATCTCGCCCAGATAGGTGTGCCGCCGGGCGCGCAGATCCACGGGCCAGCCGGCGTGCCCGCTCACCGGCCCGAACGGCTCGCCGGCTCGGTGCATTTCTTCCAGCCGACTGTCGCTGATCGCCGCGACGGCGAGCAGCCGGGCGAACCCGCCGCCGCTCGCGAGCACCACGGCGGCCGCGCCGTCCCCGTAGACAATGCCGGGCAGGCCGCGCCACCGGTCAAAGCCCGGCGCCTGATACCGGTCGGCGACGGTGACAAGCGCAGCGCGCCGAGACGGATCGGCGGCAAGGTAGGAGGCCGCGAGCTCGACTCCGGCGAGCGCGCCGTTCGACATCTGCTGCATGTCCATTGCGGGCGCGCGTCGGCCGCTGCCGCCGAGAACGTTGCGGTGGATGTAGGAGGCGGTCGGCCAGTAGTCCACGCCCTGAAACCAGACGGAGGCGTGCAGCACAAGCGCGACGTCCTCGGCAAGAAGGCCAGAGCGCTCCAGCGCGAGCCGGCCGGCGCGCACCGCCATCTGCGGGGGCGCCTCGCGCTCGGCGATGGCGACGGACACGTAGGCGTTCGCCGCCTGCTCCTGCTCGTCGTAGGCCCCGCTCGCGACGGCGTCGGTGACATTCGTCGTGGGCGGCAGCCAGCTCGCGATCCCCGCGATGAAGATCTCCTCGCAGCGCATCGAACTCCCTGCAGCCGGACCGCGTCAGGACTGATCCTACGTCGATGTGTCAAAACACGAGGTTCCGTGAAATGGATCATGATCACGAGAAGAAAGCCGTGACGGCCGACGCGAAGGAGGCTGACGAGCACCTCGTGCCATTGCCCGGCAGCCAGTGGGCGGTCTGGCGGGACGCGGTATTGCGCAGCACCGGATTTCCTGCCGACGGCCTCGACCGCTTCGCCGCGCCCGAATGCGCGGCCGTCGCCGACGCCTGCCTGAGCGGGCGGTCCAGCAGGCAGGAATTCGAGTCCGCCTACGCCGCGGCGTGCGCCGATGCGGCCGTCACCGCGGCCGCCATCGCCGCCGACCCGCTCTTCCGCGAGGCGCTCACCTGGCAGAACCCGGTGGCGGCGAGTGTGCTTGCCGCGCTCCCCCGCGAGGCCGGGCATCGCGACGCCGGTCTTCGCGACGCGCGGCACCAGCGCAAGAAATGGCGGAAACGAGCCGACGTCGTCGCGCGTTACTGGCAGCGCTACTGCGGCAAGAACGACACGATCGGGTTCTTCGGCCCGGTGAGCTGGGCCACGATCGACCCGCGCGGACCGGCGGTGACCCTCCGCCGCGGACCGGGGCTCGTCCGCTCCCGCGAGGTCTGCTATGAGTACTGGGCGCTGGAGGCGTACGTGCGGCGGATCGCCGCCGACCCGGTGGTTCGGCCCTGGCTGCCTGTCGGTATCCACCCTCATCTCACCCTTGAGGCGCCGAACCGGCAGGTGCTGCGCCCAGGCCAGCCGCCGCTGCCGCTGTCGGACGCCGAGGTCGAGGTGCTCGCCCGTTGCGATGGCCGCCGACCCGCGGCCGACATCGCCGCCGCGGCGGTCTCGGCCGACGTTGGACTGGCTGGCGACACC
>WNGF01004893.1_pt1 | contig 32441 bp, 23 predicted proteins | sample 5400641 | NCBI WGS metagenome assembly WNGF01 (sample SAMN13153371, study PRJNA577476) | soil metagenome | isolation source: 80 cm soil or saprolite under grassland replicate 2 | place: USA:California | collected 2016-06-15 | reverse complement strand
CTGTCGAGCCGCAAAGCCAGGCCCGGGGCGCATCCCAGGGTTTGCGCAGTTCCACACCTCCAGGACGCAAGCTTTGAGCCACGGAGTGGCGTCAGAGAGTAGCCCACGGCGTCAGCCGTGGGACAGGTCGTAATGGATGCGCAGCCCCGGAGGGGCGAAAGAAACAAGACTGGCGATTCTTTCGCCGCTCCGCGGCTCTTGCCCTTCAACGCCGCGCCCCACCCACGGCTCGCGCCGTGGGCTACTTTCTGGCGCTGCTCCGCAGCTAACGACTCCGACTCCGCTCCCCGGAAAACTGAGACTCGCCTACCAACCCGCCAGCCCGCGTGAAACGGCGTGCGATGTCGTAAAATTCTATGAAGCCGGCGCGTCGCGATCTCGAACAGTGCGAAATCTGCCTGGATTTTCCAGGCTTGGCGTCCAGACGAATACGGCCCGGCGCCCTCGGCGAAAGAAGTTACGGGGCGGCGCGGTAGAAGATAAGTGGGGCCGTCGGACTAGGGGCCGGCAGGATTCGGAAGAAGTTGGTCGAGGGCAACGGCACCGAGGCACGGATGAGCCACGAGCCCTCGGGGCCCAAGCTGGTTCTCGACTGGATGCTGTAAGTCACGCCCTTCTTTCCGTAAAGGATTAACTGGCGCCGGCCGTTGCTACCCAGCAGCGGCTCCAGCAAGGGCTCTGCGCCAATGACGACCAGGCGCCCGTCGTTGGCCAGCAGGGCAGGGGCGAAACCGGCCGTGGCCCTGGTGCAACTCAATGAACTAATGCTCAATGGCACAAAGGCCGAAGTTTGCCCGGCCACCGTCGTGAAGTGCAATCGGGCCAGGTGTTGGGTGCCTTGGAACGAGTGATCAGGCAAAGCGTTGAATGCGAGGGCAGCCGTGTTGGAACCGGACATCTGGAGGGAGACCGTGGCCCATTGGGGAACCAGTTGCTCGACGACCAGGTCGAAGAGCCGCTCGGCAGGGAAGCGGAGCAGGTACTGCAAGTCGACCACTGGCGAGCTGGAGAAAATGTCCAGGGGCACACTATTGCTTTCCCCGGCGTTGAGCATGGCCGTGCCGGCGCTAACTTCCAGGTAATCGTTGACCGTCACCGTAAAGCTCTTGCGGTCGCTCAGGGAAGGGGTGCCATCGTCGTCGACCCTGACAGTGAAAAGGTTGGTGCTCGGGGCTTGCTGGCGGGTGGGCGTCCAGTGCAAGACGCCCGTGGTGGAATTGATCCTGGCGTTGGTCGGCGCGCCTGCCTCCAGGAAAAGAGTCAGCTTGTCGGCCGGGTCGCGGTCGGTGGCGGTATTGGTCACGACCAGGGTTTTGAGGACATCGACGACGTAGTTTGCCATGGGCGCCAGGGCAGGGGCCCGGTTGTTGATCAGCGACACCGTGACCAACCCGGTGGCGTCGGCCCCACGGGCGTCGGTCAGCACGTAGGTGAAGGTGTCGTCTCCCAGGAAGTCCGCCGGCGGAGAATAGAAAATGGAACCGCCGTTCCACGTCACCGTTCCGCCACGGCTGCTGTTGGTGCTGACGGCGCTGAGGGAGATTGCGTCGCCGTCCATATCGAAGTCATTCGCCAGCAGGGCGGCGGCGTTCACGGTCAGGTTTTCGCCATGGAAATCATACACCAGGTCGGCCCCGACCACCGGGGGTGTGTTCACGACGAGACGGGCCACCAGGCTGGTGACCGCGCCGAACTCATTTCGCACCACCACATCGTAGTCGCCCTGGTTCGCGCGGGTGACGGGCCCAATCATCAGCTCCGGTCCGCCGGCTGCGAACAAGGGGGAACCGTTTTGTCGCCACTGATAGAGGAGCGGCGAAGTGCCGTCGGCCACGACCTGGAGCGTCGCGGACGATCCGACGACATTGGTGCGGCTGGCGGGTTGGCCGAGGATGGATGGGGGCGCGAGGACGAAGAGCCAGGCCGGGTTGCTGGCGGTGGATCCAGTGGCGTCGGTGATCACCACGGTATAGGCGCCTTCGCCGGAGAACTGCACGTTCGGGATCGTCAGCGTCTGGTTCGTTTCGCCATCGATGGCGATGTCCATGAAGCGCCACTGGTAGCGGATCGGTGGCGTGCCTTCGACGCCGGCATTGAAGACCGCGCTCTCGCCCGCGAACGCCAGGATGCTTCGCGGGTTAGTCTGGTCGCTCTCGAGGTTGGAGGGAGCTGAATCGCCCACTGGGTTGAAACTGCGCACCCGATAGTAATACGCGGTGGCCGAGGCGAGGTCGCGGTCGACAAAAAGCGTGGCGTTGGCTCCGACGGTGGCCAGCGGGGAAAACGTGTCTCCATCGTCGGACCGTTCGATCAGGAAGCCGGCTTCATCGGTGGAACGATCGCGCCAACGAAGGATGATCTGGTTGCGATAGGCCTCGGCTGCGTTGCCGGCGCGGACGACCAATCCATCGGGGGACTGCGGGGCGGCCGCCGCTGTCACGGTGGACACGCTGGCGACGCCGGAAGGGCCAGACTCCCCGCCGGCATTGAAGGCCCGGACGCGATAAAAGTAGGTGTGATGGTCGAGCAAGCCGCGGTCGAGCGCGTTGGTCGTATCGACGGCGTTGGTGGCGAAGCGCCCGAAGTCGGTCCCATCGATCGACCGTTCGATGATGTAGCCGAGCGCATTGGTGGCGACGTCGGTCCAGGTGAGGGTGATGTCGTTGGCGTCGAGCGCGCGCGCGATCAGGTTGATCGGCGCGACGGGCCGCGGTTCCTTCAGCAGGGTGTAATGATCGAAAGAAAGGCCGTTGGTTCCCAGAAATTTCACGTCGAGCCGTCCGCCGTTCACGTCGACGACCAGCGACCCAAGTTCGTTCAACGAGAGGAAATGGGCGGGATGGTCGAGGGAGCCGCCGGTAATTTGGCCGCTGCTGCCGGAGACGCTATAGACGACGCCCTGGCCAAGCTCGTTCTTGCGATAGGCGCCGGTCCCGTCTTCGCGGCCGTCGCCGCCGTCGATTTTCATCGAGTCGCTGAACGTGGTGGAGAAGTCATAGTGGCCGTGGAGCAGGAAGGACCGTTCCAGGTTGTGGCTGTGGCCGCAGAGCACGAGATCCACGCCGTAGGCCTCCAGGACCGGCAGGATGTTCTGGCGAATCTCGATCAGTTCGGTTTCGAAATCCGAGTTATGATTGCCCCGGGTGTAGGGCGGATGATGAAAGAAAACGACAATCCACTGCTGGGCGGTGGCGGCGAGGTCGTTCTCCAACCACTGGACCATGGCAGTGTTGGTCGTGCGCCCGCTGGTCATCGAGTCCAGGCAGGTGAAGTGAATGTTCGCGTAGTCGAATGAGTAATACTTCTGCGTGCCGGAGGGGACGCCGCCCGCCTCTCCCTCGTGGGGGAGCGAGAAGATGTGGAGATAGGGAAAGTCTTCGGACGAAAACCACTGGCCGCTCTCGTGGTTGCCGATGGTTGGCCAGAGAAAGAGATTTCGCAGCGTGTCAGGATACATCTCGAAGACGGCGCGTTGGTATTCCGTGTCCAGACCGCTGTTGTAGGCATTGTCACCGAGCATGAGCCAGAAGTCGGCCGGGCGATTAGTGGCGGCGAAGTTGTAGTAGGCGTCGCGCACGTTTCGGGCGTTGTCATTGGCCGTTCCGCAATCGCCCAGGACCCAGAACCGGGTCGGCTTGCCCGTGCCGGGCGGCGGGGACGTTTTGAACCAAAAATCCGAGTGCGCCCCATTGGTGCCGGCCAGCCTTTGGCCCGAGCTGCCGATCGAGTAGTAATACTTCGTGTCAGGTTGCAGGCCGCCGATCGGCACGATGTGTTCGGTGGTGACTGTCGTCTGCGCGGCGATGTTGGTCAGGTTGGCCGGGTCGGTGCCGTGGAACACCACGGCGTCCGAGATCAGGTCGGTGCGCCAGCGGACCACGCCTCCGGTGGGCGAGCCGATTTGCAGATAGGGCCCGCGCACGAGGAAGATGGGCAGGCTGGTCACCACGTTGAGGACGACGGGCGCCGATGTGCCTCGCAGGCCGATGTTGTCCGACGCGACCGCGCGCAGCAGGTAGACGCCCAGGGGCAGGTTCGACACGGTCAGCGAGTAAGGCGCGTTGGTCCCCTCGCCTAGTTTGTTCGTCCCCTCGTAGAATTCGACGAGCTCAACCGTCCCGTCGTTGTCGGAGGCCGTCGCGCCCAGCGTGACGGTAGCGGGAGCGAGCAGAAAAGTGTTGTTGGTCGGGCTGGTCAGGGTGACAGACGGCACCGGGTCAATCAGCGTGTAATTCCACTGTCCGCCGAAGCGTGTTGGATCAAACGAAGCCGGCGGCTCCTGGAGATCGAGGATGCCGTGGTTGGTCGCCCAGCGGATGGCCACCACGCCGAATGGGGGCTGGGGGAAAGTGAAGGTGAATTCCGTGCTGTCCGCACTGCTCACGGTCTCGGCTGGCGTGCCGCTGACCAACAGGTCCGGGGCTTCCACGCCCGTCACCGGCTTGGTGAAGGTCACCGTGATCGACGTCAAGCCCGTGACGGTGGTGCTGGCGGGCGGATCCTGCGAGAGGATGCGGGGGCTGGTCGGGTTGAGCAGCGTGTAGCCCAGCACCGAACTGGTTGCGGCGCCGTCGAACGGCTTCGGAGGATTGTCCAGGTCCGCAATGCCGTGGTTGGTCGCCCACGTCAGGAGGACCGGACCATAAGGCGGCTGCGGGAAACTGAACGTGTAGGTCACGTTGGTGGTGCTGCTCACTTCGGTGGCCGGGATGCCGTTGACGAGCAGGTCTGCCGCATCCACTTCACTGACCCCTTCGCTGAAATGGATCGTCACGTTGGTCAGGTAGAAAACATCGCCAGGCGCCGGGTCGACCGAGCCGAGCCGCGGCGCGACGGTGCTGGCATCGACCGGGAAGTAATAGAGCTGGGCGTTGAAGCCGAAGTCGCTGCTCAGGGTGAGCGATGCGTTGAAGCCTTGCACGGCGAGGAGGTTCGTGCCGTTGACCAGGCGGGAAACAGCGTTGCTGCCGAGCGCGGCGACGATGTAGGCGGCACCAATAAAATTCGGTTCAAAGGCGGCCGTGGAGGCAAGTGCGTTGTAAGGCAATTCGCCCGCCGGAACGTTGTAACGCAGTATTTCCACGCCGTTGAGCCAGGCAATGAAGCCGTCGTCGCTCTGGTGATTGATCAATAGATTCGTGATCGCGCCGACGTTCCCCACCGTAAAAGTCTTGCGCAGGAAAACCGTGCTGTAATTGCCCTGCATGTCGCTGAGGAGCGTCCCGAAGATTCCGGCAGCGGGATCGGTGTAAGGATCGCCGTAGAAGAACGGCGCGGGCGAGTTCGACCAACCCGAATCATCGAAACCGGGCTGCCGCCAGGCATCCATGGGGATGGAAGCCTCCGCGAACCCTTTGAGAAAGTTCCAGGTCGCGTTGGACTGCACGAGCACGACGCGGGGGTCGACCGTGAAGCTCCAGATCGCGTTGGCGCTGCTGCCGATAAAGGCGTTCGGTGACTCCGCCCGATCGAAGATGCCGTGGTTCGTCGCCCAAGTGATGTTCACCGTGCCGGGCGCGGGCGGGGCCACCTCGAAGGTGTAGTTGGTGCCGCTGCCGGCCAGGCCCAACGCGGGCGCGCCGTTGACCAGCAGATCCGCCGCATCCACACCGGTGACCGGCTCGCTGAAGGTCACGCTGATTTGCGCGACGTTCGTGACCGTCGCGCCGGGGGCCGGAGTCCTCGCCGCGATGGTCGGAGCGGTGCGATCGATCAATTGGTATTCCCACTGGGCGTCCGGGCTGAGTTCATTGAAGGGAAGATCGGATGGGAAACCAAAGTCGGTGATCCCATGTCCATTGGACCAGGCGATTTCCACTTCGCCGTAGGGCGGCTGCGGGAAAGAGAAGACGTAATTCGACCCGCTGCCGGTGACTCCCGTCGCAGGGATGCCACTGACGAGCAGGTCGCCGGCATCGACGTGCTGGACGCGCTCACTGAAGAGCACGAGGAGCGCGGTGAAATTACTGAGGGTCGAACCGGCCAGGGGGAACTGACTGGCAATCCGGGGCGCGGTCGTGTTCGGGAACACGGTGAGGCGGACGACAGCCGAGGTGACGGCGAGGCCGTTGGCATCGGAGACCACGGCGCGGAGCAGGTTGTCGCCGAACGGGGCATCCCAAATAACGCTGAAGGGACTGGCGCTGTCGTCGCCGATGGCGGAGTCATTGGCGAGGAACTGGACGTTGGTCACGCCGCTCGGCGCGCTGGCGTAGGCGGTGATGAGGAGGTTGGTCCCGCCTTCAATAGCGGCGCCGTCCTTCGGCCCAGTGATCTGCACGAGCGGAGTACCGAGGGAATCGTACACCACGATGTCGACCGCCGCCGCTTGCTGGATCGCGCCCTGATCGTCGGTCGCGATGGCGGTGAGGGAATGCGGGCCGAGCGGAGGACTGTTCCAGTCGATGCGGTATGGAGCATTGGTCGTTTGGCCGAGTTTCACGCCGTCGGCGAAGAATTCGACCTTGGCCACATTACCGTCCGGATCGGACGCATCCGCTTCCAGCGTGATCTGCGACGGGGCGAGGGCATGGAAGTTATTCGTCGGACTGGTGATGGCAACGAGGGGCGCAAGGTTTCGGATGATGGTGGGTATTCCGATCAGTTCCAATTGGAACCAAAGGTCCGTGCTGTTGGCCGCATTTTGATGGACCTCGACTGCAACCACGTTGGTGCCCTCGCGAAACAAAGCGTCGTCAGGGAAGAAAAAGTAAGTATTACCCCCGTCATCAAATGCGCTGCCCGAGGCAAGGGTCGTGTAGGCGATGGTCCCGGACGGCATGTTGTTGCGGCCCACTTCCGCCCCGTTCACGTAAACCACTGCGCCGTCGTCGCGCTGGAACAGAATGTAGAAGCCGAGGTAGCCTGTCACATTGGTGACCACAAACTCCTTGCGGTAATAAGTGGTGATATACCGGTTGTTCGCGTCCGGTCCGAAGGAATTCGTCGTCGCCGGGAGGCGCCCATTGGAATCGCCGTAGCCGAGCGGGGACGGACCGCTTGCCCAGGCGCTGTCGTCGAAAGCAGGCGAGACCCAGTTCGTGCCCTGATTCGAACCATCATCGAGGTATTTCCAAATCGAGCCAAAAGACACCAGGTCGCGATAGACGGCGATATTGACCGGCTGCGAGCGGTAAGAGGCGCCAGTGTCCGACTCCCCGATTGCCGTCAACCGGTGCGAGCCGCCGCTCACGGTGCGCCAGACGGCGCTGAAGGGCGCGGTGGCGTCCTCGCCGAATTTCTGCCCGTCCACGAAGAACTCGATATTCGTGATCGAGCCGGAGGGCAAATAGGCCCAGGCCGTGACCGGAATGGGATTGGTGCCCCCGAAGTCCAGATACGAGCCTTCCAACGGCAAGAGCAGGGTGACTCCGACATTTTGCACGAAAACATTGACGGTGGCCGAGGTGTAACTCTGGCTCGAGTTGTCAAACGCGACAATGTAAAACCTGTTCGTGCCGAGCGGCGAGTTAGTGGCGGCAGCGGTGAACGGCGCGTTCGTGCTCGAATCGAAACGGACGCCCCCGCGATAAAAATCAACGCGCACAGCCGGCGGGTTGGGAAAGTTGGTGCCGATGCTGGCGGTAAACGGAATCGGGTCGCCCAGGGTAAACACGGCGCCATTGGTCGGTGAACTGATGGAAACTCCATTGGGTCCACGGATGTGGAGGGTGATGCTGCCCCGCGAAGTGAAAAAGCCATCGACCGCGATGTGATAGACTGTGCCCGCTACCGCTGCGAACGTGACCAGGCTTTGGGTTGAGAAACTCACCTCTGAGGAATAGTCGTCATTGCCGGCAATCGTGGTCAGTTGGTTGACCGTCGTCCCGACATAGACCCCCAGCAGCGTGTCGAAGGAGCTTCCGAACGTGTCGATCGTGGTCAGCCCGTTGTCGGGTGCTGTCCAGGTCCACCAAACTGAAGCTCCCCCGCTGCTTCCCCCATGGTTCGGTTCGGAAGGTTCCTTGCTGGCCCCAACGTTGCTCCCCGTCGTGGTCACGATCAGCCCGCTCAGCGGAATGGCGTTTCCAAAATTATCGTTGGCCGGAGCGGCCGAAGCGGGAATGACCGAGAAAAGGACGGGCCCGGTCAGCGTAATGACGCAAAGAAGTTGCTTCATAATCCTCAGGACGCAGGCATGCCAGCCGCGACCCCGCATGCGCCGACTGCTTCTGTGTGTCTTGTCTGCAGAGAAAGTCAGGCAGCGCCATGGCGCTCCTCCAGCCTGATGGGTTTACCTGTTCCGTGCTTATCCCTTAAGGGAGCGGAAATGGCAAGCAGAATCCTCGGCCATCCGGGGCCCGGGGTGCAGGACGAGAATCTTCACGAGCCGAGAATTCGGGAGATTTTCAGCGAAAGGTAGAGAGGGGACACATCTACAGTCGGCTCAGAAGAGGGGCTTGACCGCAGATGGACGCAGATGGTTTGCGGTGGCGAGGCCGCCACTTTGCAGATGAAGTGCAATGGGAGCTGCCCGTCGGCCTGGTGCCTGCAGGCGACTCCGCTTGGTATCTGCGTCCATCTGCGTCCATCCGCGGTTAACTGGCTCTGGCGTTCAACTTTTCCACCGCGGTTAAGTCCAAGCGTTTCGCCATGCCCCTCGCAAAGACGGCTCCCACTCGCGGCCAGCCGAAGAATTTTGTCTTGCGCCCTTGCCCGCCAACGTGCGCTGGACATGCGCTGCGGCTGGGTCTTCGACCACAGCCGCCCCCCGGGGAGGTTTCGAAGTTCATGGCCCCGACTTTGCATGAAGCGACTTGTAACTTGTAACTTGTCACTGGTAACTGGTGATTTTCAGAAGCTCATCCCGAGTGTGACCCTGTTTTCAATTTCCAGTTACCAGTTACCAGTTACTAGTTACCAGTCTAAACGGTTCATGGTCCCAATGCGCGACCAAACGCCATGGCGGCTTCCCATGAACCTGCCGTGAACGGCTGCCAATCGCCAATGAGCAATGACTTTGGATTAGCCAAATACACTTCTTGAGCAGGGCTGGATCCGCTTTCGGTGCCAAACTCACCTACAGGTAGCTAGGGATTTACCCCATAGCCAGGCGGCCCCGTTGTTTATACAGAAGGCTCCACAGAATCAGATCGCGCGAACTCTCGAAACGTTATGAGATCCATCGTTTTGTCCCTCATTGGTGTCGCTGCTTGTGTCATTTGCCCATCACTCCCGGCTGCCACTTCCAGCCATACGCACGTTCGCTTCCGGCTCAGTTACGGCCTGACTCCTTTCGGCGACGTGGATGTGGAACTGTTCGACCAGGAGAAGCCCGTCACGGTGACGAATTTTCTCCGCTACGTTCGTGCCGGCGCCTACGAGGGCACGTTCCTGCACCGGTGCATCCCGAACTACGTGCTCCAGGGTGGCGCCGGCACGGTCGGAAATGTCTACAGCAGCAAAAATTTTGAAGCCGTCACCGTCGTCCCCAAATTTCCGCCCATCACCAATGAGTTCCTGGTCGGGCCGCGCTACCACAATTTCGCCGGCACCCTGGCCATGGCGAAGCTGGAGGGAGACCCAAACTCGGCGACGTCGTCCTGGTTTTTCAACCTGGGCGACAATTCCAGTTTCCTCGATCGCGACAACGGCGGGTTCACCGTGTTTGGCAAGGTGACCGCCGGAGCGAACGTGCTCGCCACGTTCAATACCTTTTCCAGCAACAACGCCATCATCACCATGTCCGATGATTTTCACGTCTTTCAATGTCCCCTGGACTACCTCTATCCTGGAAGCAATGCCGTTGCCTTCGATGCGTTGCCGGTGGGGTTCTTTGGACTTGATTGCCCGCGCTACTATGATCTGTTCGCCGTGCAAGTGATCCAGCTGGACAGCGGCGACACCAGTTTGCCGACCGTGGCGGTGTCGCAGCCGGCCGCCGGCGTCCAGGTCATGACCGACCGCATAACAGTCACTGGAACCGCCGCCGACATTCGCGGGCTGTCTGCGGTCTGGCTCTACCACAACGAAGGCCCTCGCCAACTGGCGCAGGGGACGACCTCCTGGTCACTCTTTCTCACCAACCTCACCGTCGGGACCAACGTGCTGGACGTCGAAAGCGTCGACACCTCCGGCAACCATTCGCTGCTGCAGAGACGGACGTTCGTCCGCGCGGCTCCACCCCCGCACCTCGCGGTCTCGTTCCAGGACACTGGCACCTTTTGGCTCCACTTGGAGGGCGAGCCGAATACGACACATCGGTTGCAGTGGACGGCCAACATCCCGACGACCACCTGGCAATCGCTCATCGACCTGTCGACTGACGCCGCGGGCGTGGCCGAGTACGCCGACACACCCCCCGGCGCCGAATCGCACCGATTCTACCGAGCCGTGTGCCCGTAGCGGGTGAATTCGTGGCTTGCGTCCGTCGAAGACCTTCTTGTATTTTGAGCTCCCATGTTGGCGAGCGTGAAATTGGTTGCCGACTAATTTCCGGATTGGGACAGTTGGTGCCGATTTCACGCGTAGTAGGCTTTCCGTTGGGGTTCACGTTCGCGACCAATCTTCTACAGTCAAACCGAGGTGTCCAGCATGTGCGACAGCTATGGCTCCGCGAAGGGCCCGCCCATTCAGGCCGGCGGCGACTGCCCGCCACGCGCCGAAGGCAGTTGCGTGGAGCACGGCTGAAAGAGCACACCTGCTCGACGGCTCGTCAAAGGAGATGCGTCAAAGTGCTCTCATCGTTCCTGAATGGTTGAGCCAGCATTCGGTCCAGGCGCAGTTCCTTGGGGTCGCGGAATTGGTCGATGCCCAGAGTGACGCCATCGTGCCCGGCTTCGGGTTGATGACGATAAGTGCCCAAGAGTCGGTCCCACCACGGGAAGTTGAAGCCGAAGTTGCTGTCCGTCTCGCGGCGCAGCATGGAATGGTGAACGCGGTGCATGTCTGGTGTGACGAGCAGCCAGCGAAGCGCGCTCTCGATGGCTGGTGGTATGCGCACGTTGCTGTGATTGAACATCGACGTGGCGTTGAGTGCGATCTCGAAGAGCAACACCGCGAGCGCCGCGGCACCGAGCGACACGATGACGAGAAGCTTGAGGCCCAACGAAAGGAGAATCTCGACCGGGTGAAATCGTGCCCCCGTGCTCACATCGACATCGAGGTCGGCGTGGTGCATCCGATGGAGCCGCCAGAGGACTGGCACGGAGTGAAAGACGCGGTGTTGGAGGTAAATCGCCAGGTCAAGCACGACCAGCGCAAGCAGCAGTTCCAACCAAGCCGGCCAAGCCAGAACGTTCAATAGTCCCCAGCCGCGCGCTTCGGCCAGCAGAGCGAACCCCACCGCTCCGCTCGGCGCGACGAGACGCGTCAAAACTGTGTCAATGAGCGAAACTCCAAGGTTGTTGGGCCAGCGCCGCCTCCGGGGGAACGACCGTTCCCGTTTCGCGGCGACTCATTCCCAAACGGCCATTAACGCGAAGATGCCTAGAAAGAACCCCAGCCGTATCACAGCTTCATGTTTCAACATTGTCGTCTCAGAAAAACCGGTCCTACCGCGGTCACGCAAGCCTGAATTGGCGAACAGCCCGTCTTGCTGCGCTCCGGTCACCCAGCTTTGCAGGTCGCGGTCCGGCGTGCGACACGCCAGACCAGCCAACCTCCAATCGCGAAGAGAATTGTGCTGTAGGCCGTTGCGACCTGTGGGCCGGGCGCCGTCCACAGAAGACTGACCACAACGCTGGAAATAAGGTCGCCGGCTCCTTTCGCCGAAAGAACCGCTTGAGTTCGATCCCGAGCTGTTCCTCGAACGAGCTGAGCAATAGCTTGGCTCGACACAATTCCGGGTTCTGGCATCATCAACCTGTCATGTCAGAGCCCGACAGCGCGCACGCCGCGGACTATCTCAAGACCATCGCCCAAGCCGTCCACTACTTTTTCTCCTTGTTTTCACGGCTTCACCTTCAACCCTTCCGCCTGAGCCAGCTTGCGCTGCCGCTGGTCGAACGTCAGCAGTTCCTCCGCGTCTGAAACCAGCGCCGCAGCCACGTGGAGAATGTCCAGACTCCGATGGCCCTCTGTCACCGTCCGCAAGCGCGCAATGCGCCTCGCTTCTGCATAGGCCTGCGGCCAGTCAGTTCCGACGATCTCCACGGCGCCGGAGGCCAAGTCCGCTTGCCAGTCGCTGAGCGCCTTGTGTCCCTGGGCTGGCGCGACTCTTTTGCGAAACATGGCGTGCTCGACCGCCTGCTCCACTTCAAACGCCAGCAGCGCCGTCACGGCCAGCGGACGGCTTCGTGCCGCCAGGTGCGCCGCAGCCTTTGATGAATGAACATCCAGCAGGTACAGGCTCAGGACGAAACTCGTGTCGGGATAGTCCTTCACGAACGATCCCCGCGGCTTTCCTGAATCAGCCCTCGGACCTCCTGGGCGGAATAGACCTTGTTCCCAAAATTGGCCCGCAGCCGCGCCATGATGTCCGGCTTTTTGAACCGGCGCGGCTTCGGCGGCGTGGCGGGCACCAGCCGCGCAAAGACTTTTCCGGCTTTGGTGATCTCCACTGGTTCTCCCTGCTCGATCCACGCGGCCACCCGGGGAAAACGGTTTCGCAAATCTCTAACCGTCGCTGTCTTCATCGTGAGACTACAATGTCTCACACGATCAAGGATGTCAACAGCGCCCAACAGTGTCACGGAAACGCCTTGTTCGACCCGCCGCTTTCGGTTGCGAACGGGAGTGTTGGGAAAGCTACAAAACCTGGAGAGGTGGCTCAAGCAGGTCGCGCGGCGTTTGCGCCGAACGCGCGTCTCAGTTCAACTGCGGCGTCTTCGCCTGGGCATCAGCTCCGCCCGCGCCCGCCGTTTGGCGGGAGCGGGTTGAAGTGTTCTCCAAATCCTTTGGGCTGATGGCTGGGACGATTGATTGATCACGCGCCGACGCGGGGAGCTGGCCGTGGGCGGTAACTGTTCAGGTCTGAAGTTGCATTCGCCCCTCACCCCGGCCCTCTGCGCCGGGGAGAGGGAGAACTATTTTCCGCGATGGGACAGCATCGTGCGGATCGGCGGTTGGAGCGTCTTGAGCGCGGCAACGGCAAGAGCAGCGCCAGAGTTTTCACGACGCGTCGCCACCATCTCCCTCTCCCCGGGGGAGAGGGCCGGGGTGAGGGCGGGCGTCTATGACTCCTGAACAGTTACCCTGGGTGAACGTCACGCGTTGCGCCATGGCCTGGCTGTGTTGATCACGCAGGTGATTCGACAACCGGCAAACGCGAGAAATCGGACAAGGTCCGCGCAATGATGCGCCTGTCCGGCGCCGCTGGTGTCGATCTCCTCGAGCATCTTCTCGAATTGCTGAGGTTCGGGAAGTTTCTGCTTCGCGACCGAATGGACGGTGGTTTCCAGGCTTTCGCGATAAATCTTGCCGTCCACGGTTACCCTGCCGTAAAAAGTCCCCGTGCTGACGTATCGCAGCAGGTTGCCTCGGTAGCTCAGTTGGTAGAGCAGTTGACTCTTAATTTCCGAAATGGATTTCGCCGGTTTTTTCTCCTCTTCGCTCCCGTGGAAAGCAGTTACAGTCCAACGCGTTCACGTTTCTCGCCTTCGCTCGCGTTGACTTCCTTTCGCTCCAAGAAAGGCACCGAGTATACAATTCGGGATACAATGGAGCGTTCTTCGGACGGTCTTGATTCATCGCATAGCAGGGGAGTTGACGCCGATCCAAGTCTAACGTTGAATTGTATCCCGTTGGATCCCGGGGGCGCGGCCCATCAATCATCTGCCCAACGTTACGATTGTTGATTCTGCGTGACCGTCGGGTGATGGTAGGCAACCGGGTGGTTCGACAACGGACCCGAATGAAGCCGTCGGGAGTTCCCTGCATGACTCGTAGGGACACACCCCATTCACTTTGATTCGGTAGTGGGCAAACTAGGCCGCCTTACGTTCTTGAAGGGGACATTCGTAAGCTGGCCTCAGGACGAGGCCGCTGTGTCAGAAGGCACGGACTCAACCAACGGATTGGAAAGAGAGAGAAGTATGAAAACGGAAGGAACCCTAGGAATTCCCACAGCGCAGACCCGCGTGGCACCACCACACCACTGGCGCCTGATCTTCTCGTTTCGAAGAGAACTAGATCGATCGCTGGGGATTCATCGTCTGAAGAAGCGGAGCCTGCTCGCGCTGGCAATGAGCGCGGCACTCGAATTGCAGGGAGCAGACCCTCATCTACGAACGCCAATCAAACCGAACTCCGACACAGCGGTGGTCATCGAATGGGACAGCGATCCGGCGGGGCTATATGCGATCGATTACAGCGTCGGGCTGAATGGCGATTGGAAGGTCGTTGAAGAAGGATTCCCGTCACAGGGCACTACGACCCGCTGGACCGACCGGGGCATGCCAACGGAAAACTCCTTCCGATTTTCGTCAAGCGATGCGCCATATCGGTTCTATCGCCTCAGGTTCGAAGGAACGATTGACGTCTCGCTTCCCATCACCGTCACGGTCAGCAATCCTGCCGAAGGCGCCTCGTAGAATGGGGTCGTACAAGTTCAAGGTAGCGTCAGCGCCTCTCAAGAGATCATGTCGGTGAAACTCTTGGTGGATGGTTACGTGGTAGGCCGCTCACGCGGCCCGACTTTCACCTTGCAGCTGGAGACAAGACTCTTTCCCAACGGCTCGCACCGCATTTCAGTGGTCGCAGAAGACGTTGGCGGAATTGAATCCACCGAGAGCCACGAAGTCAGCCCGTTGGCGAGTCGTGGATCAAGCTATGGGGTGAAAAACGTGAATGTGGTTTTCGACAACACAATCTCGAATGCCCGTGTGCTTTACGAATTTTTCCGCCCTGAACTGGGGCAGATCCAACAGATATTTGCGCTCTGGTCCACGCCTCGAACATGGCGGGTAGATGTCGGGACCCAGGATGGTGCGATCGTCTTTCGGTCTTTTTCAGGATCGGGGACTCGTGTCGCGGTTGACTGGGATGGCACTGACGCTGGGGGCATGCGCCCGAATCCGCAGCTCATCGGCTACTTTTTCTACGACTTGGGCCCTGCCGCCCAACCCCCTCCGCCGGGAGGAGGCAGTGGCGGCCCTCCGCCTTCCCCAGGCGGTCAAAACACAACGGCACCGGACAGCGAAGGCAGCGACTCAGCGCCATATCCATCTTCTGCGAGAGAAGCAGTGCTGGCTGGCTTAACGTCCTACTTTCTCAAGCCACCTCCGATGCCTCCTGTGAGGACGAATGGTGTATTCGTGCCTTGGGAGGAAGTCCACGGGCCAATGCCGCCAATAGAGATCGGCATATCCGACGAAGAACGCCAAGCAATTCTGACGTCACTCGCAACGGAGAGTGCCACAGCCACGGACGCAGGCGCAGATTCTCCTCTGGCGGAAGGACAGGCGTTTGCACTTTTCGGCCCCTTTTCGCTGATCGGAACGTTTGCTGTGGCAGGACAAGGACACCATCCGAGGGTTGATCCTTTTGGAAGATACCCCACGCCTCCGCGAATCGGAGGCAACGTTCGCATGAGTTCCGACGCTCCTTTCGGGCCTTGGGGTCCACTCAAAGCCCCGAAAACAGTAGTGAGCGAATGCGCAGCGGAGTTTGCCAGAATGGGCTATTCGGTGCTCGCCACGAAGCTGGATGACGATGTCCAGCCGGAAGACTTGGCACAGGATCCGTTCGGCCTTCCAAACATTTTCAATAGAGCAAATATTGGCCTTTATGTAGGACATACTGTTGCTGCCAGGGACCCCGAAACGCAATTCATCTGGAAGCAGAGTTACGTTCCCATTTACAACAGCGCGTCCGATATCATGACGTTTGTTGGTTCGAGCAGCATGAACTTCGGGAGCGACCAACTCAAATGGATGGCCTTCTTCAGTTGTAATATATTTCGTGATGAGTTCTACCGAACAGACGGAATATATCAACAGAACAAAAGCTTTTTTGCTCTGCCGCTGAATGGATACCTGCACATTATGCAAGGCTACGCGACTGAAATGCGGGTGCATCACGACTTTGCTTTTAGCTGGACACTCGCGCTCAGGAGAAGCCCGCTGTTGGGCCAAGTCGACCAAACAGTGATTGGGGCTTGGAACTATGCCTGCCGGCAAACTCAACTGTTCGCAGATCCCGACGTGAACATAGCGCGGTCGGTCTATTGGCCGGAGTGCCAAGGCGACTTTATCTACGGCTACGGGCCGCAAACTGAACCCAACCGGGATCCAACTGACCCGACGGAGCAAGCAGACCTCGAAGAACGAGACGAACGAGCCGATGCGCCCGAACCTTAAGATACTACTGTGTTTTTGCGTTCCTTTGCTTGCGCTCAGTGCAGAGCAAGGACCAAAGTCAATTCCGAGACCAGAAGCAGACGAACTTGAGCGGACTGTTGGAGAGCGAATTGAGGCCGCTGTCAAGGTGCGTTCATGGACGGCGCCCGAGCCAAAGAACACCAAACCGGCTATCTATGCTGTAGCGGCTCCTCAGTTGGATGAAATTCTGATGAGGCGAGTCGCACAAACGTTTGGTGTTACCGGAGAATTGAAACGAATCTCTGGTGACACTCTTGGCCAGTTGGGGTTCGAGATAAGAGAAGCGGCTAACACCAACTCTGGTAAGTATCGCACAGTTTACTTCTGGCTCAGCACGGGAAGATTCGGATACGATACAGGAGATGATGGATACAGGTATGACCGAATTACGAAACAGCATGATGTCCGAGGCGTTCCCGACAAGGAAGAAGCCAAAGGGAAAGCTTTGGATATTCTCCCAATCCTCAGTCTGTCGACGAACGACCTGGAGCATTACCCTAATGGGCGCCTGAAGTGGAGTTCAAGTGGTTCAACGATCAGTTACACAGACCGGGTTGATAACCAGCGTAAAATCGTCGTCATCGCTCGGCATGTGAGTTTCTATCAACGGGTTCCTTACGGCGGCGTTACTGCCGGAGTGGGCGACGGCGGCCGCTTGCGATTCAGCTTTGTAAGCGAGGGGAAGTTAGCCAGCATCGAGTTATTCTTTCGCAAGCTGGTCAAGGTTGATGAGGCAAAACCTAAATCTAGCAAGGAAATCATTCGCGATCTGCGCAGCCAGAACGCATGGAGTTGGTATAGGACGATTGCGTCTGCCATGACGATTACCAGTTGCGATCTGGCATACCCACAGGCCAATTCTTGGTTCCAGCAGGAGTACGTCAGGCCGTTCTACATGCTCAATGGGACGGACTCGGATGGGCGGACGGCAACGCTGTTTGTTCCTGCAGAGTGGTAGCGGTGTGATGCGAATCGTCGGAGTGTTTCTCGGCCGTTTGGTTGGTCGCAAACCTCCGAAGGTCGATAGCTACGGGCATCATCCGCAGCACGCGACGCAGTGAAATACACGATTTTCTTCGTGAGGGCGGAGAACACGGCACCATGTACATTTACGAACACAGCCTTCACCAACAGCCCACAGCGGTTCTACCGCGTGCTCTATAGACCGTTGCCGCGAAGGTTCGATGTGAAAAGAAGCCTCCAGATTGTGGCAATGTTGGCCTGCGCGCTCGCCGCGCAGGCCCAAGGGACGCTGCAATTCCACGCGGCCCTCACCGGTAGTGATGAAGTTCCGCCGAATACCGACCCGACCATCGGCACAGGAACCTTCTCGTTAACGGGCAATTCTCTGAGCTTCTTGGTTGACGTACCAGCAACCACGTTCATTTCTGTGAGCGGCTACATCCAAGGGCCGGCATCGCCAGGAGCTAACGCCGGGATCATCTTTGATTTGGGCGGTCCGGTATTTCGTCCGGGCAACGATTTCGGAACACCACCTGGTTATCGCTTCTCTAGCCCATTTGACGGGACCTTTGGCGCCGGGCCGTTTGCCCTTACCGACGCACAAATCAACGACCTGGAGAGCGGTGTCTGGTACGTCAACATCACATCTGCGATGCATCCTGACGGGCAACTACGCGGCCAAATCCTGGCCGTCCCCGAGCCTTCGGTTTTGGCCTTGCTTGGGCTGGGAGTTGGCGCGTTCGTTTGGCAATGCCGGCGCCGAGCTTAAAACGTCCCGTTTTGTGAAAGTCCAACCCTCAATCATCCTCCTGCTCTCCTTACTGCGGGTGTCGTTGTTTGCCTCGTCAGGCTCAGCGCAGACTTTCCAAGACGGCATCAATGTCATCGCGCCCACCACTTCGCCGGGCGACTTCCTCCCGCCAAGAACGCCGACTTTGGTTCGTGCCAATCCCGCCGTTGCCTCCAATGGACGCGATTTCCTCGTAGTATGGGAGGAGATGGAGAGCGAGCCTCCCTTCTCCCAAGTAGGGAACCCCGTCACAATTCGCGCGGCGCGAGTGCGGGACACCGACGGAGCGGTATTAGACGCGGCGCCTATCACGCTGCCGGCCTCGTGGTCCAGTCGGTCTCCGGCGGTAGCGTCCGACGGTCAAGATTTCTTGGTCGTCTGGCAGGATTTCACCAAAGACCGCAGCCCAGTCGGCATTAACTGTCATTTCGAGTCCGACGTGGTTGGGGCTCGCGTTCGGGCGGCTGATGGAGCGGTGCTCGACACAACGCCGATTGTTGTTTCGGCGCATGAGCGCGGCCAAGGCACGCCGGCCGTCGCGCCCGGCCAAGGGGAGTATCTGGTGGTGTGGAAGGACTCGCGCGCGTCGGACTGTGCGGAGACGGACATCTACGGCGCGCGGGTGAACGCGCGCAATGGCCGGGTGCGCGACCGCGATGGTTTCGCCCTCAGCCAGATGCCTGGTTCGGAAGAAGCGCCTGCGGTCGGGTTTAACGGGCGCGACTATCTCATCGCGTGGCAAATCTTTGAGGATACCCCAAACCCAGGAACGCACATTTTTTGCACACGGCTGGCGGGAGAAAGCATGCATGTGTTAGACAGACCGGCGATTCCCTTGAGTCACGCACCGGGTTGGCATTTCAATGCAAAAGTCGTGTGGGTGGACGGCTTGTTTTTGCTGGCGTGGGAAAGCTTTCGCGACGACCAAGCGTACGCGTATGCACAAGGCGATGTGTATCTGGCGAGACTGATGAACGTCGGCCCACGAGTGTTTTACGACGCTGGTGGAATTCCAGCCTTGCGCGGATCGATTTCCCAGCTTGGCCCGCACCTCGCGGCGCGGAATCACGAGGTTCTGTTGACTTGGCAAAGTGGCGGCATTTACGGGGTGCGCGTGCCAGCCATGCCTCGACCAGACCTGGATGCGTCCCGGTTCGAGATTTCGCCGACAGCGGACAACCCGACGGGCGATCCCTACAAGGCGCATCTGGGTCTTGCAGCCAGCACGCGAAATTTCCTGAGCGTCTGGGTTCAGAATGGCAACATCCTCGCCGTGCGACTTGACGCTACAACGCTACAACCGCTCGACCCGACGGCGCTGCAAGTCAGTCGTTAACGGTCAAGCCTCCTGCGCAATCAAACTTTTTGCCAGCCTTGCCAGCGCGAACTGGTTTTTTCATTGTGAGGGGCGGGCACGCTAACACTAGCGGCGGAGCAATTCAACGGAACTGTCCCGTTGAATTCGCGCGATGAAGGGGCCTGCAACGTCCCTGCTCATACGCTTCATTGCTGGCGACGCTTTGATGAAAATCTCTGCCATTTCTGCTCCGGTCAAATCGCCTCTAGCGGTGAGAACAAACGCGCGCACTTTGGAGCGAAGCAACGCGGCAACTTCGTTCGCGTGATACCGGATGCGAGTGTCCTTGGTAAGGACGATCCAACCCTGCCGCCCTGCTTCTTTCAGCCAGGTCTCGTCAGGGGTATCCTGGGGAAAAAGTTCATCGTGAGTTTTAACTTTTGCGCCCGCTCTCCGCAGCGCGTCGGGAATCACTTTTCTCCCAAGTGAACGATCCACGAAGAAAATTGCCGGCTCAGGCAGCGAGGTCGAGTTCACAACGAACGGCTTCTTCGATTTGCGGACGCTTACATCCGTAATCGTCAGCCAATTCGTCTATTGACTCACCCGCTTTGTAACGCTCGGCGATGACGCTGGTCGCCAGACCCGTGCCAGCCAAAACGGGACGCCCAAAGGAAAGATAGGGATCAATGACAACAAACCTTGGCTCGTCCAACGTACGCTTTCGAGTGAACGGATACAGCCGAATTGCCATTCCCGCCGAATCGTGTTCAACGCGGCGCAAATGCCCGGCGAGCAACTCACGCACGGCGAGTTGGCCCGATTGTGAGACGGAAATCAAATTCCCAAACTGCGAGACGAAAAGTTCCATTCCGTCTGTCTCGAAACGCTGCTCTGCCAGCGGGTGCTTCGATGGGAATTGCTTTTGGACGTAATCCAACGCTTTTCGCACCTTGTACATTGGGATACGGTGTTCACGACGAATGGCATCCAAGACGTGCGCTTCAATGAGATTGAAGAACGACATGGCAGGCACGCGACGCTCCGGCAGTTCAATCAAGGGTTTGGAGTGTTTTTCCCCAGATATGGTGCCGTAACGGCGTCCGTGCACCCAATCACGCAGAGTTGCGACGGGAATTCGCAAGTAATGAGCGGCTTCCGCAAATCCATAGGCAGGCAGTTCGCGCAGGTCTGAAATCGCGGGATTCCCGCCTTTTGAGTCTGCTTTCCTGTGTCTCACAATGTATGCGTCAAACGAAAGCGGCTCCATCACAAGCTCTTTCGAGCACCGGCTATCAAGAAAGCCGCCACAATCGGCGGCTTTTGTTGCTGAAGCAGCAGAATACCGGCTGTGAATAACGTGTCAACAAATCGCCGACAACTCTGAAAAGCGAGCCTAACCTAATAATCCAGTCCAGCGCGGGGAAAAGACACCAACAAACCCCCACATACCCCAACATTGATGTGGGGGTTTGTTGGGGTATGTGGGGGTGTTTTCAAATTCAGGGCATGGCTCACTTTCCGTGGGCAACCTCATTTCGCAGGAAAGATTCGATAATGCGTTACGCCTTTCCAATTCCTCCGCTCCACGCGGGCCGGCGCAATCCGCGCAAGCTCCGAGAGCATCCGCCCTGCCGACGTGGCGGACATTTGTCGCGCATCAGAGGTGTCTTGCGTCGTCTCAGGTATCAATGCCAGCGACCGCCAGAATTGTTTCCAGGCTTTTTTAGCCCAATCGGGGCGGTTGTCTTCTACTGTCATCTGAATGTCTCCAAGGCTGCTCAAAAGTTCGTACATCACTTGCTTTGTTCGCGGATTTGAAAAGGCGTCCAGAATCTTGGAGGGTTGAAAGTCTTGCGGGTTTTGAAAGATGGCATCCATGCTCACCGACTGAGGTGGGCTCGGCGCGACTTCGGGCGGTTGGATGACGGGCTTCTTTTTAGTTCTTTTTTTCATGCCTCGGTTCCGGTTTTGAGAGTAACAAGGTCGGCAGGCTGCACGGAGGAAAACGTTACTCGCTGGGCCATCGTCGCTGAATGTTCACGGCGCAAATGTCCATAAGTCCGCATTGCGAGCGCCCCTCCGTCAGAGTGTCCGAGCCATCGGCTCACTGTCGGAATGTCCACGCCGGATTCAATACAGCGCGTAGCGAACAGGTGTCGTAAGTCGTGATGCGTGATGCGATGGATTTTTAGCAGTTTACAGCCGCGCGTCAGGGATTTTTCACACTCGCCAACGTGGCAGACGTTCACTTCCGGTGAGGGGTTGGCCTGCTTCAATCTCAGCAGCAATTCGCGCATGGGCGGAATGATTGGCACAAATCGAACCGGGGCCGCGCCAGAAGTCTTTGCACGCTTCGCGCTTTGAACGCGGATTTCTGCGCGCTCCGAGTCCACATCGGCCCAGCGCACTTGCCCTGCCTCACTAATTCGGCAACCTGAGAAAGCAAGGAATCGAACCAAGTCCGCGCAATGCTTCGATTGCCGTGCGCCATCGTACTCTGCGGCGAACCGACTTGCCCAAGCGCGGCAGTCGGCTTCCGTTATTTTGGCCGGGGCTTTGGCGTCCAGCTCGGGCCATGTGCGCAGAAGGGCTTTAACGCAGTTGTGTCGATAGAGCTTGCTGGCCTCCTTCAGCGTGTGATCAGCGTCCACTTCGCGCTCATAGTGCGCGCGGGCTTCCCCGAAGGTGCCAGAGACAACACGCGCGGCGCGCTTGTGCTGTGCTTTGAGAAAATCGCCAAGGCGGAGCTTGGCCGTCGTGAAAACATCGGTCTTGAGGGTCTGCCGAACTATTTTTCCATTCGCTTTGACTCGCCCAAAGAATTTTCCGCTGGGGACATACTGAAGCAAGTGAGGAACGCGCGGGAAACTTTTCCATTTGCCATCAGGTGAGATGTTTGTTTCCCTTTCTGTCCTCCGCGGGTTCGTCGAACCCGCCCGTTGGTTGAGTTCATTGATGCTCATAGCGTAGAGCAGATACTAGGGGATACAACGGGCGGATACAACGAAAAAGCGGTAAAGTCGTAACAGGCTTATTTAAAACTGGTTGCCTCGGTAGCTCAGTTGGTAGAGCAGTTGACTCTTAATCAATTGGTCCTAGGTTCGAGTCCTAGCCGGGGCACCATTTTTCCAATGGAAAATGCGGGTGTCTGTGATGGTCGCACAAATTCCGCACAAAACCTGCCTGAATCTGATAATCGAAAGTTGAAGTTCCCGAAGCTCATCCGACACAGGAAGGCCGAAGCCAAAATCTACGGCAAGTCGAAGTCGTATCCGTTTTACAGGGTTGCAAGTTACGTGGAGTTTTGCGCGGAGCACGGCTGGGCGGCCCTGACCCGCAATAAATTCGGACAGGTGATTGGGGATGTGGTCGCCCGGCAATACGGAATGACCGTCCGGCACGATATTCTCGAGAAATTTCACTCCCAACCCATGAAAAGCCTTGCGGGAGCGAACATGGTTTTCCATCCGTCAAACTCTGCACCGGGTTTGCGCCAGAAGTGTCCGAAGTTGCTGGAACTACTTGAATCCGTGGGAGTAGAGCTTCACTCAGAACGCTGACCAACCCACGCTTGGGTAAGCGTGCAGAATGGCTGACCTCACCATTCTCGCATGGGTGGCTTTCGTGTTGACAGCGGATTGTCACACCTCGCATCGTGCGCCCTGCGCAGCGGGTTTGTGGTGGTGCAGGGCTTTTGGGAATATCATGTTGATAAGACAAAACAACTTTTCATTTCAAAGACAGCGAGAAACTCGAAAATGGCACCCATGCTGACCATTGACCAAGCCAGAGTTGAATTGTTTGAGATGCTCCGGACGAAGTCCGTCTTCCACGGCGATTTCACGCTCTCCTCCGGCGTCAAGAGCAGTTATTATGTCGATTGCAAGCTGACCACGTTAGACCCTAAAGGAGCTTGGCTCGTAGGCCAAGTGATGCATGCCCTCATCCGCCGACAGCAAGCGGAGAGGAGCGTCGTCATTAGGGCTGTGGGTGGCTTGACGATGGGAGCCGACCCCATTGCGCTGGCGGTGGCGATGTTCTCCTGCTGGGTGAACGATTCGGTGCCGTTGCAAATGTTCTCCGTTCGGAAGACCCCAAAAGGGCACGGGCAAACGAAGCTGATTGAGGGAAATTTCCGGAAGGGCGATGCAGTGGTGGTGATTGACGATGTTGTCACGCGAGGCGAGTCCACGATTGCCGCCATCAACGCGGTGGTGAAAGAAGGCGGAACTGTTGCGTTTGTGGCCGTACTGGTGGACCGGCAAGAGGGCGGTCGAGAAAAAATCGAAGCGTTGGGTTATTCGGTTGTCTCGCTGTTCCAGCGGGATGAGCTGCTGCGCGGTCATGGCCAATCACATCAACCAAAAAATTGCGCGGCTGTCTGAACTCGTGGAGCAACGAGCAAAACACTCAAAACGTAGGTTCGAGTCCTAGCCGGGGCACCACTTCACCAGGGGGAGGCAACAGTTGGGATCAGATTAATTCCAATTCATCGGCCTGGAGCTTCACGGCTGCAGCTTGTCCGATGAAATCAAGGCGCAGCAGGACGGTGGTCATGCCGTAACGTTCCTCGACCCACCCCTCCAGGCCGCGCAAAGGCCCGAACTTGACCTTCACCCTCGCCCCCGCGCCAATTTCAGGCGCCAAATAGACCTCCAGACCCGTGTCCAGCGCCTGGAGGATCTCTCCCAGTTGCCGGATAAATAAGGCCTGATCCTGCACCACCAGGAGATTCGCCACGTGATCGTTCTGGAGCACCTTGCTCCTCTGGTCCGGGAATAGCTCAAGAAACACGTAGCCCGGGAACAACGGTTTTTCGAACGTGACCGTTTTCCCCCGGTATTTGCGAACACTTCGGTAACAAGGGAGGGTCACGAGAATATTCTCTCGCTCACAGGATTGCCTGAGCTTTTTTTCCCGCCGCGGCCTCACATGCGCCACGAACCACGCCAAATCACGCATTCGGCGAGTATGGAGGTGGGCAAGCCGTCGTCAAGGGGGCGTCGTGCCGTGGCGCGCGGACGGTCCCCGTCCGCAGCGGCTGAAGTGGGGGGTGCGGGCGGGAGTTGTTCGGGGGCCTGAAGCACAGTGCGACGCGCTGCGACCGGGGACCGGTCGCGGCCCGGAGCGCGGTCGGTCCCCGACCGCAGCGGGCAGGGCGGGAGTTGCGCGCGGGAGTTCTTCGAGGGCTGAAGCACAGTGCGACGCGCTGCGACCGGGGACCGGTCGCGGCCCGGAGCGCGGTCGGTCTCCGACCGCAGCGCGTGGGATGGGAGTTGCGCGCGGGAGTTTTGCGGGGGCTGAAGCACAGTGCGACGTGCTGCGACCGGGGACCGGTCGCGGCCCGGAGCGCTCTGTGCTTGTCAACTCTAGCCAGTCGTTCGATAGATCAAGGCCATGAGGAAGCAACCCCGCCCGAAACGAACCGGTCCTCCGCATAATCCCGGCGTGCGCGAGCTTGTGGCCAACAAACAACGCCATTCTTCCCCGCCGAAACGCGAGCATGCCCTGCTTGGCTTCCCTGGCTGGCATGAACGCGGTTATTTGCCTCACCGCGACGAGCCGGGCTTGACGCAATTTGTAACTTTCCGTCTGGCTGATTCGTTCCCGGCCGCCTTGCGTTGGGAGTGGCAGGCCATGCTGGCCATCCAGGATGAACGGGAACGGCACAAACAACTCGAAACCTACCTCGACCGTGGACGTGGCGAGTGCCACCTGCGACGGCCGGAAATCGGCGCCTTGGTGGACGGTGCACTGCGCTTCAACCATGGCAAATACTACGACCTGCTGGCCTGGGTGGTGATGCCGAATCACGTGCATGTCTTGTTCAAAGTCGGGTCAAAATCCATGGGCCGCATGGTTAACGAATGGAAGCAGTACACCGCGCGCGCCGCGAACAAGATCCTCGGTCGCCGCGGCCAATTCTGGGACGACGACTACTGGGACACCTACATGCGGGACCGCGCGCACGAGATGCGCAGTCGCCGTTACATCGAGAACAATCCGACGAAAGCGTTCCTGGTGCGCGATCCGAAAGAGTGGCCCTGGAGCAGCGCGCGTTACCGCGACTGCTATGGGGCGTTACATCTCTGACGGCGCGCGGTCGGTCCCCGACCGCAGCGGGCGGAGATGGGGGGCTGCGCGCGGGAGTTTTTCGGGGGCTGAAGGACGGTGTGACGCGCTGCGACCGGGGACCGGTCGCGGCCCGGAGCGCGGTCGGTCCCCGACCGCAGCGGGCGGAATGGGGGGCTGCGCGCGGGAGTTATTCGGGAGGTGAAGGACAGTGCGACACGCTGCGACCGGGGACCGGTCGCGGCCCGGAGCGCGGTCGGTCTCCGACCGCAGCGCGTGGCGTGGGAGTTGCGCGCGGGAGTTCTTCGGGGGTTGAAGGACGGTGCGACGCGCTGCGACCGGGGACCGGTCGCGGCCCGGAGCGCGGTCGGTCTCCGACCGCAGCGTCTGGAGTGGGAGTTGCGCGCGAGAGTTCTTCGGGGGCTGAAGGACAGTGCGACGTGCTGCGACCGGGGACCGGTCGCGGCCCGGAGCGCGGTCGGTCCCCGACCGCAGCGGGTGGAGTGGCAGCTGCGCGCGGGAGTTTTTGGGGGGTGAAGGACAGTGCGACGTGCTGCGACCGGGGACCGGTCGCGGCCCGGAGCGCGGTCGGTCCCCGACCGCAGCGCGTGGCGTAGTGGGGGTTGCGCGCGGGAGTTATTCGGGAGGTGAAGGACAGTGTGACGCGCTGCGACCGGGGACCGGTCGCGGGCCGGCGCACGTTCACAGATTGACGCCTCGACCCATTCACCCGCTTCCCGCTGTCCGCCAACTTGCACCTTCCCGGGGTTTCCCCTAACGCACAAGCGTATGCTACCCGGGATCACCGCCCGCATCAGCCCCAATTGTCCCATTCTGGATCAAGTGGAAATTCATCTTCGCGAGACGAAACGCCTATGCCAATCGGAAAGTGCCAACAAAGAGCCACGACTGACCTCAGTCGTACCACAGACATTGATGCCCGTTGAAAGAAACCAAGAATCATGAATAGCAAGCAAAACCCCACATCCGGCGCCCGCAACTCCACAAAATCCAGCCTGGCTGCCGCTCCTGTGCGTCCTGCTCGCCTCGAGTGCCGAGATGAACGGGTCGATCGACACGCCGACGGTTGCTCGAGCACTGACTAGAACTTGAAAAGACCATCCATGAAGAAAACATTTATCGCATCGACTCTGGCGCTTGCGTTCATCTCGCTGTGCGCGACGGAGGTACTCGCCGCTGACAGTCAAGCGCCGACAGCGACGGTGACGGCGCCGGCGAGCGGGACCAATTACAAGGCGAGTTCTGTGCCCAGTCCCTTCACTGGCACTGTGGCCGACAATCCTGGCAGCGCAGTAGGCGTGACCGCCAACAGTACCACATTCACGCTGCAACGGGCCTCAGACAGCAAGTACTGGAGTGGCTCAACCTGGCAAACTGCGGCCGCAAATCTGGCGACCACTCACGCGGCGACGACGGACAACAGCACCGTGACGTGGTCGAGCAGCGGCACGCTGCCGACATGGTCGACGGAGACCGAAGGCAACTACGTAGTTCAGGCGACTGGCAAGGATAGGAACAACATTAGTGCAGCCGGTGTCGCAGTGACCTTCACCCTGGACAAAACCTCGCCAACGGCGGCGATAATTTATTCGCCCTCTGGGCCGGTGAAGGCGGGCACTGTGCTCACCATCACGGCAACGTTCAGCGAGGCGATGGCCGATTCGCCAGTGGTGAAGATCGCCATCAGCGGCGCGAATACGCTGGCCGCGGCGAACATGACCAAGACGGACACCACGCATTATACGTACAGCCATACGGTTGGTGCCGGAAACGGGTCAGCGACAGTTGCGCTGAGCACGGGGACCGACGTGGCCGGTAACCTGATCACCACTGCGCCAACCAGTGGCGTCACTTTTACCGTGGACAACACGGCGCCTGCTGCGCCTTCGACGCCGGACTTGGATAGTGCGAGCGACAGCGGAGCATCCACCTCAGATAATATTACCAGTGTGACGACGCCGACGTTCTCCGGGACAGCGGAGGACGGCAGCGCGGTCAAAATCTTCAGCGATGCTGGTCAGGTAGGAAGCGCCACAGCGACTGGTGGCAGTTACTCCATCACAACCAGCACGTTGAGCCAGGGGACCCATAGCATTACGGCCACAGCCACGGACGCCGCCGGTAATGTGTCTTCAACTTCAGTCGCTTTGAGCGTGACGATCGACACCGCCGGGCCGACCGTGACGATAAATCAGGCCAGCGGGCAAAGCGACCCGACGCCGAGTTTCCCCATCGACTTCACCGTGGTCTTTAGCGAGTCCGTTTCGGACTTTGCCACCGGCGACGTGACCTTGAGTGGCACGGCGGGAGCCACGACAGCGACAGTAACCGGCAGCGGCACAACGTATAACGTCGCGGTCAGCGGTATGACTGGCAGCGGAACCGTGATTGCCACCCTCGTGGCCGGAGTGGCGCACGATGTCGCAGGCAATGGTAGCAGCGCCTCGACGAGTACCGACAACACCGTTACTTATGACATCACTGTGCCGACCGTGTCGTCGATTAACCGGACAGGGGCGAATCCGACAAACGCCAACATTGTTCAGTTTACAGTCACTTTCAGCGAGAGCGTCAGTGGCGTGGATGCCACAGATTTTGCGCTTGCGGCCAGCGGCGTCAGCGGGGCTTCGATCAGTGGCGTGAGCGGCAGCGGCTCGAGCTATACCGTGACGGTGAACACTGGTTCGGGCGATGGCACGATCGGGTTGAATCTGGTGGATGACGATTCCATTATCGATGGGGTGGGCAACCCACTGGGGGGCGCCGGAAGTGGCAACGCCAACTTCACTGGCCAGACCTATACGATTGACAAAACAGTACCGACGGTCTCATCCATCAGCCGGGTAGGCCCGTCTCCAACCAACGGCAGCAGCGTCCAGTTCACTGTCACTTTTAGCGGGAGCGTCAGCGGTGTGGACAGCACCGATTTCGCCCTCGCCACCAGCGGCGTCAGTGGCGCTTCAATCACCGGCGTCACCGGCAGCGGCGCAAGTTATACCGTCACCGTCGGCACCGGGACTGGGAGCGGCACGATCGGAATCAACCTCACTGACAACGACTCAATCAAGGATTCCGCCAACAATGCCCTTGGCGGGACTGGGGCCGGCAATGGCAACTTCACCGGCGAGGTTTATACCATCGACAAAAGCGTCCCCACCGTGACGATCAACCAGGCCAGCGGGCAAAGTGACCCGGCGTCGGCATCCCCCATCAACTTCACAGTGGTATTCAGCGAGTCGGTTTCTGACTTTGCCACCGGCGACGTGACTGTGACCGGCACGGCTCCGGGCACGAAAACGGCGACGGTTTCCGGCAGCGGCACTACCTACAACGTGGCCGTGACCGGAATGACCGGAGGGGGAACGGTCATCGCGACCCTCGCCGCAAGCGTGGCGCACGATGCTGCGGGCAACGCCAGCAGCGCCTCGACGACCACCGACAATACCGTCACCTACGATACCACAGCGCCCACCGTGTCATCCATTAACCGCGCGAGCACCAGTCCGACGAGCGCGGCCAGCGTGCAGTTCACGGTGACCTTCAGCGAGAGCGTCAGCGGGGTGGACGCTACGGATTTCGCGGTTGCGGCCAGCGGGGTCAGCGGGGCATCCATCACTGGCGTCAGTGGCAGCGGAACGACTTACACTGTCACAGTGAACACCGGTTCGGGCGACGGCACCCTCGGCTTGAACCTCGTGGATAACGATTCCATCACCGATCTGGCCGGCAATCAATTGGGCGGAGCGGGAGCGGGCAACGGAAATTTCACCGGCCAGACCTATAGCGTTGACAAGACGGCGCCGGGTGCGCCTACGACCCCCGACATGACGGCGGCGAGCGACACGGGCGCTTCGAGCACGGATAACATCACCTCCAACCATACGCCGGCGTTCACGGGGACGGCGGAGGCCGGCAGCACAGTCAGTATTTACAGTGATGGCATTCTGGTAGCCACGGGTACAGCCACTGCCTATGCCTCTCCCGGCATTACCGTTAGCACCCTCGCGAGCGGCCAACATAGCATCACCGCCACGGCCACGGACACAGCCGGCAACGTCTCTGCGTCTTCGGGTGCCCTGAACGTGATTATCGGTGATACCATCGCCCCGGCCAGTATTGGAACCGCGAACAGCACAAGTGCTGACACCAGCCTCGCCGTGAGTGTTCCGGCGGCGGGCGTTGCTTTGGGCAATACCGTGATTGTTACGTTTGCGATGGACCCCACGACGGGAACGGTGAGCGTGGCGGATAGCAAGGGCAACACCTACAGCAAAGACGTCGATGTAATCAACGGCAGCAGCGGCACAGGCGTTCGGACCGTCGTCTTTTCTGCCGCGGTGACGAATGCGTTGGTGTCCGGCAACAGTATTACCGTCAGTTACCCTTCGGTTTCCTCGAAGGCGGTCAGTGCCTTTAGCGTGTCCGGCCTGGCCTCGGCCTCACGAGTTGATCGAACGAATGCCGCGCCCGGAAGCGGCACCAGCCCGAGTTCAGGCAATACCGTTCTCACCACACAGCCGGACGAACTCATCATCGGAGCGGTAGGCGTCGAGTGGCGCACCACGACCTTCACCGCCGGCTCCAATTTTACCGCTCTCGCCGGCTCAGTAGCGAGTGTGGGCGGCTCAGGCGGCGCCGCGCAAAGCATTGCCATCCAACCGGAGTATCGGCTCGTCAGTGCGACCAATGTCTATGCCGCAACTGAAACATTGGGAAGCAGCGAAAACTGGTCAGCTGCCATCGTCACCTACAAGATTTCCGTGCCAACCGTCAGCTCCATCACGCGGGCCAATGCTCAGACCAATAGCTCGAGCAGCGTGGCTTTCACCGTCACTTTCAGCGAGAGCGTGTCCGGCGTAGATGTGTCTGACTTTTCCCTTGCCACGACGGGCGTGGCCGGAGCGTCTGTCGCCAGCGTCAGCGGCAGTGGGACTACCTACACCGTGACCGTGAACACTGGCACCGGCAGCGGCACCCTTGGCCTGAACCTGGTAGACGATGACTCGATCGCGGATTCCAACCTCATTCCCCTTGGCGGAACGGGCGCCGCGAACGGCAACTTTACCGGGCAAGTCTATACTATCGACAAAACCACCACCACGACCGCAGGTAACGCGGCGGCCACCTACGGCGATACCTCGGTCAACCTCACGGCCAGCGTCATTGCTACCGTCCCTCCGCATCCGAGCAGCGGCACCGTTACTTTTTACGTCGACGGGAATTCAGTGGGCACCGCTTCCGTCGTCAGCGGCGGAACTGCGACTCTTAACTACGATCCAAGCTCTCTGACCGCCACAAGCCACACAATCGGTGCTGACTTCGGCGGAGACGGCTCGCTTTCGGCCAGCAGCAGCAACCCGGGCCAGAACGGGACTCTGACGATCAGCCAAAAGTCCGTGTCACCCAACATCACGGCCAGCAGCAAGACTTACGATGGCACGACCGCCGCAACAATTGCCACGCGGTCACTCATCGGAGCGGTGAGCGGCGATGATGTCAGTCTCACCGGTGGAACAGCCGCTTTCGCAAACAAGACGGTCGGCACCGGCAAGACGGTGACTGCTACCGGGCTAAGTTTGGGCGGCACGAAGGCCGGCAACTACGTTTTGTCCTCCACTTCTGCGAGCACCACGGCAAACATTACGGCGCGGCCCCTGACAATTAGCGCCACGGGCGTGAACAAGGGGTATGACGGCGGCACGACAGCCACCGTGACTCTTTCTGACGACCGCGTCTCGGGCGACGCCATCACCGCAAGCTACTCGACGGCCTCTTTCGCGAACAAAAACGTCGGCACAGGCAAGGCCGTCAGCGTGAGCGGCATCGGGATCAGTGGCGCTGATTCCGGCAACTACTCGGCGAACACAACCGCCAGCACCACGGCCAATATTACGGCTCGCGCGCTTACAGTGAGTGCCACGGGGGTCAACAAGTCTTACGACGGCACGACCACGGCAACGGTGACCCTGTCGGATGACCGCGTGTCCGGAGACACCGTGACGGACGCTTATACCAGCGCCAGCTTCGCGACCAAAAACGCCGGCACAGGCAAGACGGTGAGTGTGAGCGGCATCTCGATTAGCGGCAGCGACGCCGGCAATTACAACCTCCAGAACACGACGGCCAGCACCACCGCCGATATTACGGCCCGGGCGCTGACGGTGAGCGCCACGGGCGTGAACAAGGTTTACGACGGCACCACCAACGCAACGGTAACCCTGTCGGACGACCGCCTGTCCGGAGACATCCTTACGGACAACTACACCAGCGCCTCCTTCGCGAACAAATGCATTGGCACGGGGAAGGCCGTCAGCGTCAGTGGCATTTCGATCAGCGGGACCGACGCCGCCAATTACGACCTGCAGGACACCACGGCCAGCACCACCGCCAATATCACGACCCGGCCGCTGACCGTGACCGCCACGGGCATCAACAAAGTCTATGACGGGAACACCTCGGCGACGGTATCGCTTTCGGATAACCGGGTCTCCGGCGACACGTTCGCCGAGACGTACAGCACCGCGACGTTCAGCGACAGCAACGTCGGCACCGGCAAGACCGTTAGTGTGAGCGGCATTTCCATCATGCTGGGCGCTTCCACGAACTACGCGTTGCAGAACACCACCACCACCACCACCGCGAACATCACCAGACCGCCGACCGGCACGGTGACGGGATTGGTCGAACTTCAGAGCTATGTGGGGACGAACGCCACGAACACGTTCGTGGCCACGGATGACGCCGGCCATGTGCTGGCCACTTGGGCCAACGTGCGTCTGGATATCAAAGCGGGCTCCTATGTCGATACCTTCCGCTACGCGCTGACCGGTATCCCGGACGGGACCACGCACTTGAGCGCGAAGGCGAAGGTGTCTTTGCGACGCCGTCTGGTGGTCACGTTCGATGGGAATAACCAGGCCCAACTGCATTTCGTGAATCCGACCCTGGTCAATCCGCAATTGGTCGATCCCAGCTTCATCCCGGCCAGTCAAATCAGCACAAACCAGCTGCTTTTGGGCGGCGACATCACCAATGA